>VYKW01000037.1_pt1 | contig 62348 bp, 49 predicted proteins | sample 5114451 | NCBI WGS metagenome assembly VYKW01 (sample SAMN12291784, study PRJNA351875) | freshwater metagenome | isolation source: freshwater lake | place: USA: Michigan, Gull Lake | collected 2013-08-08
CCCAGCGCGCCGCCGGTCGCTGCCGCTGCGGCCGCTGAAAGCGGCGCCGCCGCGGTCGGCTGGCGTCTTCATCTGGAGTTCGAGTCGCATATCCTGAGGAACGGCTCCAATCCGCTCAACTTCCTCGACGATCTCAGCAAGCTCGGTCCCTGCTTCGCCGTTGCTCTGACCGACGAGATCCCGCTGCTCGATGCGCTCGATCCGGAGGAGTGCTATCTCAAATGGGACGTGACCTTGCATTCGGACTGCAGCCGAGAGGTCATCGACGACATCTTCATGTTCGTCATCGACGAGATGGTGCTGTCGGTGACGCCGCTGGCGCAGTCCGAGCTGCCGGCCGCCGACCAGCATCCGACGACGGCGCCAGACGTGAACGTCTCCACCGCTCCCGCCGCCACCGCTCCGTCGCGGTCGCCGGCCTCGCATTCACCTCCCTCGATTTCGTCTCCCTCGGAGCCGCGTCGCGACGAGCAGAAGCGCGGTGACGACCGCGCCACCGCGACCGTGCGTGTGCAGGCGCGGCGCCTGGACGAGATGATGGACCGCGTCGGTGAGCTCGTCATCGCCCAAGCGCGGCTCAGCCAGCTGGCCGCGACGAGTTCGGATCCATCCGTCAAGCTGATCGCCGAAGAGATCGAGCGCCTCGCCGGCAGCCTGCGGGATACGACCATGGGCGCCCGCATGGTGCCGATCGGCTCGGTCTTCGGGCGTTTCCGCCGACTGGTCCACGATCTTTCGCTGGAGCTGTCGAAGCCGGTCGACCTCGTCACCTCGGGCGAGGACACCGAGCTCGACAAGACCATGATCGAATGCCTGGCCGATCCTTTGGTGCATCTGATCCGCAACGCCATCGACCACGGCATCGAAGCGACGGCGGCACGTGCGGCCGCCGGCAAGACGGAAAAAGGGCGTATCGAGCTGCACGCCGTCCATTCCGGCGCGCAGGTTCTGGTCACGGTTCGCGACAATGGCGCGGGTCTCAACACGGCGCGCATCCGCGCCAAGGCCGAGGAGCAGGGGCTGATCGCACCCGGCGCCGAGCTGCCCGATGCCGACATCCACCAGTTCATGTTCCATCCGGGCTTCTCGACGGCGCAGACCATCTCCGCGCTCTCGGGGCGCGGCGTCGGCATGGATGTGGTCAAGCGCACGATCGAGACCATGCGCGGGTCGATCGATCTCTCGACCAGGCCGGGCGAGGGTACGACCGTCACGCTGCGGCTGCCGCTGACGCTCGCGATCATTGAAGGCCTGCTGATCCGCGTCGGCGAGGCCCGCTACATCATCCCGCTGTCGGCCGTGGAAGAGTGCGTCGAGCTGACCGCCGAGGACCAGCGCGCCCGCGGCCGCCACTTCCTCAACATCCGCGGCGATCTCGTGCCCTATCTGATGCTGCGCGACATTCTGCAATCGACCGTCTCGCCCGACACCTACCAGAAGACGATCATCGTCTCGACCGGCGAGACCCGCGTCGGGCTGGTTGCCGACCAGATCATCGGGAACCATCAGACCGTGATCAAGTCGCTGTCGAAGCTGCATTCCGATGTCACGATCTTCTCCGGCGCCACCATCCTCGGCGACGGCACCGCCGCGCTGATCCTCGACGTCGCCCAGCTCGTGGGGCTAGCCCAGGCCCATGCCGACAAGCACCATCTGAACGAGGCCGCCTGATGACGGGCCAAGCCGAACATGCCTCAGCCGATCACGCGCGGATCCTGCAGGTCGTGATGATCGGTCTCGGCGACGAGAAATTCGCTCTCGACGCCGCGATTGTTCGCGAGATCATCGATCCTGTTCCGGTCACGAAGGTCGCCGGGGCCAAGCCGTTCGTGCCGAGCATCATCAATGTCCGCGGCAACATCGTCCCGCTGGCTGATCTCCGGCTTCGCTTCGGCATGCCTCTGACCGACGCCTCGGCGGATACCAGGATCGTGGTGATCGAGATCCCGATCGACGATGAGCCCGTCCTGGTCGGACTGATCGCCGACAAGGTCTACGAAGTCACCGAGATCTCCCTCGCCGACACGCAGCAGACGCCGCGCGTCGGCGTGAACTGGAAGCCCGAATTCATTCGATTCATCACCAAGTGGCGGGACGAGTTCGTCATCGTTCCCAACATGGAACGCATCCTTCACTAGAGCCCTAATCGAGGCAACGATGAGATTTACGATCAAGGCAAAGCTTGCTAGCGCCTTCGGCGCGATCATCGTCCTGTCGGGGGTCACCGGCGGGCTGGCCTATACGAAGCTGACGCAACTCGCGGAGACGACGTCCAGCCTCGTGCATCGTGCGGAGCGCATCGACAAGATCGGCCAGTTGCAGAACTACGTGCTCGATCAGACGCGGCAGGAGCGGGATGTCGTCGCGGCGGTCACCGAGGCCGAGGTCACGAAAATCACCGAGGAGATCAAGCGCAATCGTGCCGAGGTCAAACGGCTTCGCGACGAGGTCCATGCGACCGCGACCGAGACAGGACGGAAGCTGCTCGACAAGTTCTCGGCAGCCTATGACAAGATGGACGCCACCGAAGACGAGGTCATCAAGTTCTCGACCATGAACTCGAACAATCGCGGCTTCCAGATGTGGACCGCGGAAGGCGTGCCGATCCTGAAGGAGTTCACCGCGGTGCTCGACGGCCTGGCCGCCGAGGCGGGCCGCGCGGCTCCGTCGATCGAGCGCAGCAACGCCCTTCTGGCTCTGGAGAGCATCCGCGCCCAGAGCGAGGCCGCCCAGAAGCACCTGTCGCTGTCGTACTACGTGACGAGCCTGGACGACCTCAACACGACGATCAAGGCGCTGTTCACCGACATCGATTCGTTGCGGGCCGCCATGCAGCGCGGCGGCGCCGCGCTGAGCGCCGCCGGCCTGTCGCCCTCGGCGCTCACGGCCCAGACGGATCGTCTGGCCAAGATGTTGACCCAGGTCGGCAACATTGTGAAGGAAGGCGGCAATATTCGCGGTGGCATGCTGGCCTCGACCGATGGCAAGGCGAATGCGGATGCCGCGATCGCGACCTCGGGCGACTACATCACTTATCTGCGCAAATCCATGTCGGAGCAGGCCGCCGAGGCCGACCAGGAGGCTTCGCGCGCCAAGATGCTGATGATGGGGGCCGTCATCGTGTCGCTGCTGGTCGCGGTGGGCTCGGCGCTGTGGATCGCGCTCGGCATCAGCCGCGCGCTCGGCCGCGCCGTCGGGCTGGCCAGCGCGGTCGCCGGTGGCGATCTGACCCAGACCGCCCAAGTGTCGAGCAACGACGAAGTCGGTGATCTCGTCAACTCGTTGAATCAGATGGTCGAGAAACTGCGCCAGATCGTCAGCGATGCGCTGACGGCCGCGGACAACGTCTCCGCCGGCAGCCAGCAGTTGTCGGCCAGCGCGGAGCAGTTGTCGCAGGGCGCCAGCGAGCAGGCGTCGTCGGCTGAAGAGGCATCCTCCTCGATGGAGGAGATGGCCGCGAATGTGAAGCAGAACGCCGAGAACGCCAGCCAGACCGAGAAGATTGCGGCGCAGTCAGCCGCGGATGCAGAGGCCAGCGGCGCTGCCGTCGGCCGTGCGGTCGAGGCGATGCAGACCATCGCCGGCAAGATCACCATCGTGCAGGAGATCGCGCGGCAGACCGACCTGCTGGCGCTCAATGCGGCGGTCGAGGCCGCACGTGCCGGAGAGCACGGTCGCGGCTTTGCAGTGGTCGCATCAGAGGTTCGTAAGCTTGCCGAGCGCAGCCAGGCCGCGGCGGCCGAAATTGGCCAGCTCTCCAGCGAGACCGTCAAGGTGGCGCAGGACGCGGGAGCAATGCTGGCGAAGCTCGTGCCCGACATCAAGAAGACTGCGGAACTGGTGCTCGAGATCACCGTAGCCTGCCGCGAGCAGGATCTCGGCTCCGCCCAGATCAATCAGGCCATTCAGCAGCTCGATCAGGTCGGGCAGCAGAACGCCGGCGCCTCGGAGCAGGTGTCCGCGACATCAGAGGAACTCGCGTCGCAGGCCGAGCAGTTGCAGTCCGCCATCGCGTTCTTCCGCATCGACTCCGCGACATCACCGCCGAGGGCGTCCCGGCCGCAGGAGGAGCCGATCGAGCGTGCGGTCGTTCAGCTGCGCAGCAAGGCATCGGCGATGGCCACGGCCGAGCGCGGCGTGCAGACGCCGGCACCGAAACCCAGGCGGGCTCGCGCCGTGCGCGTGGCCGGAGGCGGCTCGGGCTTCGCATTCAACCTCAACAGCGGCGCTGATGATCGCGATGACGACTTCAAGCGCATCTGAGGTGATGCGGTGCAACCGCGCCAACCATGACATGAGCAGAGCGAATTCCCGAGGGGGCCAAAGATGAGATTCTCGGTCAAGGCGAAACTGGCGGCGTCGTTTGGCGTCGTGATCCTGCTGTCGATGATCGCAGGCGCTGTGGGCTATACAAAGCTTTCGGATACGATCGCGACGACGGAGAGCATCGTCGCGGCGGCCGGGCGCATGGAAAAGGCCATGGAGCTGGATGAGGCGCTACAGCTTCAGGTCCGCAATGAAAAGAATGCATTGTTGAGTACGTCAGATGCAGAGTTCGATCGGTTCACGGCTGAGAATGTCACCGCGCGGGCCCGGCTAACCAAGGTCAAGGACGAGATTTACGCCGCCGCGAATGAGAGTGGGCGAAAGCTGCTGGATCAGTTTGGAGCTCAATACGCCTTGTTCATCGCCACCCAGGATGAAACCCTAAAACTCGGCAAGACTGATCGCGCCAGGGGCGGTGCCAACTCGATGACCGAGGGACGCAAGACCGTCGGGCAGGCGGCCAATGCGCTTACGGAATATGTGCATTATGTTAGAGGGCTCATCTCGGAACGTGCCGAACAGGCGCGGGCGGATGGCTCCCGTGCTCAGATCCTGCTGATGAGCGTGGTCGGCGTCGCGCTCGTTCTCGGCGTCGCGGCCGCGCTGTGGATCGCCATCAACGTCAGCCGCGGCCTCAGCCGTGCCGTTGGTCTCGCCGAGGCGGTGGCGATCGGCGATCTCAGCCAGACGATCGCGCATAAGAGCAACGACGAAGTCGGCGACCTCATCACCTCGCTGAACGCCATGACATCGAACTTGAAGCAGATGGCGCACGTGGCGGACGAGATCGCCAACGGCAATCTGATCATCGAAGCCAAGCGGATGTCCGACAAGGACACGCTCGGCATGGCGCTGGAGCGGATGGTCAGCAAGCTGCGCCAGATCGTATCGGAGGCATTGACCGCGGCGCAGAACGTCTCCGCCGGAAGCCAGGAGCTCTCGGCCAGCGCGGAACAATTGTCTCAGGGCGCGACCGAGCAGGCGTCTTCGGCCGAAGAGGCATCGTCCTCGATGGAGGAAATGGCGGCCAATGTGAAGCAGAACGCGGAGAACGCCAGCCAAACCGAGAAGATCGCCGCGCAGTCCGCCAAGGATGCGGAGGCCAGCGGCACCGCCGTCGGCCGCGCCGTCGAGGCGATGCAGACCATTGCCGGCAAGATCACGATCGTGCAGGAGATCGCGCGCCAGACCGATCTGCTCGCGCTCAACGCGGCGGTCGAGGCCGCGCGTGCCGGCGAGCATGGCAAGGGTTTCGCGGTCGTCGCCTCAGAGGTCCGCAAGCTCGCCGAGCGCAGCCAAGCTGCGGCCACCGAGATCGGCCAATTGTCCACCGAGACAGTCAAGGTCGCGCAGGATGCCGGCGCGATGCTGGCGAAGCTCGTTCCCGACATCAAGAAGACTGCGGAGCTGGTGCTTGAAATCACCGTCGCCTGCCGCGAGCAGGATGTGGGTGCGGCTCAGATAAACCAGGCGATCCAGCAGCTCGACCAGGTCGGCCAGCAGAACGCCAGCGCCTCGGAGCAGGTTTCGGCCACATCGGAGGAGCTTGCGGCGCAGGCCGATCAGCTGCAATCCACCATCGCTTATTTCCGCATCGACGGGCGCACCGTGGAAAACGACGCGGACAGCTCTGCGCCGATCGATGCCGCCGTCAGCCAGCTGCGGACCAAGGCCGCCAGCATGGCTGCGGCCGACCGGGGCGCCAAGAAGCCTGTTCCAGGGCGGGCCAAACCGGCGCGGGCGGTGAAGGCCGCCGCCGCCGGCGGTGGCGGCTTCACCTTCAGCCTGGATGACGGCGAAGACGAACGCGACGCGGATTTCCGGCGTTAGTCCGGAGGGCGTGTCGGAGAGGACAGGGAACAGGACACAGCATGGCCGAGACCTCACAATATCTCACGCTTGGTCTGGCGGGAGAAACATTCGGCATCAGCATCCGTAATGTCCGCGAGATCCTCGATATGCGGCCGATCTCGCGGCTGCCCCACGCACCGCATTTCCTGCTCGGGATGATCGACGTGCGCGGCAGCGGGTATCCGATCGTCGACCTCCGGCTGAAGCTCGATTTGCCGAGCACGGCCGCGACCGAGGCGACCCGGATCATCATCCTCGATGTGCCCGTCGGCGACCGCCTGGTTGGCGTGGGCTTCGTCGCCGATTGCGTGTTCGAGGTGACCGACATCGACGAGAGCTCGGCCGAACCGGCGCCCGAGGTGGGAGGCCGCTGGAAGTCCGACTACATCGCCGGGATCGGACGCAAGGGCGACAAATTCGTCATTCTGTTCGATCTGGCCAAGCTGATGGCCCATACCAGCCTGCCTGCCGCTGCCGCCCGCGATGATCATGCCCCAGCCGCAGCTTGAGGTCCGCTGGGCGGAGACATTCGATAGCTTCGGGTCGCTGTCTGAACCGCATTTCCGTGCGCTGTCGCAGCTCATCGAAGCGCAGGTCGGCATCAAGCTTCCGCCCGCGAAGCGGTTCATGCTCGAAGGACGGCTGCAGAAGCGCGTGCGCGCGCTCGGTCTCTCCAGCATCGGCGAGTATGTCGATGCATTGTTCCACGAGGATCAGTTCGAGGACGAGTTGGTCCATCTGATCGATGTGGTCACGACCAACAAGACCGACTTCTTCCGCGAGCCGGCCCATTTCGATTTCCTGCGCCACACCGCGATTCCCGAGCTGATGAAGCTGCGGGGAGGCGCCGGTCGCGTGCACGGCCTCAAGCTCTGGAGTGCCGCAGCCTCGACCGGGATGGAAGCCTATACGATGGCCATCGTGCTCGATGACATGGTGCGCAGCGGATTGCGTGCCGAGTTCCGGATTCTCGGAACCGACATTTCGAATCCCGTGCTGCGGATGGCACAAAAGGCGATCTATGACATCGAGGCCCTGACCCCGGTGCCGGAGCCGCTGGCCAAGCGCTATTTCCTGCGCTCGCGCGATCCCTCGCGGGCCGAGTGCCGGGTGGTTCCGGAATTGCGCAGCCGCGTCAACTTCCAGCGCATGAACCTGATGGATGCGACCTATCCGGTGGATCGCGACGTCGACGTCATCTTCTGCCGCAACGTCCTGATCTATTTCGACAAGCCGACTCAGCGTAAGGTCGTCACCCGGCTGTGCTCGCATCTGCGGCCGGGGGGGTTCCTGTTGGTGGGACATTCCGAATCGATGGTTCAAAGCATTGTCCCGGGCCTCAAGCAGGTTCGGCCGACGATCTTCACGGTCTAGGCGAGGCGATCACATGACCAGGCAAAAGGTGCGTGTGCTGATCGTGGACGACTCCGCGTCGGTCCGCCAGATCATGACGTCGATCCTCGGCGAGGATCCCGACATCGAGATCATGGGCACCGCGGCGGATCCGTTCGCCGCTGCGCGTCGGCTGGAAAAGGAGCTGCCGGACGTCATCGTGCTCGACATCGAGATGCCGCGAATGGACGGCCTGACCTTCCTGCGCAAGATCATGGCGCAGCGGCCGATCCCGGTCGTCATCTGCTCGGCCGGGACGGAGGAGGGGTCGCAGTTGACGTTCGAGGCGCTCGAGGCCGGCGCGGTCGACATCGTGCCGAAGCCGCGCGTCGATACGCGCCAGGCGCTGGTCGAGGCCTCGGCACGGCTGCGTGACGCGGTCAAATCGGCGGCGCGCGCACGGGTGCGGCCGCGCAACGAACGCCGCCCGGTGATCGAGAAGAAGCTGACGGCGGATGCGATCATGCCGCCGCCGGTGGAGATGCGCGCACGCCCGAAGACCGAGCGAATCGTCTGCATCGGTGCATCCACGGGCGGCACGGAAGCTCTCTCCGATGTGCTGGAAGCGCTGCCGGCGGACTGTCCTGGCATTCTCGTCGTCCAGCACATGCCGCCCGGCTTCACGGCTGCCTTCGCCCGCAGGCTGGACGGCATTTGTGCGATCCACGTCAAGGAAGCCGAGGATGGCGAAGCGGTGCAGGCCGGCTGCGCCTATATCGCGCCCGGTGCCCGCCATATGCTGCTGCAGCGCTCGGGCCTGCGCTACCACATCGCGATCAAGGACGGCCCCCCGGTCTCGCGTCACCGCCCCTCGGTCGACGTGTTGTTCCGCTCCGCTGCGCAATATGCCGGGCGCAATGCGCTCGGCGTGATCATGACCGGCATGGGCGACGATGGCGCGCGCGGCCTGTTGGAGATGCGCAAGCTCGGCGCCGCCACACGTGCGCAGAACGAGGAGAGCTGCGTGGTGTTCGGGATGCCCAAGGAGGCGATCGCCTGCGGAGCCGTCGAGAAGGTGGTGGGGCTCGATCAGATCCCGCGCGAGATCATGGCCTGGCATCACGCCGGGCAGGTGGCGTCGGCGGAATAGAGCGGGCGCGGTCGGCGAGCCGAGCGAGCGCCGAGCCTGTCTGGCAAAAATCAGTCGTCTGCCGTGCGCAGACGAGTGTGCCAGGCGCGCGGCGTTCGAAAGACAGCGATGCGACGTTCAACGAACCAACAAGAGATCCGCTCCGCCTGAGAGGTCGGTGCCGACCTGGCTCTCTTTATCGGCGCCGCTCGAGGTGACCCTCGGCGGCGAGCACCTTGCCGTCAAACGACCAAAGATCGCCCGATCACGCGCCTCGCAGCAGCCGAGGTGATCCGTGACAGGGGCGCATCGTCCCACATCGTCACTTGCTGGCTCTGCAGGTTCCGGGTCCTGGGAGTTCCGGCTTCAGCCGCTGTCAGCGCGCAAGAGGCTGGTGGCGCCTCTGCAGGGTGACGCGGCAGGCCCGTAACGACAAGCCTCCCGGAGGTCGCTCGATTCCGGCTCGGCTGACGTCGGCTCCTCCCCCCTGAGGCGGCATTCGCAAACGCACAAACTGCATGGAGCCCGCGGTCAATCGCTGCGGCGATGCGATCGGCCATTGACAGGCCATCCGATATGATAGAATTATAACATATAACGTTGTAAAAATAACAATATGTCACCATCGTACCAGCATCGCGCGGGGGCGGCGGGAGGAAAGCGTGGAATTGTCCGGTTCGGTTGCAGCAGACTCTCTGCCGTCGACCGCGCTTGTGAGGGTGAGTGCCATCAACAAGCGCTTCGGCGGCGTGCGAGCACTTCGCGACGTCAACCTGGAGGTCCGGGCCGGCGAGGTGCATGCGCTGCTCGGCGAGAACGGCGCCGGCAAATCCACGCTGATCAAGATTCTCAGCGGTGTTCATGCCCTCGACAGCGGCACGATCGAGATCGCCGGCCGGCGGGTGGAATTCGACAGCCCGGCGAAGTCGCGCGCCGCGGGGATCGCCGTCGTCTATCAGGACCTCAGCCTCGTCGAATCCTTGAGCGTTGCGGACAATTTGTTGCTGGGGCGCGAGCCACGCGCGGCTCTCGGCTTCGTCAGGCAGCGGGCGCTGATGGCCCGGGCCGAGGCCTTCCTGACAGAGCTCGGCATTCCCCTGGATCCGAGAGCGACCGTCGGCTCACTCCCGTTCGCCTACCGTCAGATGACGGAGATCGCAAAGGCGCTGCTGGGCGACGTTCGGCTTCTGATCCTCGACGAGCCGACCTCCTCGCTGACATCGGATGAAGTCCGGATCCTGTTCGACGCGATCGGAAAGGCGACGCGCCGCGGCGTCGGCGTCATCTATGTGACCCATCGGCTCAACGAGGTGTTCGAGATCTCGCAGCGTGTGACTGTGCTGCGCGACGGCGCCGACGCCGGCACCTTCGTCACCGCCGAGACAGACATGAAGCGGCTGGTCAGCGCCATCGTCGGAACCGCTCGTTCGGCATCGATGAGCTCGCGCGCCGAGCCTGCCGCGCCGCGCAAGATAGATCCGTCGCCGGTGTTGTCATTGTCGAACGTCTCCAACGATCGGCTTCGCGCCATCGATGTTTCCGTGCTGAAGGGCGAGATCCACGGACTCGCCGGATTGATCGGCAGCGGACGTACGGAGATTCTGGAGACGGTGTTCGGCCTGCGGCCGCTCGAGAGCGGCACGATCGAGATCGATGGCCGGCGATGGCGGCCCAGCGGGCCAGCCGATGCGATCGAACAGGGCGTCGCGCTGGTGCCGGAAGACCGGCACGTGCAGGGGCTGGTTCTCGACCATTCGATCGAGCGAAACGTCACACTGCCGCGGCTTCCGCATTTCTCGCGCTGGAGCTGGATGCAGCGGCGCGCTGCAGCCAGACGTGCGGAAACCGCGGTCGCCAGGCTTGCGGTGAAAGCGCAGGGCACCTCTAGCCCGGTCAGGACGCTCTCCGGCGGCAACCAGCAGAAGGTCGTGTTCGGAAAATGGAATGATCCGCGGCCCCGTGTGCTGCTCCTGGACGAACCGACGGTCGGCGTGGACGTCGGTGCACGCGAGGACATCTACGCCGTGATCCGGAATGCCGCCCGCGACGGCAGCGGGGTTCTGGTCGTCTCGTCCGACCTCGTTGAATTGATCGCGCTCTGCGACCGCATCTCCGTGATCGTCAACGGGCGCGTCGCTCGCACGCTCACGCGCGGCGAGATCGATGATGCCGAGGAGCTGCACCATCTCCTCCAGATGTACCAGGCCTCCGCGCCGGGCCACTTGCAAGAGCTTCCCGCATGACCGAACTGACTGCACCCAACATCGTCGCTTCGTCGACCCGGTCCGACCGGCGCCGCAGGATTCTGCAGAGTCTGCTGCGGGGCGAGCGGCCCTACATGCTGTACATCGCCTTCGTGATCCTGCTGGTCGTGTTCAGCCTGTCGTCGCCCTGGTTCCTCTCGGTCGACAACTTCCTGAATATCGGACGACAGACGACGCTGGTGTCGATCATTGCGGTCGGGATGACCTTCATCATCATCGCACGTCAGATCGATCTCTCCGTTGCATCGACGCTGGCGCTGTCGGGCATGGCGGCCGCTCTGGCGATGAGCCAGATCAACAACAGCTGGATCGTGGGGGCCGTGGCCGGGCTCGGCACCGGCGCGCTGGTCGGACTGCTCAACGGCATCCTGACCACGCAGCTATCGATCCCGTCCTTCCTGGTGACGCTGGGGTCGCTCAGCATGGCAAGGGGACTGGCGATGATGGTGACCAACACCAAGCCGGTCATCATCACCAACGAAACCTATTTCGCGATCTTCGGCGAAGGCACGTTGCTCGGCATTCCGGTTCCGATCGCCTGGACCTTGGCAGCAATGATCGTCGGCATCCTGCTGCTGCATTACAACGTGTTCGGCCGCCGTATCTATGCGGTCGGCGGCAACCCGACCGCGGCGCTCTATTCCGGCATCAACACCAAGCTGATCACGACCGCCGCCTTCGTCCTGACCGGCACGCTGGCGGGGCTCGCCGCGCTGGTGCTCTCCGCGCGTTCGCATGCGGCGCGGCCCGACGTCGTGCAGGGCATGGAGCTCGACGTCATCGCGGCGGTGATCCTCGGCGGCTGCAGCCTGTTCGGCGGGCGCGGCTACATCCTGGGGACGCTGTTCGGCAGCTTGATCATCGGAACGCTCAACAACGGCCTGGTCCTGCTCGGCGTGAGCTCGCCGATGCAGCTCGTGATCAAGGGCGCGATCATCGTGGCCGCCGTTGCTTTCACGAAACGCTAATCAAGGTCTCGCGCTGCGTCTGAGCCACAAGCTCATCGCGCGGCGTGGGGAGGGGCAAGGTCGCTCGCCCTCCGGCAATCCGCGACCAACATGGAGGAAACGATGACACCAATCTTGCGACAAGCCTTGCCTTTGACCGTGTTGATGGCTGCGGCCGTCTCCGCGATCTCCCCGGCCCGCGCCGACGTGCCCGCGACCTGCGTCAAGGGCGTCGATCTCGCAAAGCTCGGGCCGAAATCGATCGTGGGCCAAGGGCCCCACGGCGAGAAGGCGGCGTCGCCCGAGGTGCTGGCGCTGTCGGAGGCCGATGCCGCGAAGATCAAGGAGAAGCACTTCAAGGTCGGCATCTCGATGCAGACGGTCAACCTCGACTGGTCGCAGCTCCAGATCCAGGGCATCACGGATACGCTGAAGAAGTACGGCGTGACCGTGACGGGCGTCGCCTCCGCCGAATATCAGGTGGACAAGCAGATCGCCGATATCGAGAACACCATCCAGCAGCATCCGGACGGGATCATTTCGATCCCGGTCGATTTCACCGCGACGGCGCCGACCTACAAGAAGATCGCCAAGGCGGGCATCAAGCTCGTGCTGATGGACAGCATCCCGACCGGCCTGAAGCACCCCGAGGAATATGTCACGATGGTCTCGGCCGACAGCCAGGGCAACGGCCAGATCGCGGCCCAGATTCTGGCGTCTTGCGTGCCGCAGGGCGCGACGATCGGCCTCGTGAATTTCGGCGTCGACTATTTCAGCACCAACGAGCGCACCAAGGGCGTGCGGGAGTGGATGAAAGCAAACCGGCCCGACATTAAGATGAAGCAGGTTGATTTCACCGATCCGCCAAAGGTCTCGCAGATCGCGGGCGACTTCCTGACCGGAAATCCCGACGTCAAGGGACTGTACGCGGTGTGGGATCAGCCGGCACTCGACACGCTGAGCTCGATGCGGGCCCAGGGCATCGATATTCCGATGACGACGGTCGATCTCGGCCTGCAATCGGCAATCGAGATTGCCAAGGGCGGTCCGCTGAAGGCGACCGGCTCGCAGCGTCCCTATGACCAGGGCGTCGCCGAGGCACTGGCGATGATGAATGCGCTGTTGGGGAAGGAAACGCCCGGCTGGATCGGCGTGCAGTCGCTGCCGGTCACCCAGTCGAATGTGCTGGAATCCTACAAGACCGTCTTCAAGAAGGAACCGCCGCCCGAGCTGGTGGACGCTTGCAACAAGGCAAAGCCGGCCTGCAACTGAGTTCGCAATAGCGATGCGCGGTTCTACGGAGCCGCGCATCATTCAGCAGAGCTGATCGGGCGACCCGCCGCTTCAGGCTGCGCCGGTGACGTATTCGACCGGAAGGCCGCGGAAGTGCTTGCGTGTCTCTGATGGCACCGCGCCGCCGACGATGATGCGCGAGAACGAGCTCACGTCCGAGAAGAATGCCGGCTTGAGGCTGCCGAGCTTGCTGGCGTCGACCACCAGGATGCTCTCCATCGCAGTGGCGATCACAGCCTGCTTGATGGCGACCTCGTGAAAGTTCGAGCAGCTCGCGCCGCGGGTCCAGTGCAGGCCGCCGGCCGAGATGAAAGCCTTGTTGACCCCGAGCCGCCGCAGATAGGACAGGCCGTCGTCCGACGAGAACGACTGCGACGACGGATGGTAGAGCCCGCCCATCAGCATCACCTGCGTTGCAGGCCGGCGGGTGACGATCGTGACGACGTTCAGCGAATAGCAGATCACCGACAGGGGCATGTCCTCGGGCAGGCAATCCGCAAGCGACTGCATGGTGGTGCCGCAGTCGATGAAGATGGTGTCGCCTTCCTTGATCGAGGCGGCTGCGGACCGGCAGGCCAGGCGCTTGTCCTGCGTGTGCTGGTCGATTTCCTGCTCGAATGCGTACTTGATGCCGGTCGGCGACGCCGCGTTGACGACATAGCCGCCGAGCAGGGCGAGCGCCGCCTCCGGACCGGCAAGGTCGCGCCTGACCGTCATCTCCGACACCTTCAGCAAGTCGGCGGCGTCCTTCAGATGCAGTGCGCCGCTTGTCTCCACGGCGCGCCGCAGCCGCTGCAGACGCTGGACGCGGGACTCGCTGGAACGTGCGGTCGGTGTTTCAGCCATCTTCTTCGTCACCGCGCTTGCTTATCTGGTTGACAATGATCTTACAATGATGTGAGTTTAGCAACGTCGAAATGTTACAATAATAACATATGGTCCGGCAGCCAGGTCCTGCGCGCGATGGCGGGCAGCAGAGGCGAAGGATGGGAGGAGCGCATGTTGCAGTGGGCACATTCAGTCAATCCGGCGCTTCTGCCGATTCGCTAGCACCGCACGGCGTACCGATGGCGCAGGGCGTCTTGAGACCAAATCCATCCGCAGTGCCGGTGCAGCCGCGTGGGCGGGATCATAATCACACGCATGCCATTGCGCGCAACAGCGGCCGCGCGCTGGAGATGGATTGGGTCGACGAGATCAGGATCAATCTGTCCGCCGCCGAGCGCCGCGTTGCGAGTCTGCCCGGCCGGCGTACCGTCAAGAAGGATGCGCAGGCAGCCTGGCTGCTCAAGGCGATCACCTGCATCGACCTGACGACGCTCAACGGTGACGATACGACCGAGCGCGTGAAGCGTCTTTGCGCCAAGGCGCGCGCGCCGCTGCGCGGCGATCTCCTCGCGGCCCTCGGCTTTGCCGGGCGCGGGCTACGCACGGGCGCGATCTGCGTCTATCATCGTTTCGTCGCGACCGCGGTGGAGGCGCTCGACGGCTCCGACATTCCGGTCGCCGCGGTCTCGACCGGATTTCCTGCAGGTCTCATCCCGCACGATCTGAAGCTCAAGGAGATCGAGGCATCCGTCAACGACGGTGCGCAGGAGATCGACATCGTCATCACGCGCGAGCATGTGCTGACCGGTGATTGGCGCGCGCTCTACGCCGAGGTGCGGGATTTCCGCGCTGCCTGCGGCGCTGCGCATCTGAAGACGATCCTGGCGACCGGCGACCTGAAGACGCTGCGCAACGTCGCCAAGGCGTCGATGGTCTGCATGATGGCCGGTGCCGACTTCATCAAGACCTCGACCGGCAAGGAGGGTGTCAACGCCACGCTGCCGGTGACATTGGCGATGCTGCGCATGATCAGGCTCTATGAGGAGCGCACCGGATTCAAGATCGGCTTCAAGCCCGCCGGCGGAATCTCGACCGCGAAGGACGTTCTCAACTACCAGTTCCTGATGAAGGAGGAGCTGGGGCGCGACTGGCTGGAGCCGGAGCTGTTCCGCATCGGCGCATCCAGCCTGCTTGCCGATATCGAGCGCCAGCTCGAGCATCACGTCACCGGCCGCTACTCGGCCTTCAACCGTCATCCCGTGGGCTGATCATGAGTATCGCGCATTACTTTGACACCATGGACTATGGTTCGGCGCCCGAGGCGGACGGCGAGGCGCGCGCCTGGCTGAAAAGGCACGAGGCGACGTTCGGGCATTTCATCGCCGGCAAATTCGCAGCCCTCGCTTCGGGCAAGCATCTGGCGACGATCGAGCCGGCCACCGGCAAGCTGCTGGCCAGGATCGCGCAAGGCGTCGCCGCCGATGTCGAGGCCGCCGTCGGCGCCGCGCGCGCGGCGCAATTGCCATGGGCAAAGCTCGGCGGCCATGGCCGTGCCCGCCATCTCTATGCCTTGGCGCGCATGCTGCAGCGTCACGCGCGACTGTTTGCGGTGCTGGAGTCGATCGACAACGGCAAACCGATCAGGGAAACCCGCGATCTCGACGTGCCGCTGGCCGCGCGCCATTTCCTGCATCACGCCGGCTGGGCGCAATTGCAGGAGCGCGAATTCGCCGATCATGTCCCGGTCGGCGTCATCGGCCAGATCATCCCGTGGAATTTTCCGCTGCTGATGCTGGCCTGGAAGATCGCGCCGGCGCTGGCGGCCGGCAACACCGTGGTGTTGAAGCCGGCCGAATTCACCTCGCTTACCGCGCTGCTGTTCGCGGAGCTGGCGGCGGATGCGGGCCTGCCGCCCGGCGTCTTGAACGTGGTGACGGGAGACGGCGCCACCGGCGCCTTGCTGGTGGACAATCCCGGCGTCGACAAGATCGCCTTCACCGGCTCGACCGAGGTCGGTCGTCTGATCCGGCAATCGACCGCAGGCAGCGGCAAATCGCTGACGCTCGAACTCGGCGGCAAGTCGCCGTTCATCGTGTTCGAGGATGCCGATCTCGACGGCGCCGTGGAGGGCGTGGTCGATGCGATCTGGTTCAACCAGGGGCAGGTCTGCTGCGCCGGATCGCGGCTGTTGCTGCAGGAGGGGATCGCAGAAACGTTCCGCAGGCGTCTGATCCGCCGCATGGAGACGCTGCGCGTGGGGCCACCACTCGACAAGACGATCGACATGGGCGCGGTGGTTGCGCCGGTGCAACTCGAGCGGATCAAGGCGCTGGTCGAGACCGGGGTGAAGGAGGGGGCCGAGAAATATCAGGCATCCGGAGCCATCCCCGCTGAGGGCTGCTTCTATCCTCCGACTTTGCTGTGGAACGTGCATCCGTCCTCGACCGTGGCCATCGAGGAGATTTTCGGACCCGTGGTGGTCGCGATGACGTTCCGCACGCCGGATGAGGCGGTGATGCTCGCCAACAACACGCGCTACGGGCTTGCGGCCAGCGTGTGGAGCGAGACCATCGGCCTGGCGCTCGATATCGCGCCAAAACTTCAGGCCGGCGTGGTCTGGGTCAATGCAACAAACTTGTTTGATGCCAGCGTCGGTTTCGGCGGCTGCCGGGAGTCCGGCTTCGGCCGCGAGGGCGGCCGGGAAGGGATCTACGAATATCTCAAGCCGAAGGCGTGGAGCGGCCGGACAGCGCGCGCCAAGCTGCCGCCGCTCCCCGAAGCTTCGACGGAGGGCGCTGGGTTCGGCACGCCGTCGATCGACCGCACCGCCAAGCTGTTTGTCGGCGGCAAGCAGGTCCGCCCCGATGGAAATTATGCGCGCGCGGTGCTGTCTCCGAAGGGGAAGCCCCTGGGTGAAGTCGGCGAGGGCAATCGGAAGGACATCCGTAACGCCGTGGCCGCCGCGCGTTCGGCCGAAGCGTGGGCGCGGGCGACGGCGCATAATCGCGCCCAAATCCTCTACTACCTTGGCGAGAATCTGTCGGCGCGCAGCGACGAGTTCGCGCGGCGGATCGGCGAGTTGACCGGCGTCTCGCCGGCAAAGGCGCGCGCGGAGGTCGAGGCGAGCATCGAGCGGCTGTTCAGCTATGGCGCCTGGGCCGACAAATATGAGGGGACGATCCACACACCGCCGCTGCGCGGCGTCGCGCTTGCCATGCACGAGCCGATCGGCGTGGTCGGCGTGGTCTGTCCTGACGAGGCGCCGCTGCTGGGCTTCATCAGCCTGGTGGCACCGTTGATCGCGATGGGCAACCGCGTCGTCGCGGTGCCGAGCGAGCGGCACCCGCTGGCAGCCACCGATTTCTATCAGGTGCTGGAGACATCCGACGTGCCGGCAGGAGTCGTCAATATCGTGACAGGCGAGCGCGATGCGCTGGCAAAGGTTCTTGCCGAGCACGACGATGTCGACGCACTCTGGGTGTTCGGCTCGCAGGAGGCCTCGACAATGGCGGAGCGGCTGTCGGTCGGAAACCTCAAGCGGACACTGGTCGACCACGGACTGGCGCTCGATTGGTACGACAGGGCGGCCAGCGAGGGCCCGATCCTGCTGCGCCACGCGGTTCGGGTGAAGAATATCTGGATTCCCTATGGAGACTAGAATCGTCACCTTGCGGTGAGATGGATTGGCATCCGGACCGTCAGAGTCCGGGCAATTTTTAAAGACGAGGGAGGACACACCATGCTCAAGGGCATCAATCCACTGCTCAATGCCGACGTGCTTTACGCCTTGCGCGCGATGGGGCACGGGGATCGTCTTGTCGTCTGCGACACCAACTTCCCTGCTGACTCCATTGCGCGCCAGACCACATTCGGCGAGCTGCTCCGCATCGATAACGTCAGCACGGCGAAGGCCATCGAAGCCATTCTCTCGGTGATGCCGCTCGACACCTTCGTGGACGATGCCGCGATACGGATGGAGATCGTCGGCCAGCCCCAGGAGGTGCCTCCGGTCCAACGCGAGGTCCAGGCCGTGATCGACCGCGCCGAGGGACGCTCCTGGCCGCTGGTCGGGGTCGAGCGCCACGCCTTCTATGAGCAAGCCAAGCGAGCCTATTGCGTGATCGCCACCGGCGAGCGGCGCTTCTACGGCTGTTTCCTGTTCTGCAAGGGCGTCATTGCCCCGGACGCTGAGTGACGATCATGAGCAAGAGTGGCGTCGCCGTTCTCGGCATCTTCGTCGTCGATCTGGCCTTCCGGGCCGGCAACATGCCTGCGATCGGCGAAACCATCGCAGGCTCGGGATTTGCCATGGGACCGGGCGGCAAGGGATCGAACCAGGCCGTCGCGGCCGCGCGCGCGGGCGCGGAGGTGACCTTCGTCTCGCGGATCGGCGCCGATGCCTTCGGTGAGCTTGCCGTCAAGACGTGGGAAGCCGAGGGCATTCGGCCGCGCGTGTCCAGGACGGCGGACGCGCCGACGGGCGCCGCCTTCATCTATGTCCACGAGACGCGCGGCGACAACGCCATCATCGTGGTGAGCGGAGCGGCCGATGGTCTCGGCGCGGCGGATGTCGATGCCGCGGCGGAGGCGATCCGCAGCAGCCGCGTGTTCGTGACCCAGCTCGAACAGCCGGTCGCCGCAGCGCAGCGCGGGCTCGAGATCGCGCGGGCTGCGGGCAGCATCACGGTGTTCAACCCGGCCCCTGCGACCGCGTTCGACGACCGCCTGTTTGCATTATGTGATTACGTTGTTCCCAACGAGACCGAAGCCGAGGCGCTGACGGGGATCGCGGTGAGCGATCTTGCCGGCGCGCGCCGGGCGGGAGACGCGCTGCTGGCCAAGGGGGCCGGGACCGCGCTGATCACCTTGGGTGAGCGTGGCGCACTGTTCCATGGGCGAGATCATTCGTTGCACGTGCCGCCATTTGCCGCCGGCAAGGTGGTCGAGACGGCCGGTGCAGGCGATGCCTTCGTCGGCGGCTTTGCGGCCGCGCTGGCGGGAGGCGCCGATCCGCTGGAGGCCGCGCGTTTCGGTTCGGCGACGGCCGGAATTTCCGTGACGCGTGCCGGGACTGCGCCTGCCATGCCGCGGCGGGCGGAGATCGAGGCCTTGTTGCAGAAGTGACCGGCGCCATGCTGCGGAATGATCCCATCAAGCATGTCTTCATCTGGCCGGCGGTGCTCGTCGTGCTGGCGATTTCGATCTTTCCGCTGATCTACTCGTTGACCACGAGCTTCCTCAGCTATCGCCTGATTCCGCCGATCCCGCCGCGCGTGGTGTGGTTCGGCAATTATGCCTCGCTGTTGCAGGAGCCGCGTTTCTGGAATGCGATCCTGACGACGACGCTGATCGCCTTCATCGCTGTCGGGTTGCAATATGTGATTGGTTTCGGCGTCGCGCTCGCGCTGAATGCGCGTGTGCCGGGCGAACGTCTGTTTCGCGTCGCCCTGCTGCTGCCGATGCTGCTGGCCCCTGTTGCCGTCGCACTGGTGGCCCGCATGATCTTCAATCCGACCATGGGACCGCTCAACCAGCTGCTGTCGATGTTCGGCCTGGCGAACCTGCCGTTCCTGACCAATGGACATTGGGCGCTCGCCTGCATCATCGCGGTCGAGATCTGGCAGTGGACGCCGTTCATCATCCTGATGATGTTGGCCGGCCTGCAAACGCTTCCCGAAGACGTCTACGAGGCCGCCGAGCTCGAGAATGCCAGCGCCTGGCAGCAGTTCTGGGGCATCACGTTTCCGATGATGCTGCCGATCTCCGGCGCGGTCGTGTTCATCCGCCTGATCGAAACCTACAAGATCATGGACACCGTGTTCGTGATGACCGGCGGCGGACCTGGCGTGGATACCGAGACACTGACATTGTTCGCCTATCAGGAAGGCTTCAAGAAGTTCAATCTCGGCTACACGTCCGCGCTCAGCTTCCTGTTCCTGATCGCCATCACGATCATCGGCGTCACCTATCTGGCCCTGTTGCGGCCGCATCTGGAGAAGCGGCGATGAGCCGGCGGGGCCTCACCGGACTGTCGAGCTGGAACCGGCGCCTCGTCGCGGTCGGCGTGTTTGCATGGTGCCTGATCACGACGTTCCCGCTCTATTGGGTGGTGGTGACCGCCTTCAAGACGCCGCCGGGCGTGGTCGGCGGCCCGACCTACATCCCCTTCGTCGATTTCACGCCGACCCTCGAGCCCTTCATCGATCTCTACCAGGGGGTCCGGGGTGAGTTCTTCCGGACGTTCCTGAACTCGACGATCGTCGGCCTGTCCGCCGCGGCGATCGCCACCGCGATCGGTGCGATGGCGGCCTATGCTCTGGTGCGGTTCGAGTTCAAGGTTCGGTTCGGCGCAGGCCTGATCTTCTTCCTGCTCGCACTCGGCGCCTATCTGCTGTTCAACAACACTCTCGGATTCACCCGGCCGCAGGCGCTGCTGCTGGCGTTTCCGATCGCGCTGGTCGCTGCCATCATCGCCAACCGGCTGCCGTTGCCGGGCCCGATCCTCGGCAATGAGGACATCCTGTTCTGGTTTGTGAGCCAGCGCATGTTCCCGCCGATCGTCACGGCCTTTGCGTTGTATCTGCTCTACAGCGAAATTGGCCGGCTCGGCTTCCAGCTCGTCGACAGCTATCTTGGCCTGACGCTGTGCTACGTCGCGTTCTCGCTGCCGATCGTCGTCTGGCTGATGCGGGACTTCTTCGAGGCGATCCCGATCGAGGTGGAGGAAGCCGCGATGGTCGACAACGTGCCGAGCTGGCGCATCTTCCTCGGCATCGTGGTGCCGATGTCGATGAACGGGCTGCTCGCGACCTTCATGATCACGCTCGCCTTCGTCTGGAACGAGTTCCTGTTCGCGCTGTTCCTGACCAATTCCAGATGGCAGACGCTGCCGATCCTGGTGGCGGGACAGAACAGTCAGCGCGGTGACGAATGGTGGGCGATCTCCGCCGCGGCGCTCGTCGCCATCGTTCCGATGATGATCATGGCGGGCCTGCTCAGCCGCATGATGCGGTCGGGCCTGCTGCTCGGGGCAATCAAATAGCAAAAATCATCTAGGGAGGACTGGACGATGTTACGACGGACGTTTCTGATGCTGACCACCTCGCTCGCGATGGCTTGCGCCGCGAGCCAGGCGCATGCGGCCTGTAGCCCGGATTACTCCGGCGTCACCCTGACGGTGGCGACGCAGACCGGACCGTATATCGCCTCCGCGCTCAAGCTTGGCGCGGACGAATGGACCAAGAAGACCTGCGGCAAGGTCAATGTCGTCGAGTTTCCGTGGTCTGAGCTCTATCCGAAGATCGTCACGTCGCTGACCTCCTCGGATGCGACCTTCGATCTGGTCAGCTTCGCCCCGGCATGGCTGCCTGACTTCGTTCCCTATCTCAGCGAGATGCCCAAGGACATGCAGTCCGGCAAGGATTGGGACGATATCGAGCCGGCCTATCGCGAGCGCCTGATGGTGTGGGAAGGCAAGATCTATTCGCAATCGATGGACGGTGACGTCCACACCTACACCTATCGCACCGACCTGTTCAGCGATCCCAAGGAGAAGGACGCGTTCAAGGCCAAATACGGCTATGACCTGGCGCCGCCGAAGACCTGGAAGCAATATCTCGACATCGCGGAGTTCTTCCAGCGTCCGGATAAGGGACTTTGGGGCACCGCGGAAGCCTTCCGTCGCGGCGGCCAGCAGTTCTGGTTCTTCTTCAGCCACGCCGCCGCCTACACCAACAATCCGAACTATCCGGGCGCGATGTTCTTCGACCCCGAAACGATGGATGCCCAGATCAACAATCCCGGGTGGGTGAAGGGGCTGGAAGAGTATATCCGCGCGTCCAAGCTCGGACCGCCCAACGCGCTGAACTTCTCGTTCGGCGAGGTCAACGCGGCGGTCGCCGGCGGCCAGGTCGCGGAATCGATCGGCTGGGGCGACACCGGCGTGATTGCGGCCGACCCCAAGCAGTCGAAGATCTCAGGCAAGGTCGGCTCTGCGGTGCTGCCCGGCTCCGACGAGATCTGGAACGCGAAGACGAAAAAGTGGGACAAGTTCCCGGCGGTCCTGCCGGCGCCCTTCATGGCGTTTGGGGGCTGGCAAGTCGGCGTCCCGAACGCGGGCAAGAATCAGAAGGCGGCCTGGGATTTCGTGAAGACGCTGACGAGTCCCGAAGTCTCCGGTCAGGCGGCGATCACCGGCGGCACCGGCGTCAATCCCTACCGCAAGTCGCACACCGCGAATCTGGAATTGTGGAGCAAGATCTTCTCGCCGGCGGAAGCGAAGGAGTATCTCGGCGCGCAGGCCGAATCCATCAACGGCAAGAATGTCGCGCTCGACATGCGTCTGCCCGGCTATTTCTCCTACACTGAGGTTGTGGAGATCGAGCTTGGCAAGGCGCTTGCGGGCCAGACGACGCCGCAGGCCGCGCTGGACGCGATTGCGAAGGAATGGAATCGCCTGACCGACGAGTTCGGCCGCGCGAAGCAACTTGCCGCCTATCGCGCGGCGATGGGGCTTCCGCCCAAGAAGTAGTGTTCGCTGAGGCCTGCCCGGATGACGCGTGAGCCTCATCCGGGCGGGTTGGCCGTCGACAGAGAGGACGGAAAAAGGATTCCATGGCGCGCGTCGAGATCGAGAACGTCAGCAAGGCATACGGGCCCTACAAGATCATCGAGGGGCTCGATCTGAACGTGGCCGACGAGGAGTTCGTCGTGCTTGTCGGCCCGTCGGGCTGCGGCAAGACCACGACGTTGCGGATGATCGCGGGGCTGGAGACGGTCACCGGCGGAACCATCCGTATCGGCGAGCGCGATGTGACGCAGCTGCGTCCCGGCCTGCGCAATTGCGCGATGGTGTTCCAGAACTACGCGCTCTATCCGCATATGACGGTCGGAGAGAACATCGGCTACGGCATGAAGGTACGCGGCGAGCCACGCGCCAGTATCGCGAAAGCCGTCCAGGAGGTGGCGCGGGTGCTCGAGCTCGAGCAATATCTCGACCGCCGGCCCAAGCAGCTCTCCGGCGGGCAGCGCCAGCGCGTGGCGATCGGCCGCGCCATCGTGCGCAGTCCGGACGTGTTTCTGTTCGACGAGCCATTGTCGAACCTCGATGCCAAGCTCCGCATCGAGATGCGGACCGAGATCAAGTCATTGCACCGCCGTCTCGCCAAGACGATCGTCTATGTCACGCATGATCAGGTCGAAGCCATGACCATGGCCGATCGCGTCGTGGTCATGAATCGCGGCCGGATCGAGCAAGCGGCCGATCCGATCACGATCTACGAGAAGCCCAGCAATCTCTTCGTGGCGGGCTTTATGGGCGCGCCCAGCATGAATTTCGTTCACGGCGAAATCCTCGCCCGCGACGGCGCGCTGGTGTTCACCGAGCCGTCCGGGACGGCGTTGACACTGCCGAAATCCCGGGAGGCCGCCTATGCAGGCAGCGTCGGCAAGCCGGTCGTTCTCGGCGTGCGCCCCGACCACGTGCTGCGGCAGGACGCCCCGGCGGGCGCTTCCCTCCGCCTGCTGGTGAAGGACGTTGAGCCGCTCGGGCCGCATACGCTGGTGATCGGCACTGTCGGCGCCTTTCCGTTCACGGCGCAGATGCCGGTGGGGGTGGCTGCGGCGCCCGATCAATTCATCGACGTCGCTCTCGACCTGGAGCGAACGCACCTCTTCGACAAGGCGACGGGGATGGCCATTCCCTGAACGGCGGCACCGACGCGGCGGTCCACATCGCCATCGTTCGCGAAGAACGCCGTAAGGGGTTCTGCGCGGAGAGCTGGGCGCCGGATCTGGCCTGGAACGACTTGGCCGGCGCTGCGGGGCCGTGGCGTCTGATCTGGACCTGACTCATGCCGTGTCTGGACGCAGGCTCGCCATGCAAACGGCTCCTCCCGTGTGACCAGGGTGTGACCGGCTGGTCTGAGGAGCTTTTGAGGAGCTGCCACCAACGCTCTAAGGCGTTGGCAAATCGAGAGAAACACTGGCGCGCCATTCAGAATAAAACTACGAACTCGTATGTCATTGAAATCATAATGTAATTTCTATCGACTTAGGCCGACAATCTGATCGAGGCGTGCTCCGGCGCACCAACCCGCCGCATCTATTAAGCAAGTCCGTGAGCTTGATAACGGTCGAACCCATGTTCTCGTCCGTGGCACAAACTGCACATAAACAAAGGAAGGACGACTAGCCAGAATATATCGGGAACAGCATTGGGCTTTTGTAGGCTCACCTGCGATCCGAGCGCAGAAAGAACGCCCTGATAGAACAAGCCGAACGACCAACCAAGGGAGGCGACACAGCATCGCTGTGTCCTTCAACGGTAGTAACGATGTAGAAGGTAGCCGAGGTCGCCTTTGATACCGGTCGCCAGACGAATGCGAGTGCCTACGCAGGAAGACCTTCCAACTTATGAAGGCTGGAATTGGTCATTCTAACCATCGGAATGTAACTCCATGAAGTGGGTCCTTGATCGCCTTGGGCGCTTGATCGCTGCCTATTTGCAGCGACCTGCGCCGGGTTATGAGCCGTTTACCCCGGCTGATCCGAGCGCGCTCCAAGCCTCAATCAGACCAGGCGATATTCTGCTGATTGAAGGTCGCAATCGCATATCTGGCATAATCAAATATCTCACACGCTCGACCTGGTCTCACGCCGCACTCTACGTTGGATCCACAAAGGACGGCAAAGCCGAGCTAGTCGAATCGAATCTCGATGACGGCATCACTTGCGTCGCGCTCTCAAAGTATTTCAAATTGCATACTCGTATATGCCGACCGGTCGGATTGTCACCGGAAGACTGCGAAAAAGTCTGCAACTACGCGGTGGCTAAAATTGGACTCAAGTACGATCTCAAAAATCTTATCGATCTTGGGCGATATTTGCTGCCGCTACCGGTGCCACAGCGGTGGCGGCGGCGAATGATTGCGTTGGGCTCGGGCGACCCCACCCGACTTATTTGCTCCACCCTCATCGCCCAAGCTTTCATGGAGGTAGGTTACCCAATTTTGCCTGCGATTACATTGATAGAAAGTGGTCATGCTCGGAAGGAGCTTTTTCATATACGTGACTCTTCTCTATATACACCTCGTGATTTCGACATCTCGCCTTTTTTTGCCGTGCTCAAGCCGACTATCGAAGTCGGCTTCGACTATAAGAGAATCGTTTGGTGTACTGATCCGCAGTCGCTTGCTCGATGAAGATCTCAAGCTCCACTTGACACGAATCTGCATAGCGTACCGGCGTCTTAAAAATATTCTAGAGTTCGCCGCGAAAGTGTCATCGCTCGGTCTTGCATAAGCGGTGCCCGCGATGGACATCACATGCCTCATCGCTAACGTTGAAAAGCCGGCCGGGAGGCTTCGACCGGCTTTGCATTAGATCGCAATCCGTCGACACGGCGGCAAATGAGCCCTGCCGCGGCGTGGCGGAATCTCACCCATTCTGGGGCGTCGTCAGTTGGCATCTAGAAGATTATGGTGAGAAACATCGCAGTGTTGGTTGGGGGCATCCTTATTTCTCTTAGCTATTGCAGCTCAGAGTTCTATAGCAACAGTTCCAGCCGCTGTGAGGCGCTGCAAGCAAACCGTTGGGCCGCAGAACAGATACAGTGATTGGTAGGCATCATTTCGGTGGACAATCATTTCGGGGGCGCCACTTTGGTGGGCAGCATGGCCATCATTAAGGTAAGTTCACCGTTCTTCCTTTTCCCACTACATTGATACTAACCAACTTTTTGGGCGCCCGTCTGCCACGTTGGCGGAGCTAATACGCTGCAGAGCGCGATCGAGTTCGCCAAGTTCATAACTTAAACTTCGCCGTCAGCGACGCCCGCTCGCGCAAAAGCGCCGGCATCAGAGAGTACCTTGATAACTTCGAATCCGTCGGTAACGTCTCGTTCCGTGCCGGCATCACCCGGAAACAAATGATCGTTTAATTCGATTTTTCGAGCGGTACTCGTTGCCCGTTCAAAAGGAGCAAACGGTTGCTTTCATTGAAAGTCGCAACCTCTTCGAACGAATGGGATGCCTAAGTACTAACTGAGTGAAACACCCTGTTTTTTATTTTTATCCCAGCCTAACTTTTCATCCGCTTCGAGGGCCCTTGCTTCATATTCTTCGGCGAGCACATTGAGCTTGGCGGCAAACGTTGGGTCACCCGCGCCGACAGCAAGACGATGACACCTTAGAGCACGATCTCGCAGTATTTTCGCGTCTGATCTTTCTTCATATGACTTGCTCCTCATTGTCACCTCCAGCGGGTGTTTGAATGGGAGAAAAGTCTAAGCCAGGAAAACTGCGTGTTCAATGAGATCACTGGGCCAACAAGGCACTGGCTGACGATGGCAAAAGACTACTTTTGGTTTATTTTGCTGGTTTGTGCCACTGTGCGAAAGCACATTGTGCCTATCGATCGTCGCTGGCTCATTTACTATCTTTGCTGCGCCGCACTCTTGAACCTCGGCACTCATTTTGAGATGCCATGTTCAGCGGTCCTTGGCTCCATCTTCGCGGGCGATCTCCTTCAATGGAGCGTACCGCAACGTGACATAGGTTACGGCGCTCAATATCGCGGCGATGTCGTACAAGCCATAGCCGACTGCCGCCCCGAGCGCGCCTGTTGACCACAGACTTGCGGCTGTGGCCGTACCCAAGGCTTGCGTCCCGTGTTTCAATATCGCGCCACCGCCGATGAAGCCGACCCCGTAATCAACCCTTCCAAGATCCGCGCTTGGCCGATGGAATCTGGCCCGAGGATACGGATTGCGACCAGCACGAAGCCACATGCGGCCATTGCAACAAGTGGAAAAGTCCGGATGCCAGCGCTGCGTTCCGCCCGCTCTCGATTCCAGCCAATCGGGAGTGCAAGCACGTATGCTATTGCGAGGTTAATGAGATGGGATAACATCTCCCACCCGCTCATGGCGATCATCATGCGAGGCAATATAACGGGCCCTTCCGGTCCGCGCACGATCTTTCCTGAGTCCTCCAACACTTTGGGATCAGTCCCGGATTTTGGAGAGCCAATGAAGATCGCGGGAAGCGTTCTCAAATAATAAAGCGTCCAAGCGTTGAGGGATCGAAATGTGGGCCATTTAATCCTGCGCCCCCGGTCGCCTTCGTAGATTCTTAGCTTAAAGTTTGGCGCCAATTTCTAATATTTCTGACCTCCTCCTAATGGTTTCTGACCAGCGGAATCTTGCGGATCGTGATACGTGAAACAAGTACTCATGAAGTTGTTTTCGTGATAAGCTCGAAAGAAAACTTGCCTGGAGGGGACTTGGAGGGAATACGATTGGCAGGAAAAAACACTTCTGGGCTTCGGACCTGCACCGCGACTTTCCTTACAATCGGCGCGATGGCGCTTCCGACTTGTGCGGCCCGTGCTGGACCCTGTGCTTCGGAGATTGCTCAGCTGAAAGCAGCGATGGACGCCTTAGCGCCGAAGAAGGAAGACGGTACCGCTCATCAGTCGCGCGATACCAACTTGCATCGTCAGCCTACGCCGGGTTCCGTCGCCAACGGCCGACAGCAGGTGTCTGCCGACGAGCGGCATGACCGGGCTTTACTGGATCGTGCTCGCACGCTGGATGAACAGGGCGACGAACGGGGCTGTAGAGAAGCTCTCACAGCAGTGCGAGGCGGTCAACGACCACGTTGATATACCATCTCTACTGGCTACTTACGCTGCCAAACAAGGCCTTTGGGTATTCCTACTTGTGAACTTGTATCTACCAACGAAGCTTCAAAGTTCGTCAGAAATGCTCACTACCAGCCGTGGTGTCCACCACCATGACCGCCTCCGAAGCCGCCGCCATGGCCACCACCGAAGCCACCGTGGTGGCCACCACCGAAGCCACCGTGGTGGCCACCACCGAAGCCACCGTGGTGGCCGCCGCCGAAGCCAAAGATAACGGCCGGTCCACCGTAGCCGTAGCTACCGTAATAGCTCGGCCCGTAGTCGTAATAGCTGGGCCCATATCCATAGCTTGGTGCGGCGTAAACGCGTGGGCGGGTGCGGTAACATTGACCGTGCCGATCGCATACCAACCGAACCTGCTCTAGGTTCGAAGGGGCCGCAACCAGTCCCATCGGAAGCGCTGAGGCTGATCCCATCGAAAATGCTGAAGCGCCGAAAGCTGCCAACCCTGCAAGAGCATATCTAAGTTTCATGTTGATCTCCTGTGGCCTAAAAACACACAGCAACAATAAAGGTTCCGGGATGAACGGCGGATGAGCGCGTTGATGAATTCGCGGTAACCTTCCAATCTTGCGTTTGTAACAGCGCGGATACTGGGTCGAACACATCGTTCAGACGAACTACAGACCCTCATGTTCGACTCAAGCGGTCTTGAACGGCGTGCATCAGCATCGACAAGATCGGCTCCGGCTGCTCCGGGTCGAGAAGTTCCCCCTCATCGAGCAGCGTTCTTTGTGTCTCGGAAATCTTCAGCGGCACGAGCGTGCGGCCGAAATCGCGCCGGAAGCTTTCGACGACGCTGATGAGCGAACCGCCTACGCCCGAGAGGGCGGCCGCAAAAGAGGCTGGATCTGTCGCAAGGTGTTCTGACAGAAGACCGTTGCGGATTGCAGCAATGCCATCCGAGACGGCTGTTTCATTAGCTGCGCCTGAACGCGCTTCGATGGCGAGGTCGCACTCCGTATCAAGGCCCATGGACCGATTGTTGAGATTCGCGGACCCGATCCGTAGCAAGCGATCGTCGATGACGAGTACCTTGGCATGGACATAGATTGGCGCGCCTTTTGCCGTCACCGGGCGGTAGATCCGAAACCGGCCGTGCCGGTCGGCTTGCCGAAGGTATGCGACGAGCCGTTCACGGGCGGCGCCCATCACCTTCTCCTCTACCCAGCCGCGAGCGCGTTGTGAGTTGATGACCACGATTTCCGGCCCGTCCGGCTCGCGCAGACGCGCCGCGAGCGCTTCGCCGATGCAGCGCGCGGCAAAATATTGGCCCTCGATATAGATCGCACGCCGCGCGGCGGCGATTGCCGCCAGATGCAGCGCTTCGATCTCCCGCACGCCAGACCGGCCGTGATATTTTGGCTCGGTCCGGGCGATACCCACCTCCACATCGCGTAGCAGAGGCGCCAGATCGCTTGGCCAGAGATCAAGGCTTTCTCGCGGAGGCAGCTCGATCTGCTCGCCCGTAGCCCGGCGCCAGCGTTCACGGGCCAAATCTCCTAAGGCCGCCGCCGCTGGCCCGTCCACCGCCATTGTCGCATCGTGAAAGGCGCCGTAGGCTCGCCCCGAGGGTCGCACCCGCCGTGGATCCCCGTCTTTGTGGTGGCGCGTGTCCCAGCGGTCGTTTGTCATGTCGATCCCGCCGCAGAACGCGAGTGTGTCATCGATAACGACGAGCTTCTGGTGATGAGCTGCACCAGGGGGATGGGCGTTATCTAACCGGAACTGGAAGCGCTTACTGGTCATCCAGTTGAGCAGATAGAGGGGCGTCGCACCGCGAACAATGGTTCCAACGAGACCCAGGTTCCATTGCAGCACGCGCACACAAAGTTCGGGGCGACGCTCGACGAGGGCGTTCAGGAACGGACCCAACTGGTCCGGCAAATCCGGGAGGGGCGCGTCAGGGTCCAGCTTGATGCGGGTATCGAACTCCCAGCCGATGAAAAGGACGGAATGGCGCGCGCGAATCAGGGCGTCTCGAACCAGCCTGAAGTAGGGAGCTGCATCAATAATGGGCGCTAATCGGGCAGCGCGCTCCAGCCGCCAACAGGTCAAGCCGAGCTGCAGCAGTGGGGCAGTCGCCGGTGTGGTGGGCGCGACATGTCGCATGTGATGGTTCGATAGCGGGATTTCTATCATTAGCCGCGCATCTCTGTGTCTTCTCGATAAGGACGTCTTGAAACGGAACGCATGATGATCCCGTCGCTGTTGTTTTGTTCCCAAGGTAATCGTTGCAGGACGCCAGCCTGTTTGTTTGGATAATCCTAGGCGCCGAGCGCGGAGGGACTTTGCCATCTTCGTTCTCATGTTGGCAGAAACATTTCCCCCAATTCCCTTAAGAGGTCATCATGGCGCTGGCAGGGTTAGTCGCGGTGCGCCGGCAACTTACCCTGATCGGCGTTGGGCTTGCCGTACGACTAGATCGCTTAGAGGAGCGCTTATTTGCTTTGGGGTCGGCCGGAGAAGCAGCCTTGAGCGTCTGAAGAACTTTTCGAGGCGCCCCGGACGTTGGCTTACCTCGAGCCCAGCGAAGATCGACCTGCCAGCGCCTATTCGCGCGCCGCGCTTAGGCGGCGGTCCTAGTGCGCCGACGCGCGCGCGGCGTGCGCACGCTGATCTCGGGACCGGCCGGTGTTGCCGGGTATGCCGTGCCCCTTTTCGTCACCACGGGCTCTCGCAACCCATTTCTGGACCGGGCTTCCCGCCGCGGCGGGTTATGTCCTTGCCGAACGGTATCGGGCCGTAGCAGGGTGGATCGAGCCGGCCGGCGATGCGGTCCCGATTCTGGCGCTCGGAGGTTATAGCTCCCGAGCCTTAACCTTGGGAAAACCTGCCTAAAAGATCCCTTAGCGTACCTCGGCTGCACGTAGCTGTTCAGCATTCATCCCAACGACAGCAGCTCATTCCACGAAGGAGTTCCACTTGAGACGCTTTTTGATCTTGGTCGCAATCGCGCTGTTGGCGACCGCGCCGGCCGTTCTGTTCCGCCTCCTTGGCCTCCGTCCCAGCCCGGTCGCCGACGCGGCCATTTTCGGCGTTGCCATTCTGGCAGCCGGGTTTTTGCTATCTTGGGGCGCTGAAGCTGCCGAACAGCACATTTCGCAGGGCCTCATCCTCGCTGTCGTAGCGCTCGTGACCGTACTGCCGGAATACGCGGTGGATCTTTATTACGCCTACCAAGCCGGACGTGCCGGCCCGGAATCGCAGTATGTCCACTATGCCGCCGCCAATATGACCGGAGCCAACCGCCTGCTCGTTGGGCTCGCGTGGCCGTTGATGGTCCTATTGCACTGGATCAAGGACCGGCACCGCTCGGTCGATCTCGCTCCCTCAAATGCCGCTGAAGTTGGGTTTCTTCTCCTCGCCAGCCTTTACGCCTTTGTCATCATGTTTAAGGGCCGCATCACACTGTTCGACTTCCTCGTGCTGGCCGCGATCTTTGGCGCGTACGTGTGGCGCGTGCGCAACCTGCCAAAAACCGACGATCCGAACGAGGCGGAAGAACCCGGTCCCGCCGCCGCACTGAACAAGCTCTCGCCGGGTAAGCAATGGGCAGCAATGGGTGGCCTGGTTGTGGTCGCCTGCGCCGTCATATTGGCAGCCGCCGAGCCCTTTGCCGAAGCAATGGTGGAAACCGGACGGGTCATCGGGATCAACGAGTTCCTGCTGATCCAGTGGCTGGCCCCTCTCGCCAGCGAGGCCCCTGCGGTGTCGGTTGCAGTGCTGTTTGTGCTCGCCAACCGTGCCGGGAATGGGCTAACCGCGATGATCAGCGACAAGATCAACCAGTGGACGCTGCTCGTCGGGATGCTGCCACTGGCAATGAGTGTCGGAGCGGGCGTCGCCTCTGCGCTGCCTCTCGACGCCCGGCAAAGCGAGGAATTCTTCCTCACGGCGGCTCAATCGCTGTTCGGCCTGGCGCTGCTGTTGCGTCTGCGCCTGAGCATCACCTCGGCGCTGGCGTTGATAGGTCTGTTCAGCGTCCAGGTTTACCTTGCCTTCCACTACAGAAACGATGAGGCCCGAACTATCGCTACGCTAACCTGGCTGGCTTGGGCATATCTCGGTCTTTCAGCGATTCTTTTCTCAATCAACGGCAGACGGCTGGTCGACATCCTACGGACGGCGTTCCTCACGCCGTCCGCGGCAACCCCAGTGCCGGGGCCTCGCGACCAAAAGGCGCCGGCGTTGATCGCCTATCCGGCTGAGCGATAAAACAAACAGCCGTGCTTCATCCTGCGTTCGAACCAACATCTTGCGGCTAATCGTGGCTCCTTTCTATCAGCAACGGGTACGGGCACTGAGTGGTGCCAGGTCGATATTTGACGAGATCAGAAAAATGAGAAGGAGTGGATCGCCGATTCATTCGAGAAACTTTTCATTCGCGGAACCTTCATGTCCGACAGATGTTGCAGCCTCTCATCGTCGGAGAACAAAATGAAGAAATTAGTTTATCTCGTGGGTGCGTTCGTTGCCATTTCGATCGCGACACCTCGCATTGCGGCTGCGGATCCAGTTGTCAGATCCGGCCACGATAGACCTCGCGCGGAAATGCGGGGTCATGCAGGTGGCCATGGCAATCGAGGTATACAGCGCTCTTGGAATCGAGGCCACAACCAGTCAGTCGTGGTCGTTAGGCCAAGGCATCGCCAGCGTCACTGATACTTCAATTCCGCGCATCCCTCACAAGATGCCGGAAGGCCGGGCGCATGAGCAAGGTCCTCTTCGAAATGCGCCCGGCCGACCTTCGTTAAGCCCGACCGAATTGCATCGCTTTGAAACTCGCATCCCTTCAATTCAATTTCGCAGAGACAGTGGTACCTCTTTCTGCTTCATCTAGCATGCGCAATCCCAAATCTATTGCACCGCGAAGATTGGCCGCGGTCGCCTTGGTGCACCTCAACCGGCCGGTCGTCAGGAACTTGACCTCAACCTCTCCGCCCGCCACCGGGGTCAAAACCCGGGCGGCAACTTCAATCTGCAAGCATCCGCCCATCGTGCCGTGGACAGGCACAATGTCAAAATAGATAAACGGCGCGGTGTCCAACTTCTCGTAGTTGAAACGGTCAGCAGACGTATTGGTATTTTTACGGGCAGCCATTGACGATCTCCTGCCATTTTTCTTGTTGGACCCGCCTTACATCACTTTGCTGCATTGGCCAAATCCTCGTGCTAGGACACTTGCCCTCAGGACGTCCTGATCTTGGCTCAACCTCAGATTTCGATTAGGGTTGCAGCGATTCGGCAAATAAGAGGTTCGGTTGGTCGGCGAAACCACGCTCATCAGTCTTTCGCGGTTGATGGCGCTCCAGCGCCGGCTGGATGTTGCCGCAAATAACGTGGCGAACAGCCAGACGACGGGCTATCGCGCCCAGCAGCTCTCCTTTCAAGAGTATCTCAAACCCGAAAAGCCTCAGGAGATCGGTGAAAAGCCTGAGCGGCCGTTGTCGCTGGTCGATGCTGTGCTGCCTTTTACATCCTCTTCGTCCGGCGCCTTCCGGTCGACCGGAAATCCGCTAGATCTGGCGATCAACGGAAATGCGTATTTTGCAATCCAAACGAAACAGGGGGAGCGATACACAAGGGATGGTTCCTTTGGTTTGGATGCCAATGGCCGGCTGGTGACGTTGGAAGGTTTGCCGGTTCTTGGCGATAAGGGTGTAATAATCGTTCCCCCTCGATCGGGTGAGATCACGATTGATTCATCCGGCCGAGTTTTGATGCAGCAAGTAGAACTCGGGAAACTGAAGCTTGTGAGCTTTGCCCCCGGCGTAAGGCTGGAGGCGGCAGGAAGAAATTTGCTTAGGTCCGATCAGCAACCAAAGGTGAATGCTGGCTCGGCGACGGTTCTGCAGGCCATGCTGGAACAATCAAATGTTCAGCCGACAATTGAGATGAGTCGCCTGGCTGAACTTAACCGATCCTACGAAGTTGCGAGTAAGCTGCTGAAAGACTCGCAAGACATCAATGAAATAAGCAAACTCGCTAACGTGCCCGAATAGCTCCGCTGCTCGTCGAGATCTGCAGGCTTTTGCCGTTCCACTTCATCTGGCGCCTGCAAATGCTGTCTCCTTGGCTGCAATCGATCTCGATCAGCAGATTGCCAGCGAAGAACGCCGTATTGATTTCGCGAACGCTTCCTCGCCAGATATCGCGTTGTACCTTGCCGTCGGCGCTCGAGAAGAGCACGCGGTGAAGGCAGCCAGCAGGCGCGCAAAGCTTAGCACCGTCGCATTCGACATGTTCAAAATGAATCGTTTTCAGCTGTCGTCCATCAGAGATCGGCAAGTATGTGACAAAGCCGGTCCTGACCCTGATCACATCAGCCCCGCACCCCGCTTGATGAAGCGCCAGACGGACAGCTCCCGGAAGACGAAGCATTTGCGCAGCCGAAAGTTTCGACCAGCCGCCTTGAGCGACTCCGGAGGCTCTGGCTTGAGCGTCGGCCGCGGCAAGACAAAACGCCAACGCGAGGGCTAGTTTCAACATCGGAAGCTCTCCTGCCAATCCATCAAACTATCTCATCGATCAGCCTCCTCGGAAGACGACACCCAGCCGCTTTTCCTTGATCCATGCGACGTCACATTCGCGCCGAAAGCGATCGACCGCAATGTCCAGCACGAAGTGCCGAGGAATTCCGAGAGGGCTCTCCACTTCAAGTAAAGCCCCGTACATCGTTTGATTTCGGACGGTGCAGTCGATGACGGCAGCGCCGAAGGCGGTCTTGCCGGCCTTGAATACCCTCTTCCGAGGGATCGACCTTTTATCGACCATGGCATTTACCTTAAGGAGTGGATCAATCGACCTTCTTCTCGGCAGCTTCTCCTTGCTTCACGATGTCTCCCTTTGTGAATAGAATCCCCTGTAGCTCAGTCCGCCAATTCTTGTTGCGGCGAAGAAGAAATTCCAGATTCATGCCAAAGTGCTTGAACTCTTCCTTTTGCGCGTTCGCCATGATGGCCTTGGCTTCCTTGCCCTTTCGAGCGACATCCGCTGTTCGTACCAGCCGATCGCCTCGGCCTCCTCAATCAACGACGTGATCATCCGCGCAAAGGTGCGCGTTTCCTGCGAAAGCTCTTCGGCGGGTTCGTGATATTTATCGAAGCCCATGTTGATCTCCTTGTTTAGGTGCTTTTCATCCGGCACGAAGTCAGATTTGGCGGGCGCGCCGTATGCAGATCGTGCTATTTGGGACACATACGCTTTTGGCTAGAAGGGCGATAGCCGAATTGCTCCCTAATTCGGCAGACGCACAAAGTTAAGCCTCCTCAAATGAACTTTCCATCAGAACTCACGTCCATTTTTTCCCGGATCGATTTTCTTCGGACGCCAGCGTCGTGCGTCGAGCCGGCCGACCACGGGCAAGAACTCAAACTCCAGAATTAGGATCACCATTCCGGTTACCAGTCCGGCAATCAGAAGTTCGCCAACCCCCGCGAGCATGCCGACAGCCGCCGTCGCCCAAATGGCGGCTGCAGTAGTCAAGCCGCGGACGTTAGCACCATCCTTTAGAATCATGCCTCCGCCAAGAAATCCGACGCCGGTGACGACGCCCGCCATCACCTTTTCGGCTGTTGCCGGAAAGTTCTCGACGCCAACCGCGGTGAACGCGGCCGCCCCCAGGCTGACGAGCATAAAAGTACGGTCGCCAGCTTCCGAGCCACGAAACTCGCGTTCCCATCCGATCGGGAACGCCAGCGCGACAGCAACGCCGATTCGGACCAGAAGCGCCAGATCGAACCTTGTCGTTCCGCCCGCTCCGCCTGGAGCTGCGAAGGCGGCATGCATGGTCACCCCAAAGATGAGGGCCACGGTTATAAATAGGACTGCCGAAATGAGCAGTCTCTTAGGTAATGAAAACAGGTGCGATCGATGAGGCATTTATTGAATTCTCTGAATGCGACGCATGGTTTGGGTTATGACTTCCCAGCTACTTTAAGGCCCGAGAGAGCCGGCTGTGGGAAGGCGGAGTAGTCGAAGCGCGTTCATCGTCACCAGAACGGTCGCACCGGTATCGGCCAGGATGGCGGGCCATAAGCCGGTCAGACCGACGACCGTGGTGATCAGAAAAACGGCCTTCAGCCCAAGGGCAACGGCAATGTTCTGCCGGATGTTGACCATCGTCCGCTTCGACAAATCGACCATGGCTGCGACATCCGCGACCCGCCCGTGCAGCACGGCGGCGTCGGCCGTTTCCAGCGCCACATCCGTGCCGCCGCCCATGGCGATGCCGACATCGGCGGCCGCCAGCGCCGGCGCATCGTTGATGCCGTCGCCGATCTTGGCGACCGACCATCCCGCCTTTTGAAAGTTGCCGACAATGCGTTGCTTGTCCTCGGGTAGCAGTTCGGCTTCGACCTCGATTTGCAACTGCTTGCCAATCGCATCTGCGGTGCGGCGGTTGTCACCTGTCAGCATCACGGTCCTGATGCCAGCGTCCGTCAAAAGCTTGAGCCCGCTCTTCGCGTCGGGGCGCGGCTCGTCACGCATCGCAATCGCTCCCGCGATCGTCCCATCGACCGCAACGAGCGAAACCGTTTTGCCTTCGTCGTTCAGGGCTGCGATTTTCGCCTCTTGCTCGGTTGTCAGAGTACAGGTCTCCGCGACGGCTTTAGGCGATCCCAAGAATACTTCCTCACCTTCGACGTTTGCCCGAATGCCCTTCCCGCCGATCGCGTTCGAGCCGGAGGTCGCCGGCAACGAGATATTCTGCTCCGCCGCCTTGGCCAAAATCGCAGTAGCGAGCGGGTGACTTGAACCGGACTCGAGTGCTGCGGCAAAACGCAGGACATCGGCCTCCCTGCGTGCGAAACCGATAATGTCCGTTACCTGGGGCTTGCCGGCGGTGAGTGTTCCGGTCTTGTCAAAGCACGCCACTGTAATCTTGCCGATCTGCTCCAGCACGGCGCCGCCTTTCAGCAGAAGACCACGGCGGGCGCCAGCGGACAGGCTTGCGGCGATCGCGGCCGGCGTCGAGATGACGAGCGCGCAGGGACAGCCGATCAGCAGGATAGCCAGCCCCTTGTAGATCCAACCGCTCCATTCACCCCCGAGCATTAACGGTGGAACAACGGCGACCAACACTGCGACGACGACTACGCCGGGCGTGTAGTAGCGAGAGAACCGGTCGATAAAACGCTCCGTCGGCGCCTTCGACTCCTGCGCCTCCTCGACCAGACGCACCACGCGCGCGATCGTATTGTCCGCTGCAGCGGCGGTTACCCGTACGCGCAGCAGGCCGTCGCCGTTGACGGTACCGGCAAACAAAGTCGCATCCGGTCCCTTCCGGACCGGCGTACTTTCGCCCGTGACCGGCGCTTCGTCGATGGCGCTCTCTCCGGAAATAATCGCTCCGTCCGCCGGAATACGGTCACCCGGCCTGATCTGGATTGTTGCTCCGACTTCCAAGCTATCCGCCTGTACCTCTTTGACCTGGCCGTTTTCTTCGAGGCGAGCCGTTTTCGGAACGAGTTTGGTAAGATCCTGAATACTGGCGCGCGCCCGGCTGGCGGCAACGCCCTCCAACAACTCTCCAATCAAAAACAGGAACACGACCGTCGCCGCCTCTTCGGTCGCACCGATGAAAACAGCGCCCACGGCCGCAATCGACATCAGCATCTCGATCGAGAACGGCGTGCCGGCGCGCGCGGCCGAGAACGCTCGTCGTGCGATTGGAATGAGGCCGACCAGCATCGCGAGCAGGAATGCCCATCGTTCTGCGGCCGGCGCGGCTTTGCCGACCGCAAAGGCAGCGGCCAATGCGACGCCGGATGCGATGGTGAGCATGCCTTTGCGCGTTGTCCACCAGGCCTGATCCGACGCAGCATGGTCGTGAATGTGCGAATGACCTTCTCCGTGCTCCAACGCTCCTTTGCCGTTCCGTTGCGAATGGTTTTGCGCCGGCTCGGAACGAATAACGCGATAGCCGAGATTCGAGATCTGATTGCGGATGGTTTCCTCCGCGACGCCCCTGGAATCGTAAGTTACCGTCACGCTACCGCCGGTCACGGACACCGTAACGTCGCTGATGCCTGGCAAACGTTGCACCGCATTTTCGATCTTCGTGGCGCAAGAGGCGCAATCCATCCCCTCAACCCGCAATCGCGAGGTAATCAAAGCCGCCGGCGCCATCGGTGTCGCTCCATGAGGTTCTGACATCATACGGCCCTCAATCTGTCAGGCGTCGATGCCGGCCGGAGGTTCTTGATCCACGTTCGGTAGTAGGCGGCGGCTGTCATCAAGGCGATGCCAGATAGGCTGACGAGCAACTGAAAGGCAATCGAGTCCGAAACCAATTCGATGAGGAAGCACCCAACGAACGACAGGAATATTCCGACGCAAAATACTTCGAGCGAGCGCTCGCCGCAAATGATCGCGGGACGCAGGACGGGAAGCTTCAACGTCGGCGCGCTGCGCGGTACCAATCTCGCGGCGACCAGCGCAAGCGCAAGAAAATGCAAGATGCGATACGGCGCCAGGTTCGTCTTGTCATTGGGGAGAAACAGATCGGCGATTTGTGCCGGCACCTCCGATACGAAGCCGAAACGCGCAGCGAGTGTGACGGCGAAACTGAGCGACAGGAAAAGCAATGCCGACCACACGGCCAAGCGGGATGCGGTCAACCGCCTCACCAGGCCGGTTCTATCGAGCGAGATCCAGGCGCCGATGACAAATAGAAACTGCCAGGCAAAGGGATTAAAATACCACGTGCCATCGGGATAGCTCGCGAGGTTCCAGTTCAAGGTCCGGGCCGCAGCATAGATTGCGAAAGACGCCACGAGCGCCAGGCCGGGCGTCCGCATCAACAGCCAAAGGAACGGCGGGAACGTGGCCATCAGCGCGGTGTAGAGAGGCAGGACGTCCAGATTGAGCGGCTTGAACTCGAGCAGCAGCCCGTGCTTGAGGAATTCGATCGGATCGGCGATCAAACGCCGGATGTTAAATTCGTCGAGCAGATAGGCGTGACCGTAATTCTGGGCCACGTAACCGATCGCGGCGACGTATACGACGAACAGCAGGATATGCGCGACGTATAGCTTCCAGGCCCGAGCCAGAATGCCGACCGCGGCCACGACAAAGCCACTGGTGGCCATAGTCCGCGAATAGACGAGCGCGACCGTGTAGCCGGAGATGAAGACGAACAAGTCGGCTGCGTCGCTGAACCCGTAGTTCTTCATCGTGATCCAGGCGACCACGTTATTGGGAATGTGATCGAGAAAGATCGCCCAATTCGCCAACCCGCGAAAAAGGTCCAACCTTAAGTCTCGACTCGAGCCGTTGTGGGCAATCGCTGTGTTCATGTTATCCATACCGAAGCCTTGCGACAGCCCCCATCCGAACATCCGATGAGGAAGCGCATCTCCACTGCTTGTGAGTTGTCGCTTGATCGATTGCTTAGCCGCAGCCGGCCAGGCTTGACGCAGTGTTTCAATTTCACGTCTTGCCCTCCTGACGGAGCCGCTTGTACAGGGCGGCTACGGCGTCCGAAAAATCCAACGAGCTATTTCGGGCACAATGGTCTTCCAGGAAGTGGAGCTGCTTGAGGAGATCAAACGTCGCCGGAGCGAGGTCCAGGCCCTCATCGACGCCCGAAGGCCTGCTCGATATGATTCCGCTCATGAACCCCTGCGCCCACGCCAGGTAGTCTCGTCGAACCGCAGGATTGGAGACGTCATCGGTGAACCGCTGGCATGACGCGGCGCCCAGACCGACGATTTTGGCCGTCTGTGCTTGCGCCCGAAGGGGGTAAGTTGCGCCAGCCGCGAAAACGGCAACCAAAAACAGCGGCCCGATCAAGAGCGCGCGCGTGGCAATGCTAACGGAGGCCAGCGTTGCGATCACACCGCGGCCGCCCCCCATTCGACGTTCTTTCAAGCTCCGCTCTTGTTGCTCCAATCTCTGTCCTATTTTTTGAACTTGGCCTGACCGGATTGTCCTTCTGCCGTTTTGATGGTGAGGGTGATCGTCGCGCCTGCTATCACGGGGCTCTTTGCGTCGCCTTGAAGCGAGTTTTCGCCCTGGGGAGCCAGAGTGACCGTTTCTCGCGTACTACCGCTCGCAACCATCACCGCTGCGGTGAAGTTCTTTGTTGCAACCGGTTTGGCAGACTTGGGATCGAAGACGTTGATCGTGATCTTGTTGCCGGCCGTGATCAGCTCGGCATCAATTCCGGCAACGTCTTCCATCGGGCCGCCATTGGGGCCTTTCTCACCGCCATGCGCATGCTGGGCATAGGAAGGCGCGGACCACATAAAGACAACACAAACGATAGCGATCAGGTATTTCATGTTACTGCTCCTTTTGTATCCGGTAATTCAGATTCTGAAGCCTGTGATTTGGATTCGCCATTTTCCAGATCTTCCCGCCTGAACAGGACGTAGAGAGCTGGCAATACCAACAAGGTAAGAATGGTCGACGAGATGATCCCGCCGATCACGACGGTGGCCAACGGCCGCTGCACTTCCGCGCCGGCGCCGGTCGCAATCGCCATGGGCACGAAACCCAGCGACGCGACAAGCGCGGTCATCAGCACGGGACGCAGTCGGGTAAGCGAACCTTCATTAACCGCATCGATAATAGCGCGTCCCTCTTTGCGGAGCCTTTCAATAAACGTGATGATGACGAGGCCATTGAGCACCGCCACGCCGGACAGCGCGATAAAGCCGATCCCGGCGCTGATCGAAAGCGGAATGCCCCGAAGCAGCAGAGCGATGATACCGCCGGTCAAGGCCAGCGGTACGCCGCTGAACACCAGTAGCGCGTCCGGCATGGAGCCGAGACTCATGAACAAAAGAAGAAAGATCAGCAGCAGCGCGACCGGCACGACAATGGTCAACCGCTGCGTCGCGGACACTAATTGCTCGAACTGGCCGCCCCAGCCGATCCAGTAACCGGCTGGCAGCTTGACCTTGGCTTCGACCTGCTCCTGGGCGTCCGCGACGAACGATCCCAAGTCGCGGCCACGCACGTTAGCCGTAACAACTATGCGCCGTTTGCCGTTTTCGCGGCTGATCTGATTGGGTCCGGGCGCGACGTCGATTTGGGCCAGTTCCGATAAAGGCACATAGCGGATCTGAGAGAGAGGCGAGTTGTTCCAGACCGCAGTGACTGGCTTCGCCTGCGTCTCCAGCGGGGGGAGCGGTACCGGAAGCGCCTTGAGCGCCGAGATATCGGAGCGCAAATGTTCCGGAAGACGGACGACGATATTAAAACGACGGTCGCCTTCGAACACCATGCCGGAATTCTTGCCGCCGACCGCGATCTCGACCAGGTTCTGCACGTCGCCGACGCTGATGCCGTAGCGGGACAGCGCCTGACGGTTGAGCTTGACGGTCAGCACTGGTAATCCCGACGCCTGCTCGGTCTTGACGTCGGCGGCGCCTTGAACGTCCTGCAGGACCGCCTGCACTTTGGCCGCGGACTGGACGAGAACGTCGAGGTCGTCGCCAAAGATCTTGACGCCGACGTCGCTTCGGACACCCGATATCAGTTCGTTGAAACGCTGCTGGATCGGCTGCGAAATCTCGTAGACGTTGCCGGGGATTTCTTCCGCCGCTTCCTGGATTTCGGAGACAACGGTAGCTTTGGGCTTCTCCGGATCGGGCCATTCCTTCCTCGGTTTCAACATCACGTATCCGTCGGATGTCGAGGGCGGCATCAGGTCGGTGGCAACTTCCGCCGTCCCGGTGCGGGCAAACACTTCCCTTACCTCCGGTATCTTCAACAATCGCTTTTCGACCATGGCCTGCATCTCGAGCGACTGCGTCAGACTGGTACCGGGAATGCGGATCGCCTGCAGTGCAACGTCACCTTCGTCGAGGCTAGGAATGAATTCGCCGCCCATGCGGGAGGCTGCGATGCCGCAGACGACCAACAGCAGGACCGCGATCCCAGCGACGCCCCACCTGTTGCGGATCGAAGCTGCGAGCAGCGGCGTATAAACATAGCGCGCGCCGCGCATGAACCAGTTTTCATGCTCGGAAACCTTGCCGGTCACCAGCAAGGCCACCGCCGCCGGTACGAACGTCAGCGACAGGATGCTTGCGCCGGTCAGCGCCATCAGCACCGTCAGCGCCATCGGCGTGAACATCTTTCCTTCGACGCCGGTGAGCGTCAGGATCGGCAGATACACGACGCCGATGATCAACGTCCCGAACAGACTGGGACCAATCACTTCTTTTGAAGCCGTCAAGATGGTTTCGAACCGTTCCTGTTGATTGAGGACACGGCCCTGTCTGGTTTGCTCTTCGGCCAGCAAGCGCAGGCAATTCTCAACGATGATGACCGCGCCGTCGATGATGATGCCGAAGTCGATGGCGCCAAGGCTCATGAGGTTGGCGCTGACCTTGGTTTGGACCATGCCGGTAATAGTAAACAGCATGGCCAGCGGGATGACGAAGGCGGTGGCGATGGCCGCCTTGAAGTTCCCGAGGATCAGGAACAGGATCACGATGACGAGCAGCGCGCCTTCGACAAGGTTCTTTTCCACCGTCGCGACCGTGGCCTCGACCAGCTTAGTCCGGTCGTAAACGGCGCGCGCGATCACGCCATCCGGCAGGGAGCGCCCGATCTCCTTCAACTTTGCCGCTACCCGCTGAGCTACTGTCCGGCTATTGTCGCCAATCAGCAGCATGGCTGTGCCCAACACCACCTCCTTGCCATCGACGGTTGCCGCACCCGTCCGCAGGTCTTTGCCTTCCTTGACATCGGCCACGTCCCCGACCCGTACCGGTACGCCGTTGCGGGAGCCGATCACGATTTGCTTTATTTCCTCGACGTTTGCGACCTGACCGGGCGTGCGAACGAGGTATTGCTCGCCATTACGCTCGATATAGCCGGCGCCGACGTTGGCATTGTTCGCCGCCAGCGCCGTCATGACCTCGCGAAAACTGAGCTTGTAGGCCATCAGCTGTGCGGGGTCCGGCAGCACATGAAATTGCCGCTCGAACCCGCCGATGGTGTTGACCTCGATGACGCCGGGAACATTCCTTAGCTGTGGCTTGATGATCCAGTCCTGTATCGTGCGCAGATCGCTCGGCGTGTATTCGCCGCCGCCGGCCTTCCGCGCTTCCGGTTTTGCCTCAACGGTGAAGAGATAGATTTCGCCAAGGCCCGTGGAGATCGGGCCCATCGCGGTTTCGATGCTGGGGGGAAGCTGGTCCTTGACCTGCTGAATCCGCTCATTGACCAATTGCCGGGCAAAATAGATGTCGGTGCCGTCCTTGAAAATGATGGTGACCTGGCTCAAGCCGTAGCGGGACTGGGAGCGGGTGCTGTCCAGATGAGGCAATCCCCCCATCGCGGTCTCAATCGGGAATGTGATCCGCTGCTCGACTTCTAACGGCGAATAACCCGGCGCGCGGCTGTTGATCTGGATCTGAACGTTAGTGATATCAGGCACGGCGTCGATCGGCAGCCGCGTGAAATTCCAGGCACCGAAGGCGGCCATGACCAGAACGCCGATCATAACCAGCCAACGCTGCCGAATGGCGAAGGAAAGAATCCCGTCAATCATGAGGTTGCTCCGGGCGCTTGCCAATTTCCCTAACGCGCGAGAATGAATGGACCGGCGTCGTGTAGACGACTCCGTCACCTTTCCTGCCCGTCCATGCGGCCGAGGCGATCCGCCCGCAAATGTCCGCGGCAAGGTCGGACCGGCACACCAATCTCAGCTCCAGATATTGATGGTAGGTGAGATCCGTGTCGGTCGAGACATAACCGCCGCCCTGTCCGCGCCCCCTTCCTTGTCCCCTCACTTCGTCGAAGGTGAAGCCGGGGAAATCAGGAAGTTCGTGCAGCGCACGGACGACATGACCTTCCATATGCGGCCGGATAAGCGCGGTGATCAAAGTCTTGCTGTCGTCAATGCTCATCGCCGCCCGCTCCCTTTGTCATCTCAGCCTTCACGATGAAGCTGTTCTGCGCCGCGTAGAGATCGCCATCGAGGACACCGAAGAGAATTTCGACGAGGTGCGGATCGCGATCGCCCACCTCGACATCGCGAGCCTCGAACTTCTCGCCGTTGCGCACGAACACGACGGTCCGGTTTTCCACGGTCTGAAGCGCCGACGACTTGACCGCGACGGGAACCTTCTTGGCCGACAACGTGAGGCGCCCCGTAATGAACAGTCCCGGCCGCAGCCGCTGGTCGGAATTCATCACGATCGCCCTGGCAATGGCGCTTTGGGTGTCGCTGCTGCCGACCGGCGATAAATAAGACACCTTGGCTTCGATTGCCGTCCCGCCGTCGGCCGGATCGATGAGCACCTGGTCCCCCATGCTGACCCGTTTCAGATCACGGCGGTAGACAGAGAAATCCACCCAAACGTTCGACAAATCCGCTACCACGAATGCCGATTTCTGTTCGGATACGAACTCGCCCAGCGAGATCTGACGATCGATGACCGTGCCCGCAAGCGATGCCTTTAATTCATACTGCGTCAAGCTTTGATTGCTTTCGATGACTGCCAGCACATCGCCCTTTTGCACGACGTCGCCGATCCGCTTGCGGACGTCGCGGACGATACCGGGAAAGCGTGGTGTGACTTGGACCAGCGACTCCTGATTCGGCTGCACGATGCCGTTGAGCAACAGGCTGTCCCGCAGGACCCCAGTTGAGGCTTTTGCAAGCTCGATTCCAGCCGCCTCGATCTTGGCGTCGCTCAGAGCGACGCTGTCCGCGTGCTCTTCCTTCTCGGCTTTCTCCGTAGGGGCCGTCTTCGGTGTAGCCGGTTTCAGCATCCGGTAGCCGCCATAGACCAGCACCGCTGCAACCAGCACAAAAAACAAGTATCTCAGAAGTCGTTTCATCTTGAGGTCTCGCGAGTGAGCGTAAACGGGTTGCCGACAAGACCTTCGATCGTCGCGATGGCAATGTGGAAGTTCTGCAGGGCTTCCTGTTCCCGAAGCAGCGCCTGCAAGACCGAGCCTTTGACATCGAGCAATTCGAGGAGCGTAAATCGTCCTTGCAGATAGCCGCTCTGGATGGTCTCGGAAGCACTGCGCGCATTCGGGATGATTGACGTCCGCAGCAGCTTGAGCTCGGCCAACGCGCCAGTGAGGGTGTCATAAGCACGACCGACGATACTGGTCAGGACGAGCTTGTTGATCGCACGCTCCGCAGCGGTCTTGGCGAGCGTTTCCTGAGCGGCGATGATGTTGCCGGTGTTCTGATCGAAAATTGGTATCGGGATGGAAACGCCTAATCGCACGGCGTTGTCATTGGTGTCCTGATAATGGCGCCAGCCGGCCGAAATGCGTGGGTCGGGAATTGCTTTCAAGCGCGCGATCAGCAGTTCGGCGTTGCGTTGGGCCGCAACCGCCGTCCACCGCAACAATTGCGGGTTGGCTTCAATCGCCCGCAGCACGTCCCGGAATGGCGGCGGTTGTCCTATGTTGGTCAGGCGTCCCAATGCTTTGCCGAAATGAGGGCTGCTGTCGCCCATCAGGATTGCGAGGTCGCGGCGCGCGAGAGCCAATTGTGTCTTGGCGCGCTCCCGTTCGACCCGGAACAGATCGGCCGCGACCTGCGCACGCAGCGTCTCTGCCGGCGAAGATGCGCCTTCCTGAACGCGCTTTTGCAGAAGCGGAATCAGTGTGCCGAACCCCTCGATCTGCTCGTCGAAGATTTCGATCCGCCGCTGCGCGCTGATGATCGTGATGAACGCGATCGCCGCTTCCGACAGGACCTCCAGGCGCGTCGCCCGCCGCTGCCACACGGCCGACCCGATGCCGGCCTCGCCGGCGGCAATGCGCGCTTCCCGTTTGCCACCCAATTCGACGAGCTGGCTGAGCTGCAGATTGGTCTCGGCCGATCGTAAGCCTTTGTAAGGTCCCGATCCCAGTGCGTTATCGAGCTCGAACGAAACGTCCGGATTGGGCAGTACCCCGGCCTGAATTCGCAGCCCGCCGGCGATGCCGATATCGCGCTCAGCCGCCGTCAACCGCGGGTTTGCCGCCAAGGCGCGTTGCAGTGCTTGCGGCAACGAAATGGCTGGCGCCGCTCGTTCGGCAGCCTTGACGGGAATTGTGAATAAAAGCACTGCACCCGCCAGGCGCAGAGCCACTTGAACCAACCGCATAAGATCAACCTGAATAGCGTACGGATGACGGCGAGACTTGGTCGCGCCGTTCGGCTAACTGCTCAGGTGAGATGCTTGGGTGGCGGCGTATCGAGCCACAGAGGGTTGGCGTGAAGAAGCTGTTGAGCCAAAAGGGATAGTCTGACTGGCTTGGCAGACGGACCGTTTACCTCGGCCATCGCTGGCGTCAGGATTGGTGCGCAGACGTAACAATGGCTGGCGACCGCCGGCGGCTTTTTGGTTCCATCGTCGTCCTGACCACCATCATCTGAAGAAGTGCTGACATCGACGGCGAGCGAGATCCCCACGACCTCATCGGCGCAGGACACGGCATGGGACATGCCGACGAAAAGATAGGCAAAGGCAAGCAACGCCAGCAGCGCACGGCGAACGCCCGACGCTTGCGATCTCGGCAACCTTTTGCTCAGCCGATGGTTCATATGTTTCGATTAGCAAGTCTCGCCAAGTAATACTATTACATTGTCCCGCGCCCGTCCGAAACCCCCAGATTATCCGATAATCGGTTCTGTCGGACAATGTTCACCTACCCGCCACAACTGCCGGAAAATGCGCTTGAGGCTGTTCGCAAAAGAGAGAGGTTTTGGCTATGGGTGAGGGTCATTCGCACGGAGGTGCAATTCCGTCGGCAGCCGGGCGGCACCGCAAGCCTCTTTTCGCGGCGCTGGCCCTGACGTTGGCGTATATGACCGCCGAAATCGTTGGCGGAATCTGGACCGGCAGCCTCGCCCTGATCGCGGATGCCGCGCATATGGCGACCGATGCCGGCGGGTTGGGCCTGGCGCTATTTGCAATCTATTTTGCGCAAAAAGCCGCCACGCCCCAAAAGACCTACGGGTACCTGCGGACCGAAATCCTCGCCGCACTCATCAACGCGGTCGTTCTCCTACTGTTGACGATTTACATTCTGTACGAGGCCTACAAGCGGTTCCTGTCGCCTCCCGAAATTCTGGGCACCCCGATGCTGGCGGTCGCCGCCGTCGGGCTGATCGTCAATCTCGTCAGCATGAAGTTGTTGTCGGCGGGCTCCTCGGAGAGCCTCAACGTTCAAGGGGCGTATTTCGAGGTTCTCAGCGACATGCTGGGTTCCTTGGGTGTCATCGCCGCCGCCCTGATCATCATGTTTACCGGCTGGACCCTGGCCGATCCGATCATAGGCGCCGGGATCGGCCTCTTCATCGTACCCCGCACGTGGAAGCTGTTGAATCAGGCCGTCCATATTCTGATGGAGGGCGTGCCGGCCGAGATCGATCTTCCACTGCTCGAAAAGGCGCTACGTGAAATTCCGGGCGTTACTGCGGTTCACGATTTGCATGTCTGGACCATTACGTCAGGAACGGATTCCCTGACCGGCCATCTCGTCGTGACCGACATGAAAGAGGCGGCCGCGGTGCTGAAACGCGCAAAGGTCCTTCTGGAGGAAAAGTTCAAGATTGATCACGTGACTTTGCAAGTTGAGGACGAAGAAATTCGCGCGGCTGAGCCAGTTCTGCGGGTCTAGATCTCGAGGTCTCGTCGCAGCCTGTATCTAACCGGCGTTATCGTTCTACATTTTCTTCTGTTCATGGACCTGGATCGCGCACTGCTGCAGCCGAATCGGCTGCATCGCCTAGAGCCAACTTGTCTGCGAACTCGCGGAGCAGAAACAGACTTACGTCATCGAGCGAATCGTGATCCTTGCGGAACGGCTGCTCAAGCGTTTCGATAAGATAGAGCGCATAGATGAACATATAGGAGATGAATCCGAAAATCAGGGCGGTGCCGGGCGAACCTTCCGTCTCCAGAAACAGCAACAGCAGGACGATCGCGGCAACCAGCGTTTTTACCAGGATGTAGACCGATGGCACGAACTGCATGCTTTGGATGTGATAGATGCGAAACACGCATCTACGAAGCTGATCCTGTTGGCCCCGTAGCCGAACGACGAAATTAGCGGGCATCCCAAGGCGGTCCATCTGTGCGATGACCGGCGTGAGCTTGTCGATCTCGGCGATGACGGGCTGCAGTCTGCTGTGGGCGCCTTCGTGCCCCAAGCCCTTCTGCAAGGTCACCAGAATGCCCGATAGAATAGCCCGCAAGGGCCCGAGTTGAAACTCCCTGCATTTTTCGACAAAGCACATAGCGTCGTCATGAATCGCCTCCAGAGCGACGCGAATATCGGCTGGCAAGCGTTCCGATTCCTTGTAATCGGACAGCACGCCGGACAACAGAAAACCGATGATGAAGATGGCGCCGCCGATCGCACTGGTCAGCAAGCTGCTCAGCGTGACGAATTCGAATTGCATCCAATGAACGAATACCTTGAGCAGGCTGATCGCGATGACCAAGCCCGCCACCACAAAAAACAGCTTGAGTTTCTTCAGGTGGTGACGCTTGTTGAGCCAATCCATGGCGGGGACTTTCATCAAATACGGTGTTGAGCTGGAGGAAATGCGGTCTTAGACGCTGTAAGAACAGCGGAGCCAGGCGCATGCTTATTGAACGAGTTTGTGTCTGCACTCCAACCTACTACTTCGGACGTTGTGAAAGGACTGCAGCGCAGCATTCATTTTGCTGGGGAAACGTCTCTTTTATGACCGCAGAGGCGGACATGACGTCGCAACCTTTGAAAGGGTATGGAGGGCTTTCGGGATCTGGAAAGCGCGTTCCCTAGCCGAGACAAACTTGCGAGAAAAAAGGCTCGGCGCCAAGAAACTAAATCATGCCACGATTGTGGATGACGCTGCTCCGTCTCGGATCAAGGGAGAGGAACATGATCAAGCATTTGGCGGCCGCGACCGTTCTGGTGGGGCTTCTCTTTGTGGCACAACCGGCATTGGCGCAGCATCATGGCGGAGACCATCATGGAGGTGGTCATTTTGGAGGTGGCCATTTCGGGGGAGGCCATTTCGGAGGTCACGTCGACGGAGGCCATCACGAAGGGTTTTTCGAGCACCATGGCGGGCATCACGGGTTTTATGGTGGATTTTATCCGGTTCCCTATTACGGCAGCAATTATCCATACGCGTATGGTGCGGATTGCTTTATTCGCCGACGCGCCGTTTGGACGCCTTACGGTTATAGAATCCGCCGGGTCCGCGTCTGCATGTAAATATATGCTCGAGTTTTTCGCGGGCGTGAATAAGACACTCGTGCGTGCGGCGTAGCATCCCGAACGGGAAGTGAATCGAAAGCTCCATGGACCGATCAAGCACTAACAGGATTCACCGACCCCGCCGTCAAATGGCTCACTAAGCCGGTCTTGGAGCTTCAGTTATCGCTAAAATTGTGCGCGAAGACGCGTGCCGAACACGGAAACCGGGCCTCGGTCACGGTTGTAGGCGGGGTTTGCAATGAGCTGATAATCAAATGTCAGGCGTGATGCAGGTGTGACCGCGAGGCTGTAGTAGCATTCGATGATCTTTTCTAAACCTGGATTTGGGAGTTGACCGTCCCCGATGAGAATGCCAAGCCCTCCGGCATTGAAATAGCCTTGATGCGATCTTGAAATACTGTTCAAAACACCGGCAATTCCGATTGCGTCACCGGCCCTCCCCCAAAAATTGCCGGATACGGACAGGCCGGCGGCAACCGTTCTGTCGATATCAGCGAACTCATACGGTTCCACCTTGCCGTCGGCAATGCCGGCACGTGCGAACAGACCAATGTCTGGCATCAGTTGCTGTTCAAGGTTCATGCTGATGCCGCTTCGGCTCCTGTAACGTCGCACAGCTGCAACGTCGGCGGGCTGGCTCGTGACTTGGGCCAGCCGCACTGCATCATCGAAGCTTCCCATTCGTCCCCGGCTGAGGAAGCCGGTGACCGCGATCTTGCCAGGCTGCCCCAGAGGTCGTGACGATGTTCGATTTCGGCAACCGCCTGAAACTGCGAAAATCGCGGATCCAACTCGGTGCTGTTAGGCACCCTCGAGAGATCGAATAATCCTGCACGAAGCGTCCAGGCTCCACGGTACCATTCGGCAGCAGCACCGTAAGTGTAGCCCCAGGCATCCGCCGCATAATCGAAGGCTCCACTGTCGATGATCGACCAATTCAGGAAGTCGGTCCGGGGATCGTGTGCGTATTTATTGGTATCGAAGACGTCGCCGACGCCAAACTTGCCGATGGTGACGACCAGCCGGTCGGCGGTCTGGGATCCGTTGAACTGACTAATGTTGGAATCGACTTTTTGCTTTTCGCCGCCGAGGTCGATCGTTTGCCTGATAAACATCCGGTGAAGACGCGTGTACGGGTATTCCGCCCCGACTTTGTAGGCTTCGCCACTGGGAAAACCTGCAACTCCCAGCGTGTTGCTCAAGCCAAACCCTTGATCGATTTCAGGGTTGATCCAAAGTTCCGCTCCTTCCCACAGCCGCATGCCGGCGCAAAACGTAATATCAAACGTTTGGCGGGCGGAATTAGGAGCGAGGCTGTTCGCTCCGCGATACGGCGCGCGAAAGGGCGCGGCGTATTGACCGACAAAAGTCGCCTGGCCGTGGAAGCTGAAATTCTCCGTCTCAAGCGCGGAAATTCCATTTACCAATGCAGCGTCATTTTTGCCCGGGTCGCGAAGTTGATAATTCAGACCGAGACGTATGCTGTGAGAAGCATAATCACCTTCGAATTTTTGGGCCCCCGCGGGAAATGATATCGATCGGCCGCCAAATTCGGACAGCAAATATTCCAATCTCGCCGTCCAGCCCGGCGCGACCGGGAGTTCGATACCGGTGCCCGCGACCCAGCCTAGCCGCCATAGCGAGTGTTTTTCGACCGTCCCGGGCACCGCGCTGCCACCCGTTGGGGTGCCGGCCTCCTGGGTGCGCGTGAATTGATCGTAGCTCCAGGCAAAACCACCGGTGCCGTATACCAACCAGTTGTCAAATGCGTATCCGACGCGCCCGCGGACGCTGCCGGCGTGAAGCACCGTTTCTCCGTAGTTCACCTGACCGCTAGATGCAGTCGAAAATGTCCGGATCGCTGAAACGCTGTTTGGGAACGAGACGTCCGCTTCGACGCCAAGCAACCATCGTGACGCAGCCTGGTAATTATAGCCAGCCTGTAGGCCGGTCGAATAGCTGCCCGTCCCCTTGAACGCGTCGAATGGACGATAAAAATCAATTGTTCCCATCAGGCTCGGCGCAGAGCCGCCGGCTTGCGTCGCTGACCAATTGGAGGATCCCGCACTATAACCGAAATGAGCGCCAGCATAAAACCCGGTCCAATCGTAAACACTGGATACGGCGGCTTTCTCAGAAAGCGGCACAGGCCCATTCTCGGCTGATGCCAAGGGATTGCTGGTTAAAAGGCCGCATATCGCGCCGGCGCCGATCCAAATTCTTTTCACGCGACAATCCATCTGGTCCAGATTTAACGACCGTTTGTAACAGTTTTAATGCCTAACTAACCTCGTAAGCCCATAGATCATCAGGCGCACGCCGGTTGATGCCATACCTCCGGACGCCGACCGCTGGCACCATTACTATGCAATTGCAAGAAGAGTTTGAATTCTAGGCCGGACCTTTGAGCTTACTTACCCCGGTTTTGAGAACGCGAGGCGCTCCTACTTGAGCCTGAGATTCAGGGAAAAGACTGCAGCGGTGTGCCTCGGGCCGGCGCTTCCCAAGCCGACGCTGGCGCAAGGGCAACGCTCCTGACGTAAGTGCCCGGTCGCCACAACGTCCTCAAATGCCAAATCCATTCGAAACGCCGCTCGAACGCAAATCGTAGTCAAGATCTCTCATGTTCATCGGCTGGTGCGCCAACTTTCGTGGCGCTGGCCTATAGCCCCATTTCACGGCTTGACAGGTTTGATATGATGCGAGCCCCTTCTGACGTGACGTTCAGAGGATGTGATTTCGGCAAGCCAGCGGAAAACCCGATCGATGAAGAGTTCATTCAAACAACTTCGGCACTTGCTGTTTGTCGCTGTGTCGGTGATAGCGGCCTGTTTTGTGTCACCAAGCTTTGCGCAGCGCAGCGCTCTTGATCTCGCACAGGCAGGCTTTTTGGCAAAAGACCGGGGTGAGTTTGAGCTTGCAATCCGGCTATTCGACAAAGCTCTCACCCAAGGAATTTTCGAAGACAAACAACGCGGGTTTCTCTTATACAGCCGTGGCGCTTCGTACGATTCGCTGGGGCTGCGCGATCGAGCTCTCGCCGACTTCGACGCAGCCATTGTTCTTATTCCGCAATTCCCCAGCGTATATCTCTATCGCGGAGTCATCTGGGGCGATAAGGGTCAATATCAGAGAGCGTTGCAGGACTTCCTGACTGTCTCAAGGTTAACTCCGACCGACCCGCTCGCTTTCAATAATCTTGGCAACGTTTACGATCGGTTGGGCGACTTCGATCAGGCGATTGTCAGTTTCGATCACGCGATCAGCCTCCGAGCGGATTATGCTGAGGCTTATTACAACCGCGCCCACACTTATACGCTAAAGCAAGAAAGAGAACGTGCAATTGCGGACTATGACCAGGCCATATCCTTACAACCGCTGTACTCGGACGCATATGTCAACCGCGCTGTTTTACATCTCATGATCCGAAACTTCAAAGCTGCGTTGTCAGATCTCGACACCGCAATTCGACTCAATCCAAAAGACGTGACTGCGCTGACTAATCGCGCCACGATCAACCTGACAATGGAAAAATACGAAGACGCGCTCACGGACTTCAATTCAGCTTTGCAGCTTCATCCCGGAAATGCGGCTATCTTCCTCGGTAGAGGACGGGTGCATCTGTTCGCAGGTGCACTGGACAGCGCTATTTCCGACTTCAAGACCGCGACGCGACTTCGCCCGAATAATCCTTATCCAATCATTTGGGCACATATAGCTCGTGTGCATAAGGGTGAGGACGATCGAGAAGAGTTTGCCCAGGCCGCCAAAAATGTGCCGCCCAATGAGTGGCCATTTGCGGTGTTTGGGCTTTACCTCGGAACCGACAAAGCCGAATCCGTAAAGACGGCGGCTCTTCAAGGCGCTCTCGGTGAGAAGACAAAACGGGATTGCGAAGCCAGGTTCTTCACCGGCGAATTCGCGCTTCACAACGGTGAGCAGGATCAAGCCCGCGAAACCTTGCAGCAGCTGATCTCCACTTGTGGTCCGGAGGAAGTCGTTTACGGCGCCGCCATCGCCGAATTGAAACTATTACTTCCAAAGTGAGTTCGACGGTATGTAATTTTTTTGGTGGTCCTTAATATGCGCTTTGCAAAGTGGTGCCCGTGCCAGCAACATCGATTTTCTTTTTTCGGCGAGATCCATCCTCGGTCTTGAAGGCGAGTTTTAAGGCCGATCAAATCGCACTGACAACGGACGCAAAGCTGGACCGCTTGCGCGGTAAACTGGAAAGCTTTCAGAAGCGCAACGGGATAACCTGACGTTTTCCCGCGTCAAACGGACAGTGCGGTTCGCGATGACGTAGGAAGTCAAATTCTTCGCTTCCAGGGAAATGCTCCAAGGCCATCAGGCGCTGAAGAACGGCAATCGCCGTGCCGGGAGTTTTTACCTGCGCCGTAAACGTCGCGCCAACACCAACACCGTCACTGCCGCGCTCATAGGGCCGATAATCGTCACCCAAGGATTCTCTGGAAAGGCGCGGTGAAGGAGGATGCCGGCGAGGGTCGCAGCCAAGGAGACTGAAACCAGAAGCCCAGTGAGGAAAACGATCTTCTGAATTGGGGACATCAGATGACAACCTTGCGAGCCGCCTAATCGCGGGAATCGGGCAATGTGTGCTCTCAAGGCAAGGCCTTAGGCCCCGATGGCCAGTACGAGCCTCTCTAAGGAACTCAATTGCTGTGCGCGCGTAGTGTTCCTGACAAACACGTTGGTCAACCATTTTCAAAGGCTTAGAATGAGTTCGTCCGAAAAAGCAGCACCGACAGAACCTAGTCCGGTTGTCGGACAAAGCAAGCCGCGCCTACTGGACGTCCTGGGACCCGGTCTGATCACGGGTGCGTCGGATGACGACCCCAGCGGGATCGCGACGTACAGCCAAGCGGGAGCCCAATTCGGTTATTCGCTTAGCTGGACCATGCTGCTGACATTTCCGCTGATGGCGGCGATCCAGATGATCAGTGCCAGGATCGGACGAACCACAGGTCGCGGTTTGGCGCGCAATCTTCGCCAGCATTATCCGAACTGGACACTCCAAATATTTGTCACGCTGTTGGCAACCGCAAACACCATCAACATAGGTGCCGACCTGGGCGCGATGGCCGATTCCACCAGTCTCGTTCTCGGCGGTCCCAAGGCGCTTTTCGTGCTTATATTCGTGCTTATATACGGCATGCTCTGTATCGGTCTGCAGGTCCTCTTGCAGTATACGCGCTACGTCTCCTACCTGAAATGGCTCACGCTTGCGCTTTTGTCGTACGTCGCGACCCTCTTTATGGTCGATGTCCATTGGGGCGATGCGTTGGGACAAATGCTGATGCCCTCGCTTACTTGGAAGACAGAATACATCCAAACCATCGTGGCCGTGTTCGGCACAACAATCAGCCCTTACTTGCTTTTTTGGCAAGCGTCTCAGGAGGCCGAGGACATTCGAGCTGTTCCGGAGCGACAGGTGCTAAAAAGAACACCCGAGCAAGGGCCCGATGCCTTGAAGCGGATCGAATTAGATACTTTGATCGGAATGGGGGTTTCCAATTTCATTGCGCTTGCCATTATCTTAACAACGGCGGCAACGCTTAACGCGGCGGGCACAACTGACATTGAGACCTCAGCGCAAGCGGCGGAGGCGCTCCGTCCAATCGCCGGCAACTACGCTGCAACGATTTTCGCCTTGGGGGTTCTTGGCACGGGTCTTCTGGCGATACCGGTCCTTGCTGGCTCGGCCGCTTACGCGGTCGGCGAAGCCCGTAAATGGCCAATCGGCCTCGCGCGCCAGCCCAAGGAGGCAAAAGCGTTTTATGGCACCATTGTTATGGCAACGGCCGTGGGCGTCCTTTTGAATTTTACGTCGATCAATCCCATCAAGGCCCTCTTTTGGTGCGCCGTCATTAATGGTCTTGTAGCAGTCCCGGTGATGGCGCTTATGATGTCGATGGCGGGAAACGGCAAGATAATGGGAGACTTCGCCATCGGCGGCTGGCTGAAGGGCCTTGGCTGGACTGCTACTGCGACGATGGCCGTGGCTGCCGTGGCAATGGGGACCACTTTTCTCATCTAGGATTGCCGATCTGTGTCGCGATCAGGTGAGAGCCCGCAGACAGCGTAGCAAGCAGGATTGCCTCATCCCACTCTGACAAACGTGTGGCCAACCGGCGCTTCCGTCCAACGGCCACGACGACCGATGCAAGCGAGAATAACCCGCTGATCCCTGCCAGATAACGAAAAAACTGCGCTACCGTCCCGTCCGTACTGACGGCGAGCGATGCCGCTATAGCCGTGGTCAAGGCAATTTCCCATCCAACCTTGGTGAGCCAGTCTCGGAGTTGGTCAGCGGGCAATAGTTACCTCCTTAAAAGGGTCTAGAAAGCCTTTCAAAAACAGTCAGTTGTCAGATTGCAGAACCGCGGCAGCCTTATCGCACAAACGACCGATGTTATGCGATAACACAAGAATGCTCCTCTAAACACCATCGTGTGAATCTTCACCATGAGGACGGGGCAGCGTTGCATTGCAGCAAGATAGCCACGCGCCCGCGGGCACGATTCCGACGACGACCGCGCTGAGAGTTGCATATACCGATCGACAACCCGTCACAGTTGTGGCGAAAGTACAGAGCGGCATTTTCTGATCGCCTCGCGACATCATTTTCTGATCGCCTCTCGACATACAGAAACTTTAAGGGAAGTGGCGCGTTTCATGATTTCCCGACCGATTAGGAGTTTATCAATGCCGGACACATCGCAAGTGAAAGAACACATGGATTATCTCGTCGGACAAGAAAACCGTTGGACAGGTGGATCATCTGGAGGGCTCCGACAAGATCAAGCTAACGAAGCAAAGTTCCCCCGACGGAGATCATCACCACTTTATCCCGTGGCGTGGATAGACCACGTCGATCAGCACGTCCATCTGACGAAAACCGGCTCGGAAGTTTCCGCTCATTGGGAGCACGAGCGTGGCAAGAGAGCGTAAGTTGGCGGGCCGGCGTCTTGCCGGCCCGGTTCTTCTCGAATTTATAAAGCGACCGCAGGGGCGATGGCTAAACGTGGGCCAGAAGATGCCGCGCAGAAACGAAAACTAGAGACGTTTCCTAGGTTTTCGAAAGCCGATGCCGTGAATGACGCGTACACATTCCGGGAGAAGGTTAGGATCGCCGCGGGAGCTGTCACATCTTTAGTCATTATCGGATGGGTGATTTTGCTGTATCTGGCGCTACTTTCCATCCCCGACTAATTGCCGCCTTCGTCAAGATTTGTATTACGCGATCGCATCATATAGGCAAACAGGCTGGTCGGTAGAGCAGTGTTTCAATACAGATTTCTGCCAGTGAACGATCCCGGCCGCCGTGCGATCTAATTATTTAACAATTCCTCATAAACAAATGTCAGGCTCAGCATGAAAATTGCGCTTTTCATTGACGGGCCCAATCTTTACGCCACGGCTCGGGCGCTCAACTTTCAAATCGACTACAAACGGCTTCTACAAGAATTTCAACGTCGTGGAATCCTTGAGCGCGCGTTCTATTATACAGCGCTGAACCAGGATGAGGAATATGGATCCTATCATGCTCTGACTGATTGGCTTGATTACAATGGGTACAGCGTCATTACGAAGCCCGCCAAGGAGTACGTCGACTCAAGCAGCCGCCGAAAAATTAAAGATAGCATGGATATCGAACTTGCCGTGAATGTGATGGAGATTACCGACCACGTCGATCAAATAGTTCTGTTCTCGGGCTCCGCTGATTTTCGCTCGCTCGTCAAAGCGGTGCAACGTCGCGGCGTTTCTGTTACGGTAGTATCTACGATCATGAGCAAGCCGCCCATGATTGCAGATGAGTTGCGACGCCAAGCCGATGTGTTCACTGATTTATCTGAGCTGAAAACAAAGATTTGCCGTGACATTAGCAATTAACAGAGAACTTGGGGAATCATGGGTCACGCCGCTCCCCCGCGCCAAGGTGATGTCGCATAGCGCTTTTTATAGGAAGAAGCGACGCATGCGACATTAGCTTGCGTTATGCAAAATTCGTATCCTTGTTTTGGTCGACATTTGTCGACCGCACGCAAGGAATTCGCCGTGCAACTCAATCCGGGAATGCAACCATCCATATCGGCAAAGAAAGAGCAAACTGTTTGCCGGGGGCGCTTGATAATAGCATTGCCGACTTCAAGACGCGCAGTCCGGCTCGGTCCAGCCGACCCCTTCCCACAGAGCCGGTTATGAGTACGCGTCCTAAACTAGCCTGAAGCCGAGGTTGAAAGCAGTAGACGGATCAAACACTCTGTTCGCGCAAGGTGCGTGCGGGAGACCCGCGGCGGCGCAAACGCTAACAACGAGCCCGTAGCGACAATCGTATTTTGCGATTGGTGTTTGCCGTCCTCGAGAAGCTTGACCGCCAAAGCACTAGCTCGCCATCGTCTAAGACACTTCACTTCCATCTCGGCTGTGATCATTTTGCTGAAACCGCGCTTGTAACCCTGGTATTGTCGGGCAGCCGTCCTCACAATATTCCATAAGCAGAGAAGTGTGTCGCACGGAATTCCTGCTTCTGCTTGCAGCTTCAAGAACGTGCTCACGCGATAACCATTGGAACTAAAAGCATGCGCCGTAATCGTCCACACGCACAGCGCAACAGGGCACTGCTCCAACACTGAACCACAGGTGACGGAGAAGCGGCGTTCGCAGTTTTTGCAAGCATAGAGGCCTGTCGGAGGGTCGTTCGGCCGCCGCATTTGGACAGCATCTACATCTGTCGTCCCACAGCGAATGCAAATCGGCCCTCTAGGCCAACGAATGATTTCAAGCGCCGCACGCGCCGTAATCTCATCATTGAAAATATGCATTGCCGGACCCGGATCCTCCAATCGCGTCGCCTATTATAATGGCAGTAACTGGATCATTCCATCGCAAAAGTTTGGAGGATGCGGCGTAGGGGATCGGGTTGGGGACGTGAGCGCAAATTTTGCGCAATTGAGCACGCGTTCGGTCGACGATCCCGAGCGGCCGGTCTGACCGACACGGTGATGCGCGCGCTCCTTCGGCGTGTTTTCTCGGCGAGTTGAGGGCCGCCAGCATTGTGTGCACAGGCTGGACGAAGATGGCACTCCCGATGATGTGGATCCCTATGGTTTCACACAAGTGACGACAGCGAATTTGACGCGGGAGAACGGAGGATGCGCGGTTATGATGGTTATGGACATACTCTCGAGCAGTTCCTGTTGACGGGGAGGTACGCCATCAGCGCCTGACGAAGGTGAACAGGCTTGAAATTCTGACGGACATCTGACCAAGGCGCCCTTACATTGGTCCCGCTCAGCAAAGCCAGCCTCACAATACGATCGACCTTATCATCAGAGTTCTATCAAGTTTTGAAGTTTCGAAAGTTGCCGATCGGAGGCGCCACTTCGACGAAATCGATCGAAAGGTAGATACCGTTTGATCGACGAGGTCGGAGGCCGATGGCGGCGGCCAACGGTTAAACGTTGTCACTTCCGACGGTACGTTCACTTGACGGCCATCGCGGGACGAGCCACCTATGTGATTCGGATCACATCGCGCTATAGCGAAAACGTTTACCTCCTGAGTTCATGGCAGCGCGATGGTCGCCCTGCCCAAATCAAGGAGACGACCACGATGAAGATCAAGAAACTCGTTGCTATCGCGGCTATCGCATTCGCTGCCGGCTCGCTGTCTGTCACCGGATCGGCGCTCGCAGGCGGACATGGTGGCGGCCACGGTGGAGGTCATGGTGGTGGCCATGGCGGCGGACACGGCGGGCATGGTGGAGGTCACGGTCATCAAAGCTTTGGCAGTCACCACTCTGGCAGTCTCGGGCACGGTCATGGCGGGTGCTGGAAAATAACGCCGTACGGCCCCATTAACGTCTGCTCGTTTTACTAAGTTGCGAGCGAAGAGCTCGCGCCTCAAACGGAGTGAGCTCTTTTCGCAAATGGCCGCTACGAGTTCGCGCAGATGAGGCTAGTGTTGGACCTTGGACAGGGCGGATTCTCTCCGAGAAGACTACTGACGTCGCTCGCGAATCATTGTTTTTGCTTGCTGACAGTTGCTGACCCTCCAGCCTGCTCAGGCACGACGGCCCCGGACAATGGCAATGCGGCCGACCGTTTCAGAGTAGGTCGCTACACGACGTATCCCTACGAAACCGGCCTGCTTAATGAAGTTTATCCAAGTGCCGTCTGTATGGGTCTTCGCGGTGTCAGAGCCAAACAAATAACCCGTTCCTCGCAGTGCGTAAATCTCTCCGGGTCGTAGAGGTTGGTCGAAATCGGCAATATATAACTTGCCTCCATGCCGCAATACTCGCTTGATTTCTCTCAGAAGCGCAAGTTTCTTGTCACCCGGCAAGGGATGAAGCGCTAGGGAGCAGATTACTTTGTCGAATGAGCCAGCATCGCAGTCAATGCCGAAGTGATTTCCGTGCAGGAGCTGAAGATTACTTAACTTTTCGATATCAGCTCCGTTTAGGTCTGCGGACGGCAAGGCGAAAAAATGTGATGTAGGACAAGAACGTGCAAATATTTCAATTGCGCCGCAGCCCTCCGCGCTAATTTCCAGAATTCGCTCTCCAAGTCCCGGCGAGGCTTCTTGAAGAAGCGGTTCCCACTAACTTCCAATTCTTATTGTTCGTCGATAGCCCCACTTGTAAATGCCCTTGAGAGAGAGCGCTAGAAGCGAGCGAGGGATTGAGGTTACGCGCATGGAAGCGCTCCCGGGCGCCGATCTAACGGATTGAGTACAAATGTCGGCATTTGAATTTCCTCGTCCCATAAGACCGAAATTTTGTGAGCCCATTTGACCTTGCAACCTAGAACTTAGCAGACGTTTCAATTCGGCGCGCCGACGATTGCAACCGCGGCTGCGGCAAGGCATGTGCGGACGGCTTCATTGCCACGCCCCATTGCCGCCCGATTTCGAACGCTGTTCCAAGAAGGTGCCACCGCGCTGCAGGATTGCCCTAACAATGCGTGCCAGATCGTTGGCGACCGCGAGGGTAACCAGCGGGCCAAGGCGCCGGGCCAGCAGCGCATTGACGATGCAGTAAAAAAGATTGCAAGCAAAAGTCGGACAGATGACCACAACGACCAAACGCTATAAAGTGAAAAGCATGAGGCCATGTGAGTGGCATCCACCGTGATGGTGTGCATGTGTCAAAGTGAGTCGTTGTCAGATTCACTTTAAGAAGGGAGCAATCCACGATGCAGCTCGGTGAATTCGGGACTTATCGCGCCCAAGGGAGTCTGGAGCATCCCGGAGCTGCATGCGCTTGCCCAAGGCGTGACCGCAGCCTTCCTCCCCGATGCGGTTCGCAGCTGTGTCGAGCTGATCATGGGCCAGATCGATGATCTGCAGATACGCGGACAGACGATCGAAAAGGCCATTCGAGCAACCCACCGGGCCAGCGAGGTCAGCCTGCGGCTGCAGACGATCCCCGGCATCGGCGTGATCACGGCATCCGCAACTACTACCACCATTAGAGACATCAAGTTTTCGCGTCCGGGCGGCACCTTGGCAGCCTGGATCGGGCTTGTCCCACGGCAAGTCCGGTCCGGTGGCAGGGCCATATGGGAAAGATCTCAAAAAAGGCGACGCGGTACTTGCGCAAGCTGCTCTTGCTCGGCGCCACTGCTGGAGGCGAGGCGCTCCGCCAAGATGCCTCCGCCATCGGGTAAGGAGAAGCGGCCGGAAAGGAAAGAAAGTCAGATGCCGAGTGGGACGATCGAATTGGTGAGAGCAATGATGACGTAATGGCAACCGGTCGAGACCGGGAATTGGGATAACCCGTACCTGTGCATGCGCATGGAGCGCGCCATAGTGGCTGGGACCTGATTCACGGACTATGATTAAAGCCCGGACATGGATCCACTTCGATGAGGCCGGACCGATGACCGCACCCCGACCACCAAGTCGCCCAAGACGTCGAAAACGTTCTTGCCATGCGGATGCCATCACAGTGATGGTGTGGATGGCGTCCGCTACCGGCATCTGATGTGCCAAAGTGAGTCGTTGTCAGATTCACTCAAAGGGAGCCATCCACGATGCCCACTATGATTGTCGGACTCGATCTTGCAAAGCACGTTTTTCAAGTCCATGCGGTCGACGCGACCGGCAAGGTCACGATCCGCAAAAAGCTCCGCCGCTCGGAAGTGCTTGAATTCTTCAAAGGGCTGCCGCCCAGCCTGGTCGGTATGGAGGCCTGTGGCACCGCCCATCATTGGGGTCGCGAGCTGACGGCACTCGGGCACGACGTGCGGCTGATGCCGGCGGGATATGTCAAACCCTACGTTAAACGCGGCAAGAATGACGCCGTCGATGCGGAGGCAATCTGTGAAGCGGTAACCCGGCCCACGATGCGATTTGTCGAGATCAAGAGCGCTGAGCAGCAATCGGGCTTAATGCTGCACCGGACACGCGAGCTGCTGGTCCGTCAGCGTACAGCGCTGATCAACTCGTTGCGTGGCCAGCTCGCCGAGTTCGGACTGATCGCGCCCAAGGGGGTCTGGAGCATCCCTGAGCTGCATGCGCTTGCCCAAGGCGCGACTCCAGCCGTCCTCCCCGATACGGTCCGCAGTTGCGTCGAGCTGATCATGGGCCAGATCGACGATCTGCAGACACGCGTTCAGACGATCGAGAAAGCCATTCGAGTAGCGCACCGGGCCAGCGAGGTCAGCCTGAGACTGCAGACGATACCTGGAATCGGTGTGATTACGGCATCCGCTATCACCGCCACCATCGGCGACATCAAGGTCTTCAGATCGGGACGGCATTTGGCGGCCTGGATCGGCTTGGTACCCCGACAGTCCGGATCCGGTGGCAAAGTCCACATGGGAAAAATCTCGAAGAAAGGCGATGCGTATCTGCGCAAGCTCCTCGTGCTCGGCGCCACCGCCGTGATCCGCTATTGCCGTAACAAGCCTCAGTTCGCAGCCTGGATCAATGCGCTTCTTCAGAGGCGTCCGGCGCGCGTGGTCACGATCGCGGTGGCCAACAAGATGGCGAGGATCGCGTGGGCGGTGATGAGCCGTGGCGAGACGTTCCGCCAGGAAGCCTCTGCCATCGCCTAAGCGAAAGCAACCGGAAGGGAAAGAAAGTCAGCTGCCGAGGTGGACTAACGAATTGGTGAGAGCGACGACGACGTAATGGCAATCGGTCGAGACCGAGGATTGGAAAAGCCCGTACCTGTGCATGCGCATCAAGCGCGACATAGTGGCTGGGATCTAATCTGCGGACTACCATTAAGGCCCGCGGACATGGGATCCGCTTCAATGAGGCCGGACCGATGACCGCACCCCGACCAAAAAATTGTCAGGACGTCGAAAAAGTTCTTGCCATGCGGACGCCATCCACCGATGATGGTGTGGATGACACCCACTCGACGGCATCAAATGTGCCAGAGTGTTGCCGAGGCAACAGAGAGAGGAGTCATCCACAATGCATCCTACCACCATCGGCCTAGATCTC
>VYKW01000039.1_pt1 | contig 61170 bp, 64 predicted proteins | sample 5114451 | NCBI WGS metagenome assembly VYKW01 (sample SAMN12291784, study PRJNA351875) | freshwater metagenome | isolation source: freshwater lake | place: USA: Michigan, Gull Lake | collected 2013-08-08
TCCTGAGCCTTCTTCTTTGGCAGCGCCTTCTGCACGCTCTTGATCGGCGTGCGCTTCAAAAGGCCGGCCGCGTCGAGGAATCGGGCCACGCGATCGGTCGGCTGCGCGCCGACGCTGAGCCAATGCTTTGCGCGGTCCGCGTCGAGTTTCACGCGCTCCGGGTTGTCCTTCTTCAGCATCGGATCGAACGTGCCGATCTGCTCGATGTAGCGGCCGTCGCGCGGCGAGGCCGTGTGCGCGACGACGATGTAGTAATAGGGACGCTTCTTCGCGCCACCGCGCGACAAACGGATCTTGGCTGCCATGGTTTTCGTGTCCTTTCGAGTTTAGGTCTGGGTTCCGGTTTCGGTCTTGAATTTCTTCCACTCCACGTCGAGGTACTTTTTCGCCACGATGCGGGCGGCGTTGTACTTCGTCATGTGCTCCTCATCGCGGTTGGATGCATTCCGCGGGAGAATGTTCTGAATCGCGCGGACGAGCTCGTCCGCGTGCGGGTTGTCGTCATCGATCTTGAAGTCCACCTTGCAGACCTTCTCGATGAACGACTCCGTGAAGGATTGATCCCACTTCGCCGGGCTGTGCGGGATCGCAGCGAAAAGTTCGGCCAGATCATCCACCGTCGACTCCAGGCGCTGCCGCCGCGCTTCCGCCCGCCGCCGTGCGCCTTCGCCGCGCCACGCCAGAAAGCCGAACAGCGCCGACGCGAAGGCCATCATCAGCGTCGACAGCGGGATTGCGATTTTCCAGATATCGCCGAGTTGATCCGGATACATGGGCGCCTACTTCTTCTTGCCCGGCAGGCCGGGAAAACGTGGGCCACCGCCAAGACCGGGCAGCGCTCCGCCGCCAAGCCCCGGCAAGCCCTTCGCCGGTGCGCCTCCGCCCAATCCAGGCAGACCCTTGGGCAGTGAGGCGCGCAGTTCCGGCGGCAACTGTTCCAGCGCCTTCGGATCGAGCGACGCAAGCTCTTCCTGCATCTTCATGAGTTCTGCTTCGCTAGGCCCCTTGCCCATCCCACCCATCGGGGAAATGCCCATCGCGCCGGCCATTTTCGCCATCATACCTGGGTTTTTACCCATGGTTTTCATCATGTCCGCCATCTGGCGGTGCATCTTCAGCAGCTTATTGATGTCTTCCACGCGCGTGCCCGAACCGGACGCGATCCGCCGCTTGCGCTTGGCGTCGAGGATTTTCGGCAGCCGCCGCTCCTTCGGCGTCATCGACGAGATGATCGCCCGCTGGCGCACAACATCCTTGTTAAAACCGCTCTCGTTGATCTGGTTTTTGAGCTTCCCGATGCCGGGGAGCATGCCCATGATGCCGCCGGCCCCGCCGAGCTTTTCCATCTGCCGCAACTGTTCGGACAGATCCTCCAGATCGAACTCGCCCTTCTTCATCTTCAGGGCGATCTTGGTCGCCTTCTCGACATCGAGGTTCTGTGCGGCCTTTTCGACAAGGCCAACAATGTCGCCCATGCCCAGAATGCGCCCGGCGATCCGCTTGGGATCGAAGTCTTCGAGCGCATCCCACTTCTCACCGACACCGATCAGCTTGATCGGCTTGCCCGTCACCGCACGCATCGACAGCGCGGCCCCGCCGCGCCCGTCGCCGTCCGCACGCGTCAGCACCGTCCCGGTGATTGACAGGCGCTCGTCAAAGGCCTTCGCCGTGTTCACGGCATCCTGACCGGTGAGGCTGTCCACCACGAGCAGCACCTCGTGCGGGTTCGTCGCGGCTTTCACCTCCGCCACTTCCTGCATCAGCTCTTCATCGAGCGTGATGCGGCCGGCCGTATCGAGGATGACGACATCGTAGCCCCCGAGCTTCGCCGCCGTCATGGCGCGGTCGGCAATTTGCAGCGGCGTCTGTCCGGCGATGATGGGCAATGTCGCGACGTTCGTCTGCTCGCCCAGCACCCGGAGCTGCTCCTGCGCCGCCGGACGCCGCGTATCGAGCGACGCCATCAGAACCTTCTTGCGGTCCCGGTTGGTCAGCCGGTAGCCGATCTTGGCCGACGTCGTCGTTTTGCCCGACCCCTGCAGGCCGACCATCAGGATCGCTACGGGCGGCACGGCGGCCAGATTGATCGGATCGGCGTCCGAGCCCAAAACCCGCACGAGTTCGTCGTTGACGATCTTCACGACCATCTGGCCGGGTGTCACCGACTTCACGACGTCCGCGCCAATGGCCTTTGCCTTCACGGCTTCGGTGAAGTCCTTGACCACGTCGAGCGCCACGTCGGCCTCGAGCAGCGCGCGGCGGACCTCGCGCATCGCTTCCGACACGTCGCTGTCGGTCAGCGCGCCACGGCCGCGAAGCTTGTCGAGGACACCGGACAGCCGGTCCGAAAGGCTTTGGAACATCGAGGATCTCAGCGAACAAATAACGTTTTCACCCGAGAGCGCAACGCGCCGTCGGATGTTGACCTCCGGACGAGCATCCCGTGGGACGCGCACCGGTCGGCGGCTCTGTGGTTCAGGGCCGGATTTCGAGCCGGACAATCGGGGAAGCAGCCCGTCCTGTCAACGGGAACCGGCGCGGCCCATGCACCGCCAAGGAATGTACCAGCAACCGGGTATCGCCACTGTTTCACGTGAGTCAGGAGCACCACGTTGCCATCCCACGCGAAAGCCGCAATTTTCCGGTTATCAAGTCGGCCCGTGCGGACGGCGAGCATTGCCCTTCGCCGCACGACCGCGATAGCTAGCCAGAAAACGTCGCGCACGGGGAGGGGCCGGCAGCGATTGGCCCGGGGGAAACGATGACGTCACCAGTTTGGCTCTTAAGAAGGCCCGCCGCCCTGTCATGCACCGTCGGCCTGGCGGCCGTTCTCGGCGCCTGCAGCTCGATGCCCTCCCTCACCGGCGGCGGCAATCCCTTCAGCTCCGGCTCTGGCGTCGACCGCACGTTCATCGGAGCCGCCCAGACCTGGGACTTCGACAAAGACGGCGCCGTCACCTGCGACGAATGGAAAAACTACGTCACCTCCCTCCACCGCGAATCCGACGGCGATGGTGACGGCTCACTCGTCGACGCCGAATTCCAAGCGATGGCCAAAACCGACCAGCTCTTCTCCATCGCCGACCGCTCTTACTATGACGCGAATGGCGATGGAAAAGTCACAGTCGATGAAATGACTGGCAAGCAAAACGTTGCCTTCAAGCAGCTTGATAAAAACGGCGATTGCCGTATCGATCGCAACGAATCCGTGCGCATCCTGCAAGTCGACGCACCAAAGGGCGGCACCGCGCCCAACACCGACCAGCAAGGCCCGAGCCGGCAGGGAGGCGGCTACTGATCACTTTGCAGGTGTCAGACGCACAATCTGCCCATCGCGCGCGTCATCCGTCAGTACCCACAGCGCGCCATCGGGCCCCTGACGCACGTCTCGGATGCGCTGCTCCAAATCCTGCAGCAGCGTCTCTTCCGCAACCACTGCCCCATCTTTCACAACTAATCGAGCCAACTGCGCGCCCCTAAGCCCGCCGACAAAGAAATTGCCCTTCCATTCCGGAAACAGGTCGCCCGTGTAGATGGCAAGCCCCGACGTCGCAATCGACGGAACCCAATAATAAACCGGCTGTTCCAGGCCATCTTTCGACTTTTCGCCAATCGCCCCGCCGAAATACTCGTTCGAATAGCTGATCAGCGGCCAGCCATAGTTCTTCCCCCGCTGCGGTTGGTTCAGCTCATCCCCACCGCGCGCGCCGTGCTCCACCGTCCACAACTGCCCGGTCTCAGGATCGATCGCGGCACCTTGAATGTTGCGATGCCCCATCGACCAAATGCGCGCATCCCATCCCGCTTGCGCAGGCGTAGAGTCCGAAGCGGTGCCATCCGGTTTCAGCTTGATGACCTTGCCGATCAGCGACGCGGGCTTCTGCACCTCCTCGCGCGCATTCCCGCGATCGCCCGTTGTGACGAACAACCCGCCATCAGGTGCCCAGACGAGCCGCGAACCAAAGTGGCTGGTCGAGCTTTCAATCGCCGGCTGCTGCTGAAAAATACGCGTCACATTTTCCAGCTTTCCTCCGCCAGTTCCATCAAGAACAAGCCGGCCGCGCGCCACCGCCGTGGCAGCCGCTCCACCCTCGCGCGGCTCCGAAAATGATAGATAGATGTCGCCGCCGTCGGCTGCAAAATCCTTTGCCAGCAGCACGTCGAGCAGACCACCCTGCCCTTTTGCGAACACTTCCGGTACGCCGCCAATGGCCGGCCCGGCCGTGCCGTCCTTGCCGACGATCCGCAGCCGCCCCGGCTTCTCCGTAACGAGAATGCGGCCATCCGGCAGAAACTGCATGCCCCACGGATGCGAAAGGCCCGCAGCAAATGTCTCGGCCTCCACGCCGCTCGGCTGATCAGGCTTCGGTGCATCGGTTTGCGCCCCCAGTACTGGCGCGGCAAGCCCGGCCAAAGAAACTGCAAAGAGCAACGCTAAGCGACCAGAGCGCATCGAAATCTCCAACGCGGATGGGGACGAGGTGCCCGATACATAGGGTCGCTCCGCCGCTCAAACAACAGCGGTTAGGCCCCATCACGGGAGCCTCCGCATTTGTCTTTTTCACACCGCTCGGCCATATAACGCTCATGAGCGAACCCGCCACCCGCGCCCCGTTGGCGCTCAACTTCCAAAAGATGAACGGCCTCGGCAACGAGATCGTCGTCGTCGATCTGCGCGGTTCAACCATCCAACTCACGCCGTCCGAGGCCCGCGCCATGGCCGCAGCCCCCAGGTCGCACTTCGATCAGATGATGATACTCTACCCGCCGCGCCGCGCGGGAACCGAAGCCTTCGTGGTGATCTTGAATACTGACGGCTCCGAAAGCGCCGCCTGCGGCAACGGCACGCGCTGCATCGCCTTGCTGGAAAGCCAGAAGACCGGTCGCTCCAAGCTGCGCTTCGAAACAAAGGCCGGCCTGCTCGATGTCACAGTCGAAAGCATAGACCGGATCACCGTTGATATGGGCGAGCCACGTTTTGCTTGGAATGAGATCCCGTTGGCAGAGCCCTTCCACGATACCCGCGGCATCGAACTGCAGATCGGACCCATCGATGCCCCCAGTCTGCATTCGCCCTCGGTCGTAAATGTTGGCAACCCACACGCGATCTTCTGGGTCGACGACGTAAACAGCCACGATCTCGCCCGCTTCGGCCCTCTACTCGAAAATCACCCCATCTTCCCCGAGCGCGCCAACATTTCGCTGGCCGAAGTACGCTCGCGTTCTGAAATCAAGCTGCGCGTCTGGGAACGCGGCACCGGCCTAACCCAGGCCTGCGGCACCGCCGCCTGCGCCGCCGCAGTCGCCGCCATGCGCAAAAAACTCGTCGACCGCACAGTGACCGTCCACTTGCCCGGCGGCCCCCTTGAGATCACATGGACGGACACCAATCGCATCCTCATGACCGGGCCCGCCGAATGGGAATATGAAGACCGCTGGACCCGCACGCCGGCCGCCACCGGCGCCTAGACCCTTCACGACCATGAGCGAGCCGGTCCGCGTTTCTGTTTTGCCGTTGAAACCAATCAGCATGTGTGCTTCGCCGCAGGCAACGCATTGCGCTTACCATTTGAGTTATCAGCGCTTTCTTGTGATGGTTCCGGATCCGCCCACGTCCGGGGCTCGAATGCCGCAGCTTGCCCGCGAGATCGTCATGGCGCTCGCCTTGTGTTTGCGCCAGGAAGGTCAGACCGGTCGAACCGCAGTTCAATCGTCGCCTGACACTCGACCCCGCGGTGACCGGGCCGGTTGCGGCAGAACGGCGGACATGCCGCACGTTGCAGGAGGGTGGCCCTCAAACAGCCGCCACGAGCCTGTGTCATCATGAACGTCAACAGAGTAAGTCATACCGGGGAATTGGTGACGGGCCCTGCGCCGGTCGCTTTGCTGTGCAGTCTAGAGGCGGCCATCACTTGGCCGGATGTCGAGGTCAGGGCGTGACGGAAGAAGCCCAAAAGAAAAAGCCTGGATTGTTCGGACGATTGTTCGGCGGCAAGGCCGAGGCGCAACATCCAGCGCCGGCGCCGGCTTCGGCGGTCGCCGAAATCCTGGACGTTGCTGAGCCCGCCGAGCCGGACGCTGCCGAACACATCGCGGCAGAGCCCCTTCGCGCCGATATCGATCCCGCGCCCAGTTCCGAAGCGGAAGCACCGAAAAGCTGGTTCCAGCGCCTAAAGAGCGGACTTACCCGAACCTCTTCCAAGCTCACCGAAGGCATCACCGGCCTCTTCACCAAGCGTAAACTCGACGGCGCAACCCTGGAAGATCTGGAAGATCTGCTGATTCAATCCGATCTGGGTGTCGAAACGTCGGGCCGCATCATTGACCGCATCTCCAAGGGCCGCTTTGAGAAAGGAATCTCTGCCGACGACGTACGCGAGATTCTCGCATCCGAAGTCGAAGCTGTGCTCGACCCGGTTGCCAAACCCCTTGTTGTCTCTGCTGCCAACCGGCCACATGTCATTCTCGTGGTCGGCGTGAACGGCGGTGGCAAGACCACCACGATCGGAAAATTGGCGGCCCAATTCAGGTCGGAAGGCAAGTCGGTGCTTCTCGCCGCTGGCGACACGTTCCGTGCTGCCGCCATCGATCAGCTGAAGGTTTGGGGTGAACGGACAGGCTGTGATGTCGTCGCCTCGGCCGTGGGTTCGGAATCGTCGGGCCTTGCCTACGAGGCTCTCAAGACAGCGAAGGAAAAAGGCGTTGACGTGCTCATCGTTGACACCGCCGGCCGTCTACAAAACAAACAAGTGCTGATGGAAGAGCTTGAGAAGGTTACGCGGGTTCTCAAAAAGCTCGATCCGGAGGCGCCGCACGATGTGTTACTCGTGCTCGATGCAACCACCGGCCAAAACGCGCTCCAGCAGGTCGAAATCTTCGGCAAGCGCGCCGGCGTCACCGGGCTTGTCATGACCAAGCTCGATGGAACGGCCCGCGGAGGCATCCTCGTCGCCATCGCTGCCAAACATCAGTTGCCCGTCCACGCGATCGGTGTCGGCGAGGGGATCGACGATCTCCAGCCGTTCCAGGCGCGCGACTTTGCCAATGCCATTGCCGGATCCTAGAACAACATGATCAGCGCGCCTCAGACCGATCCATCCGCGACCAAACGCAAGCGGCGGTTTTTTCCCTTCAACGCAGAGCAGACGATCAACATCCTGAGCGAGTTCGGCCCCCTCGCGACGATGTTCATAGTCAACGCTATTTTCGATATTAACACGGGTACTTGGGCACTCATCCTAACCACGATGCTCGCCATCGCGGTCATGTTCTACATGTTCGGCCGCCCCCCGATCTTCCCGCTCATCGCTTCGACGGTTACAGTCATTTTCGGCGCCTTGACCATCATCACGGGCGATCCGATGTGGGTTCAGATCAAAGTGACGATCTTCAACGCGATGTTCGCGCTCTTCCTGTTTGTCGGGCTTTGGCTCGACCGGAACTTCTTCGAATACGTCTTCGGCAAGACATTTCATTACACCAAGGAAGGCTGGAACACGTTCACGCGCAGCTTTGCTTGGTTCTTCGTGATGACCGCCGTCCTGAATGAGGTTGTCCGGCTAACGTTCCACGACACCCAGATCTACAACGTGCTCGGCCACGAGATGAGCGGCGTGAACATCTGGATCGCCTTCAAGATCGCCATCATCATGCCGATGAGCGGGCTTTATGCGTGGCTTCTGACCCGGTGGATGCAGCGCCACCATCTGCCGATACCCGATGAAGCGGGCGCCACTGCATCCCTGGCCGCTGCCGCGGCGACTGCTCAGCCGATCGCCGAACACATCAAACGGGCGACCCTCCATGGCACCGACCCAAAGAGCTGATGCCCTGGCATAGCGTCGGGCAACATGCCAAAATCTGAGCGCCACGCACGGGACGAACACCTCAAGAGGCCGCGATGACAGAACAACAATCCGCCAAAGAGGATGGTCCTCAAAAAGTAGAGCCTGAAGTCGACACACAGCAACTCTGGAAGTTGCTTGTCGAGCTTGGTCCGCTCGTAGCCTTTTTTATCGTCAACTCGCGGGCCGGAATTTTCTGGGGCACCGGTGTTCTCATCGCCGCCACCGCAGTCTCGGTCGTCGTCTCCCGGATCATGTTCGGCAAACTCGCGATCATGCCCCTGGTCTCTGCATTCTTCGTGATCATCTTTGGCGGACTGACGCTTTGGCTGGAAGACGACCTCTTCATCAAATTGAAGCCAACCATCGTGAACTTAATTTTCGCGTCGGTCCTTCTTGGAGGTTTATTCTTTGGGCATTCACTGCTGCGTCATCTCTTCGGTGAAGTTTTTCGGCTGACCGAAGAAGGGTGGCGTCAACTCACGTTGAGGTGGGGCCTGTTTTTCATTGCACTCGCCGTCTTGAACGAAATCGTATGGCGCAATTTTCCGACTGACACATGGGTCAGCTTCAAGGTCTTCGGCATAATGCCACTTACGATGATATTCGGTATAGCGCAGATGGGCTTGCTCAAAACGCACGAGTTGAAAGAGTAGGACACTGCATTTTTCAGCATGCGTCCGAGTCCAGCGCCAGATCAGATCGATTGTTTACGGATCATTCACGCCACCCCTCTTTTTGGTGGACGGTGAAAGCGAACTACTATTTTCTACAAATCGTGGACAGTATGTTATAGAATAATCAAACAGTGTTTATCTGCCGTGTCCGCGCAGAGATATTCCATGAACATGCAAGCAATGGCGAAAGAAGCTCAACCTACCCAGACCTCGTCGAATCAGCTCGACCGGTCTCCCATTCACCTTCTGCATCGCGCCGGTCAGTGCGCTGCCGATATCTTCCAGGTGGAAATGGGGCTGGATGATCTGACGCCTCGGCAGTACGCAGTGCTGCTGACCGTGTCGCAAAACGAAGGTCTGAGCCAAACTCAACTCGTTGAGCGGACGGGCATTGATCGTTCGACTCTTGCAGACATCGTGCGGCGCATGCTGAAAAAAGGTCTTCTCAGCCGTCGCCGCACGCGCGAAGACGCCCGCGCCTACGCTGTGCGGCTGACGGACGAGGGCTGGAAGTCGCTGCGCACCGCCGATCCCGTCGCCCGCCGCGTCGATGAGCGGATATTGTCCGCACTGCCCGCCGCGCAGCGTGAGCGGTTTTTGTCAGATCTCGGAACGATCGTAACTGCGCTCGGCAAAATTCGCGACAATCCGCCGGCCGTTTAGATCCCAAGGCTGAAAATCAAAAAACAATACCGCCGGTCGGACGACCGGCGGTTTGTTGTCTGGCTTCTGCAATGCAGACTACGCCGCCGATTTGAGCAAGTTCTGCTCGATCATCGATTCCGCGATCTGCACCGCGTTGAGTGCGGCACCCTTCAGCAGATTGTCGGACACAATCCAAAGCACCAGGCCGTTCTCCACCGTCGCATCCTCCCGGATGCGCGATACAAACGTCGAGAACTCGCCTGCCGCCTCAACAGGGGTCGCGTAACCGCCCGGCTCCCGCTTGTCCACGACCAGGATACCAGGCGCGTTGCGCAGGATCTCGCGGGCCTCTTCCGGGCTGATGGGCCGTTCGAACTCGATGTTGACCGCCTCTGAATGACCCACGAACACCGGCACGCGCACGCACGTCGCCGTTAGGCGGATCTTCGGATCGAGGATCTTCTTCGTCTCCACCATCATCTTCCACTCCTCTTTCGTGTAGCCGTCTTCCATGAAGACATCGATGTGAGGAATGCAGTTGAAGGCGATCTGCTTGCTAAACTTCTTTGGCTCGACCTCGGTGCCGGGCACATACTTGGCCTTGGTCTGCTGCCACAGCTCGTCCATAGCGTCCTTGCCGGCCCCCGACACAGACTGATAGGTAGAGACCACGACACGCGTGATCTTCGCCGCGTCATGCAGCGGCTTCAGCGCCACCACCAGCTGTGCCGTCGAGCAATTCGGGTTCGCGATGATGTTCTTCTTCGTATAGCCGCGGATCGCATCCGCGTTCACTTCTGGCACGATCAGCGGCACGTCCTGATCGTACCGCCAGCACGACGAGTTATCGATCACAACGCAGCCCTTGGCGCCGATCTTCGGGGCCCACTCCTTGGCGACGCTCGAGCCCGCCGACATCAGGCAGATGTCAACCTTCGAAAAGTCGAACTGCTCCAAATCCTGGCACTTGAGCGTCTTGTCGCCGTAGGAGACCTCTGTCCCGACCGAGCGGCGCGAGGCCAGCGCGTGAATCTCGCTGATCGGAAACCGGCGCTCCAGCAGCACATTCATCATTTCCCGGCCCACGTTACCGGTGGCGCCGACGACGGCAATTCTGTAACCCATGTAGCAAGATCCTTGAATTGATTGCCGGAATACCAATCATCCCGGGCGCCGCGCGGGGCGGCTCAGTGAGCTTGCGATCCCTTACGCGCGCCCGCCCCGTCTTTCAAGGCGGACTTGGGGTCGCGCAGCCCCGGCGCCGGCGTTGAAACGCCCCGCCTTTGGGACGCCCAATCCGCCACGAGACCGCCCCTCCCCCCTGCTAGATGGCTGCTGGGCACAATGACAAGGACCACGCGGATGCGGGCTCATCTGATAGCGCTGACACTGGCTTGGATCGTGGCAATGGCAGTTCAGTGCCTTGCGGGCACATCATGGATGACGGATGCCGACCTCTCGGCCACCTTCGCCGGCCGCGAAATCTCTGGCGAATACGAGAATGGCGAGACCTTCGAAGAGACGTATGCCGCCGACGGCACCGTCCGCTACTCCGACGCCCGCCGCACCTCGTCCGGCAAATGGTCCGTCAGCGCCGGCACGTTCTGCACCATCTACGACGATGATCCGGCCGGGGGCTGCTACCGCGTCCGCAAAGCGAGCGAGAATTGCTATGAGTTCCATTTCGTAGCCCGCTCCGAAGACCAAGCCTCCAAAGCGCCCGGCAGGCCTGACTGGACCGCCCGCGGCTGGTTCCCCGACAAACCAAAAACCTGCATTGATGGAGAGAGCGTCTGAGCGCGGTGAAGCCGGCCATCGACGGCCAGCTAGCCGTCGCTATTGCTGATGTGCACGCCCGCCCACCGTCTAAGATCGTCGATGGCCGATCCCGTCGACAACATCAGCGCCACAATGGAGTTTGGCACATTGCTGTTCGCCACCTCCACGCTTGCCAGATCGTAGGCTGAACGCAAATTGTCGAGAGCGTCCAGCAACTGCCCCAGAACGATCTGCACCCCGGGATCCAACTTTTTGAATGGCAACTCATGGATGACCCGGCCGGTGCCGAACGCAAGCTTCAGAGATTGAAATGTGCGCTCGCCCAGGGCCTCCGGGCTCAAGGCCAACGGGTTGCCGAGCGGGATGTGCCGGAGAACAAATTGTCCGGGGTTTGATCCGACGAGGCGCGCCCCAACGCATGCGATTGGCATGAATTGGCCCGGCAGCCCGCAGTCGTAGATTTCGGCAAAACGGTCGATACGGCCGGACACGAGGTCTCGAACCTTGGCGGCGACCGGGCCGGCCTCCGGCGACGTGCAAACACTCAGGTAGGGCCGTCCCAGCCCACATGTGACCGCGCCAAAGCCATACGTCTGGGCCGTCTTCTGCCAATCCTCGCTCACACCGACGATGATGCCGTCCTGATCAAGAACCGCGAAGCAATTGGAGAGTGGGATGAACCTGTGATCAGGCATAAAACCCCGCAGTAAGTTCCGATCACGGCTGCCGATGCGCGTAACAGCGCGGATGGCCTGACAACTTCAAGACGTTTTGGCTTCAAGACCCGGACCCCTGCTAAAGCATGGCGGCTTTAGGTCAGTGTGACTTAGGTTGCTGAATTTGAAACCAGCGCGCCTAAACATGGTTCATTGTTCACAAGAATAAGGCCCGGCGCAACATGGATGGATTAAAGGTGCTCATAATCGGGGGTGTCGCAGGGGGCGCATCCTGCGCGGCCCGGTTGCGGCGGCTCGCGGAAACATCGCAGATCGTGATGGTTGAGAGAGGTCCCTATGTCTCCTACGCAAACTGTGGTTTGCCCTACCATGTCGGCGGCGTCATCGAAGATGAAGCGAGCCTCTTGATCGCAAACCCGCAACTGTTCCGTGACCAATTCGCCATCGATGTGCGAACCGGCACCGAAGCCACCGCGATCGACGCCGCAGCCAAAACCGTCACCCTTCGCGATCTGGCAACCGGCAGCGAACGCCAGGAAGCCTACGACAAACTCGTCCTTGCTCCCGGCGCCGTATCGATCAAGCCGGCGCCCCCTGGCATCGATCTTCCAGGCATCTTCCACGTCCGCACGGTTCCCGATGCCCGCGCCATTCGTCGTTGGGTCGGCACCAATCCCAAGGGCAAGCGCGCCGTCGTGATCGGCGGCGGGTTCATTGGCTTGGAAATGGTCGAAAACCTTGTCCATCAAGGCCTTTCCGTAACGCTCGTCGAACTGGCCGATCAAATCCTCGCGCCCCTCGATGTCGAACAAGCCCGCTCAGTCGAAGCGCTGCTCAATCGTCACGGTGTAAAGATCGTCCTCCGCGAAGGCGTCACCGGCTTTTCCAGTTCCCCGTCCGGGGCAATCGACGTTGCGACCAAATCCGGCGCCACCTATCCCGCCGATATTGTCATCCTCGCCCTCGGCGTACGCCCCGATACGGCGCTCGCCAAATCTGCCGGCCTCGCTCTCGGCGACCGCGGTGGCATTAAAGTCGATGCGCACATGCGCACAAGCAATCCCGACATCTATGCGGTTGGCGACGCCGTCGAGGTCCGCGACATCGTCACCGGCACCAAAACGTTGTTGGCGCTAGCGGGCCCCGCAAACCGCCAGGGTCGCATTGCCGCCGACAACATTGCCGGCCGGTCATCGGTCTTCCGCGGCGTGCAAGGCACAGCCATCATCGGCCTTTTCGGCACGACCATTGCCTGGACCGGCGCCAGCGAAAAAACCTTGCGCCGCCTGGGCCGCACGGATTTCGAAAAGATCTACCTCTACCCCAACCACCATGCCCGCTATTACCCCGGCGCCAAGATTATCTCCATGAAGCTCATCTTCGCCAAGTCCGATGGCCGCATCCTGGGTGCACAGGCCTACGGTGAAGACGGCGTCGACCGGCGCATAGACGTCATCGCCACGCTGATTCAGAAAGGCGGGACGGTCTACGATTTGGAAGAAGCAGAACTCTGCTACGCGCCGCAATACGGCAGCGCAAAGGATGCAGTCAATTTCGCCGGCATGATCGCCGCAAACGTGCTGCGCAATGATATGCCGCTTGCCCATTGGGACGTTGGCAACACCTGCCTCCTTCTCGATGTCCGCGAACCTGCCGAGATCGCGACATATCCCGTTCCGGGCGCAATTAATATTCCCTTAAAACAACTCCGCGCGCGTCTCGCAGAGATCCCGCGCGACAGAGAAATCGCCGTCATCTGCCGCTCCGGCCAGCGCGCCTATTTGGCCACGCGTATTCTTTTGCAAAGCGGCTACGAAGCCAAAACGCTCTCCGGCGGCGTTCTCGCCATCCAGCAATCCGAAACTTAGGCCGCAAGCCCCAGTGTGCCGTGTCTCTCCTCGAGCGCACTCGCATGCGCCTCCAGTTCGGCAGTGAGCGCAGCGTGATCGACCAGTCTGTGCCGCAGCACAGCCATCTCGAAAACCGAGTAGATGTCGGTTTGACCGTCGCCCTTGAGCTGTTGAAGCCGGTGCCGCGCATGCGTCTGCGCGATACGGTACGCATCGACATAGAACGCCGCGACCGGATCTGCGCCGATGGCACCAGCAATCGCGGCAAATTTCACCCGTTCACCCTCGGGGATCGTGTCCACCTGGCAAATGCGTTCCTCGCCCGCCAGATCTTCGAGCACCTCATAAATGCCGAGCCGCTCCATGCCCACCACTGACCGGTCGAGATCGAACACCGGCAGAAACGGGTAAAGCCGGCACACAGTCGTCCGCGTCGCATGCGCACACGCGCACCCCGCGTTGCGGCTGATCAGGCTTTCTATAGAAAGCACCCGCACTCCAAAGCGGTACTCCACCACCCGGTGCTGATAGTCGCCGAATTGCCCCAGCAGATCGCGCGCCTGCAGGTATGCAAACTCACCCGGCAGCAGCGGCAGTTCCTGTGCTCTGGCGCCGCCCATCAGTCGGAAACGGTCCTTCTGGCGGCTGAAGCTGCAGCAATTGGCATTGCCGCACAGTTGCCAGCACCCCGGCACGTAGACGAGATCCTGCGCATAGATGGTGTCGAAATCGACGGTGCTTCGCATGAGCTCTCCCTACACTGCCGCCGAACTTCGCGCAGCCCACGGACGAAAAACAGCCTAAACGGCGGCGCGCCCTTGCCGGTGCACAGGCATATCTGCAAGCTCGCGCCGGTTAACGCGGCATTAACCCCCCGCATGGGAGTGTGCCCGAGTTCTGCGTCTGTTCCTTAAGGCATGCTCATGCCCAGGCTCTACAAGTTCGCTCTGCTCGGCTTCATCGCCTATGCCCTCGTCACGGCCAGTCCGGCACAACAGTCGGAAATCGGCCAGGGCCTCCTTGCGATCAAGGACGCGGCCGTCGACGCCTGCACCATTGAAGGCCGCCTCTGCACGCGCGCCATCGACTACGCCCTCGCGGCCCTCAACAGCACCCTGTCCGATGACCCGTCGCCGTGGATGGACGAACAAAGCAAACGCGTCCAGCCGCCGCCCCAGACCACATCTCCTCGCAACGCCGGCTGAAGTGCTCCTGTCGGCGCACCCATGGAAAAGCTACCTTGGTACTTGCAGGCGGACCGCCAATGGCCAACGTCGGCGGCAACCATCGATCAAGAGCAGCAGGTTTCCCGTGGCCACCCAAACGAACCGCACGCAACCAACGTCAATTGCGGAATTACTCGCCTCCCCCATGCGCCCGGGCCAGCTGAAATGGATTGGATTGCGTCCCGAGCGACGCACCGCGGTGATCGAAGTGACTGAAGCCACCCTCATCGCCAGCCGCGGCATCGCGGGTGATCGCTACAAGACCAGCAGCAACGGCGCCCGCCAAGTGACGCTGATAGCCGAAGAAGATATCGCGGCGATCGCCGCCTTCCTCGGCCGCCCGTCTGTCGATCCCGCACTCCTCCGCCGCAACCTCGTCACCGCTGGCATCAACCTCGCAGCCCTGAAAGGTCGCCGGTTCCAAATCGGAGCTGTCGTACTCGAAACCTCCGGCGAATGCGCCCCCTGCAGCCACATGGAGGAAATCTTCGGTCCGGGCGGTTACAATGCTGTGCGCGCCCGTGGCGGCATCACCGCCCGGATCGTCGAAGGCGGCACCATCCAGATCGGCGACGCCGTGTCCGCTCTCTAATCGACGTCGCGCCAGCGCGTCGTGTTCCATAAGGAACTGGGCTGTCACCCACGCTGTGCAATTGTCCGCCGAACTCGGCTAGCAAAGGTGGTCCCCATGCGCCAATTACTCTCCGCGTCCTGTCACAGTCGGAGCATCAAGAAGGTAGTCCTAATAACCATCCTCGCGGCCATCTTGCCCGCCGCCCCCGCGTTCGCTGACGGTATCGACGCTCTGAAGGGCCAATTTACATTCAATTGGTTTTCCAATCCGGCCAGGGCGCGCTGCGCGGCCGTCGACGACAAGCGGCTGGCACAATTCAAATCTCAGGACTTCACCTGCGATCTCAATCCGATCACCAACACCGCTTCCGGAAAACCCGCGCGCGTATGCACGCAAGCCGGCGAGAAATCCGAATACTTGGTATTTGCCTCCCGCAGCGACTGCGAGGAAGAACGCCAAACTCAGGAATCCAACAGCGAAGAATGATCGGTCCGCTTCAGACCGCCTCGCCCGTTACGCTACGAGCTTTGCAACGGCATCGACGATGGCTTTGCCCATTTCGCTGGTGCCGACCTTCGACATACCAGGCTGCATGATATCGCCCGTGCGCAGGCCGCTGGCGAGCACCGCCGCAATCGCCTGATCGACAATGTCCGCCTCCGCGGCCATATCGAGCGAATAGCGCAGTGCCATTCCAAACGAGGCAACCGTGGCGATCGGGTTAGCGAGGCCCTTGCCGGCAATATCCGGCGCCGAGCCATGCACCGGCTCATAAAGCGACATCCGCTTGCCCGTCTTGGCATCTGGAGCGCCTAGCGATGCCGACGGCAACATTCCGAGTGACCCCGTGCACATCGCCGCTTCGTCGGAAAGCACGTCGCCGAAGAGGTTGTCGGTCACGATGACGTCGAATTGCTTGGGATTGCGCACCAGCTGCATGGCACAATTGTCGGCCAGGATGTGTTCCAAGCCCACGTCCGGCGCATAGGATTTGTGGACAGCGGTCACCACTTCCTTCCACAGCACGCCCGTGCGCATCACGTTGTGCTTCTCTGCCGAGTGCACCTTGTTGCCGCGCTTGCGCGCGAGATCGAAAGCGACCTTGGCGATGCGCTCGATTTCGTGTGTCGTATAAAGCTGCGTATCAACCGCGCGCTTCTCGCCGTTCTCCAGCGTCACGATCTCTTTCGGCTCCCCGAAATAGACCCCGCCCGTCAGCTCGCGCACGATCATGATGTCGAGCCCCTCGACGAGTTCGCGCTTCAGCGACGAGGCATCCGCCAGTGCCGGATAGCAAATGGCCGGCCGCAGGTTGGCAAACAGGCCAAGATCCTTGCGCAAGCGTAGCAGCCCGGCTTCAGGCCGGGCCGCATAAGGCACGCCCGCCCACTTCGGCCCGCCTACGGCGCCGAAAATCACCGCATCCGCAGCCTTGGCTTTCGCAACGCAGGCATCCGTCACGGCCGCGCCGTGCGCGTCATATGCCGCACCGCCGACAAGATCGTTTTCGGTCTCGAAGCGCACCCCGTTTTTGCGCCCGTTGAAGAACGCGATCAGGCGCTCCACCTCAGCCATGGTCTCGACGCCGATGCCGTCGCCTGGGAGGAGGAGAAGCTTTTTGATCGTCATGGGAGGGGGTAACCTATCTGTCGGGTTGCAAGGCGGCAGGCGCCGGATGAATGTTCCGGCGGTACTGCTAGCCTCCCGGCTCTACGCCCGCAAGTGTCGCCACCAGTCGGGTCGTCGCAGCCGCTCATGGAGATAAAAATGGGCCGCCGTCTGCTGCTCAGCCTGACATTGGGAGGCTGCATTTTGTGCCCCGCGTCGGCGACTGCCGACCCCCTGCAACTTGGCCTCCCGGTGGCCTGCGATCTCGGCCGCACCTGCTTTATCCAGAGTTACGTTGATATTGACCCTGGCCCGGCCGTCCAGGATTTTGCCTGTGGCAGCGCCACATACGACAATCACGACGGCACTGACTTTCGCCTCCTGTCCGCCAGCGACGCCGCAACCGGCGTCGCTGTGCTTGCTGCGGCTGCCGGCACCGTCAAAGGCGTACGGGACGGCATGCCGGACCGTTTCGCCAATGCTGAAAGCCGCAGCCTCGTCGCTAATCGCGAATGCGGCAACGGCGTCGTGATCGATCACGGTGACGGCTGGGAAACCCAGTACTGCCACATGCAGTCGGGCAGCGTGAAAGCCACTGTCGGCACTAAGGTTGATAAGGGAACGGTGTTGGGAGCGGTCGGCTATTCGGGTCTGGCTGAGTTCGCGCACCTGCATCTGACCGTCCGCCGCAACGGCAAAGCAGTCGATCCCTTCACGGGGGCCGAGCGTAACGCCTCATGCCAACGCGATCCGTCGGCCAATCCAGGATTGTGGGACGAAACCGTCCGCGCTGCCCACCGCTACGCCAACGGCGAAATCATTGCGGCTGGCTTCACGAGCGCGTTGCCGGACCTGAAACAAGCGGAAGTCGACGGCGGCATCGCCCCACCAACGGCCACCAGCGCCCAGGTCGTCTTCGTCGCCCGGATGATCAACCTCAAAGCCGGTGATGTCGTTATGTTGAACGTCGACGGGCCCGGCGGCTTTACGGCACAATCCGCATCAAAGCCGCTCGACCGCAACAAGGCGACGTGGATCGCCTATGCAGGCAAACGTCTCAAGCAAAGCGCCTGGCCACCAGGGACATATGCCGGGACTGCTCGCGTTGCCCGCAACGGCACGACCGTCCTGGAAGCAGTCCGAAACTGGACTCTTTCGGAATAGCGCTCAGCCAAAACCGGGAATAGCAAACGCCAGCGTAAAGCCATTGAAGGCCAGAAAGCCACCCGCTGCCGCCAGCAGACCGCTTGCAGCCAACAGCACGGTTCCTTTGGTGATGATCGAGATCGACGCCAGCACGATCGCAATCTGCAAAAGTGCTTCGCCGTAATCGAAATAGGGGTCCTTGCGCATGGCGACATCGCGCTCGACCTCGAGCCGCTTGCCCTTCTCGAACAGCTGGTCAAGCCCCTCGCGGGCTTCCACCGGCTTAGCAGGATCGCCCGTAGTTAGGATGTCATCTTGCTTCTTGTAGTCGGCGATTTTGGCCTCGATCGCGACGCGTCCATCGGCCGTCAAATCGGGCTCGGCTTTGAGCCGTAGCGTGAGGTCGTCCACTTCGACGCGTAGCACATGACGGCGCATGTTCTTTGCCTGAAAAAACGCCCAGGTGTTGGCCGCCTCGATGTTCTTCAGTGTTGCATCCTTGGCTGCATTGCCCCCGCCCATGGAGCAGATGGCGAGCATGACCGCGAGTACGCCGATATAAACGCCAACCCAGCGGTCGCGATCGCGCACGTTGGCGCTCTCAGCGTCCTTGGCAAGCTCATCCCATACCATCGTCGCCACCTTGCGCTGTAACGAGGTCGGCGCGGCTGAGCACGGCCCCCTTTTCGTCGAGCTGATAGACGATCGGCGCCGCGGTCGCCAGTTCGCGCGCGATAATCTGTTCTCCCGTCAAACCCTCAAGATCCATGATCAGCGCGCGCAGCGAATTCCCGTGCGCTGCCACGATCACCGATTGGCCCGCGTTGACGACCGGCCAGATCTTCGCCTTGTAATAGGGCAGCACACGGGCGGCCGTATCTTTCAAGCTTTCGCCGCCCGGCGGTGGGATATCGAAGGAACGGCGCCAGCGCATCACTTGCTCTTCGCCGAAACGGTGCTTCGCCTCGTCCTTGTTGAGACCTGAGAGCTGACCGTAGTCGCGCTCGTTCAAGGCCTCGTCGCGCGTGATTGGAACGCCTTTCTGTCCCATCACGTCGAGAATGATGTCGAGCGTGTTCTGCGCCCGCCTCAGCTTGCTCGTGAACGCTTGATCGAACGTGAGGCCGTGATCGCGCAACACGCGGCCCGCCCACCGCGCTTCGATCAGGCCCTTCTCCGTCAGGTCCGGATCGCGCCAGCCGGTGAACAGGTTGAGCCGGTTCCATTCGCTCTGGCCATGCCGGACCAGAACCAGCGTGCGCGTGCGTGTAGCAACATCGGTGAGGGTTTCAGGCTTTTGTATCGTCACGCGAGCCGTCCTTATAAACCGAGGACGTCGGACATGGCGAAGAGGCCCGGACCTTTGCCCCGGCCCCATAGCGCGGCTTTCACTGCGCCACGCGCAAAGATGCTGCGGTCGGACGCGTGGTGGCGGATCGAGATCTCCTCGCCTTCGCCGGCAAATATCACCGTGTGATCCCCGACCACACTGCCGCCGCGCAGCGTGGCAAATCCGATGTCGCCCCGCCGCCGTGGTCCAGTATGCCCATCCCGCACGCGAACCGACGCCGTCGTGAGATCAACACCGCGCCCCTTGGCGGCAGCTTTCCCAAGCATCAGTGCGGTGCCCGACGGCGCATCGACTTTATGCTTATGATGCATCTCGACGATTTCGATATCCCAATCCGCGTCGAGCACGGCCGCAACGCGCTCGGTGATGGCCGCAGCCAGATTGACGCCCAGGCTCATATTGCCAGACTTGATGACGGTCGCATGGCGGGCTGCCGCCAGGATCGCGGCGTCGGATGCGGCATCCATACCGGTGGTTCCGATCACGTGTACGATCCGCGCGTTTGCAGCGAGCCCGGCGAACCCCACCGTTGCCTTGGGCGATGTGAAATCGATGATGGCATCCGATCGCGCGATCAACTCCAGAGCATCCGCAGTCACGGGAACGCCGTTGGTCCCCAGCCCGGCGAGTTCCCCCAAATCGCGCCCCAGGTCGGCGCTACTAGGCGCCTCTGTGCCGCCCGAAAGCGTGCAAGCCGGATCGGCCGCGATGGCGCGGACGAGTTCGCGGCCCATGCGGCCGGCGGCACCCATCACGGCGATCTTCATCAGGGACAAGGGCGGCCTCCGCTCAGTGGGTTGGCCGGGGGTATAGCAACCGCAACCCCGAGCGGGAAGTGCGTCAAGGCGGTCATCCCCGGCGGCGGCAGCCCCGCGGCAGGATTACGCCGATGCCTTGTACCGATCCACCGCCTCAAGGATCAGCCGACGCGCTTCCGCCGCATCGCCCCAGTGGTTGATCTTGACCCACTTGCCCGGCTCCAAATCCTTGTAATGGGCGAAGAAATGCTCGATCTGCTCGGTCGAGATCGACGGCAGGTCCGAATAGTTTTTCACCTTACTGTAGCGCTTTGTAAGCTTGTCGCTCGGCACGGCGATGATTTTCTCGTCGCCGCCGCCGTCGTCCTCCATCACAAGCACCCCGATGGGCCGGCAGTTGATTACCGCCCCCGGCACGATCGCCCGCGTATTGCAGACCAGAACATCGATAGGGTCGCCGTCGGCCGAGAGGGTGTGCGGAACGAAGCCATAATTCCCCGGATAGCGCATCGGCGTATAAAGGAACCGGTCGACAACGAGCGTTCCCGACGCCTTGTCCATCTCGTATTTGATCGGCTCGCCGCCAACGGGCACTTCGATGATCACGTTAATGTCGTCCGGCGGGGACTTCCCCACTGGAATTGCCTCGATGCGCATCGAATAGCCCCGTTTCTTGGTGGTGAGTGGATCTGCGGAACTGCCGGAAGTGAGCGGCCAGAGTTTGCCCCAGACCAGCCACAGAAAGCTAGCCGTCGAAGGTCGAAACGTCAGCAACTATGCTTAAGGAGGCGGCGGGCGGTGCGCACCCAACTGCAGCGGCGCTAAACCCAACCGACGGCCACCTTCTTCAGGTAGGTCTGCCCGAACGTCTCGCGCACCGTCTTGAATGGCCGCCCGCCCCGCCGCCAGTAGAAGTCTAGTGCTGCGTCGTTATCCGCCAGCGCCCAGACCACGAGGCCGTTGAGACCGCGCGCATCGAGCCGCGCCCGGCAAGCTTCAAAAAGGTGTTCCCCGAGCCCCAACCCCTGGTGTAGCGGTGCGACGTAGAGTTCATAGATCTCGCCTTGGTGCCGTCCGCGCCCGCGCGCTGTACCATATGTGGCATAGCCCGCGACCTTACCGTCGTGGACCGCAATCAACGGTCCCTCGCCGCTGCGAATGGCGGACGACCACCAGGTCTTGTTACGGCGGCGGATAATGCCCTCGAGCTGCTCATGCGGAACCAGCCCTGCGTAGGCGCCGCGCCACGTTTCGGCGAATAGCTCTGCGAGCACTGCGGCGTCGGCGATCTTTGCCGGCCGGACCAAAACGTCTGTGCGCCAACTCAAGGTCATGACGGCCCTCGCAACACAAGCACGCATACTACGCCCACCAGTCTAGCGAATTCCATGCCAACATGGCGGATTGATGCCGCCGGCCTGACACGTAACAGAAATCAAATTCCAGAATGAAAAAAGCCCGGGACTTAGGTCCCGGGCTTTCGCAATTTCGTGGCAAAAGTGGCGATCAGGCCGACTTCTTGAACTGTTCGAAGGTCTTCGCGGCAGCGGCGTTCATCGTCTCGAACGTCTGCTGAGCGATCTTCGCGGACAGTTCGAAGAGTTCCTTGGTCTGGTTGGCCGAAGCCGTCATCTGCTGTTGGAAGTACGACGTCTGCAGCTTGATGACTTCCGGAACCGTCTTCGCCTTGGCGATGGCTTCAGCGGCGTCGAGAGCAGCTTCCGTATTGATTTCGACGTTACGGAGAACCTTCTCGCCGAGCGTGCGTGCGCCGGCCTGAGCCGTCAGCATCACATTCTCGATGGTCTTCACGCCATCCTTCGAAACCGTCTGCATCTTGTCGAAAGCTTCGCGGGTCTTGGCGACGCCGTCTTCAGCGATGGCCTGGATGTTTTCCGGAATGCGCGCATCCTTAGCGGCGGCGAACATTTCCTGAGCCTGGCGGGTGAATTGATCGTTCATAGCAATGGTCCTCTGACAGAGATGGTGTTTGCGGAGTTTGTGGGGGCATGCTGCGCCAGTGCCGGACGGGAAGCCCGTCATAAGCGCTGGAATTCTGGGAGCCAGTGTTTCCGGCTCGACAAAAAGGAATATAACAGCTGATTTGTGCAATGCAACATCAAATCTGCACAGCCCAACAAAAAAACTACCTATGGTGTTGATATTACGCGACAAAATATGAACATTGCAGCGCAAAATAATTGATCGAAATCAAATACTTGCAAGGCAAAAAGCTGATCTGCGTCAGAGAGCGGGAAAGTGGTCCCGATACCCCATGGCAGCCGGATCGAACAAGATATCTGCAGGTCGCAGCGGCCGCGCCAATGCCAACCCCTCAAGTGAACGGCAACGTGACAAAGCCACATAAGCCTGCCCGTGCGCGAAGGTTCCGCGCCCCAGGTCGATATACACTTTATCGAGCGTGAGCCCCTGCGCCTTGTGGATCGTCAGTGCCCAGGCCAGCCGCAGCGGAAACTGTCGGAACGTGCCGGCCACGGTCTCCACCACCTTGTCCTGCTGCGTATCGAACGCATAGCGCCTGTTCTCCCACGCTGCCGGTTCGATTTCATACTCTTTGCCGTTGAACTCGACCCACACCTGCTTCTCCGTGAGCCGCGAGACACGCGCCACCGTGCCATTCACCCAGCGCCGGTCCGGGTCGTTCCGCAAGAGGATCACTTTCGCGCCGGGCTTTAAGACGAGCGTCGAGTCGGTCGGCTGAGCATTGGGATTGAAATCGCCGCTCACGCCGGCCTCGTAGCGCTGCAAAGTGCCCGGCAGGGCATCGAGATAAGCCATGTTGATGCGCTGGGCTGCCGCATTCGTGGGCGTCAGGATCACATAAGCATCGCCCTCGCCGAGCGTTCGCACCGGCCGCACGCACTCATTGAGCAGCGTCAGGTCGTCTTCCTCCACTTCGCCTTCGCGAATGCGATTCAAAACGCGAATGAGACCCTCGTCGCTTTGCCGAAACACCTGGTTGAGTTCGAGCAGCATGGTGCCGAGCCCTTCGCGCAGGCCGGATGCGGAAAAAAAGAACGGTCCGCCGTGCTCGCTGTCGAGGTAATGCGCAACGTCTGCTTCCTGCACGACGGGTGGCAGCTGATGCAAATCGCCGAACATTACGAGCCGCAGCCCGCCGAATGGTTCGCGCGGCCGGCCCCGGTTGATGCGCAGCGACATATCCATCGCCCACATCAGGTCGGACCGAACCATCGATACTTCGTCGATGATAAGAAACTTCAATCGCCGCATCACCTGCCCGTTGCGGCTACGGCGGATATCGTCGGGCTTGATCAGCCGCGGGGGCAAACCAAAGAAAGAATGGATCGTCTGCCCGCCCACGTTGACGCCGGCGAGCCCCGTCGGCGCCAGCACCACCATGTCCTCGGGAATGAGATCGCGAATGCAGCGCAGCAGAGTAGACTTGCCCGACCCCGCTCGCCCCGTAATGAAGAGATGTCCGCCCGGCTCACGCAGATACGCCAACGCCGCCTCATACTCGGCCGTAGGCGTCACTCCCGCCGGCCAGGTCATGGGCGCGCCCGATGAGGCGACAACGGCAGAGGCTGGATCGGATCCGGGCAAAATCAATCTCATATGTGAAGCGCCCGCACACTAAGCAGGCCCCCAGCAAACATGTCAAAAATTCATCGGCCCCCCGGGCGAGGTTGCGCACGGCAAAAGAAAAAGGGCGGCTACCTGTCAGGTAGCCGCCCCGAACTCTGATCCCGAAGCGATCGGGTTCGCAAATAGATTAGTCAGCGGTGATGCTGAGGACCTTGAAGGCCTTGTCCATCTTGATGTCGTAGTTGGCGCCATCGGCACACTTGACGTCGTTCAACTCGAACACTCCCGAACCTTCCGACTCCTTTTCGCCGACGCCGCCGGTGCAACCCCAGGCCTTAGCCGTCGCGGCGATCTTGCCGGCTTCTTCGTCCGACGGCTTGTCGTCGGCGAAAGCAAAGCCCGACGAGAGGGCGAGAACGGTCATCGCGATGAGCGACTTCTTCATGTGTTATATCCTCCGAAAGATTGGACAAGTCGTATGGGGAAACGACAACCTGACAGGTCGACATAGGAACGCGAGTTCCACCCTGCCAGATCACGGATTTTATTGAACAGTCCGCTGCAATCTTATGTGGCGATGCAGCGAATTTTGGCAAGAGGAACTCTTCCCTTCAAAAAAAGGAATATTTCCCATGCTTTCAAGGGAATAAACAGCAGAATTGACCGGCTTAGGCGACATCCGCCTCACGCTCGGCTTCGCGCTTGCGCTCTTGCTTCTTGCGCTCGTTCGGATCGAGCCAACGCTTCCGTAGACGGATGGTCTCCGGCGTGATCTCAACCAACTCCTCGTCGGTGATGTACGACATCGCCTTCTCGAGTGTCAGCTTCATCGGCGGCACCAGCGTCAACGCTTCGTCCTTGCCCGAGGCGCGAACGTTTGTCAGCTTCTTGCCCTGAACCACGTTCACGATGAGATCGTTGTCCCGCGAATGCTCGCCGACGATCATGCCTTCATAAACCCGCGCCTGCGCGCCGATCATGAACTGCCCGCGATCCTGCAGGTGGAAGATCGAATACGCCGTCGCCTCGCCCGACCCGTTCGAGATCAGCACGCCTTGGCGCCGCCCCTGAATCTCGCCCTTGAATGGTGCATAGGAGTGGAACAGCCGGTTCATCACGGCCGTCCCGCGGCTGTCCGACAACAGCTCCGACTGATAGCCCAAGAGCCCGCGCGTCGGCACCAGGAACACCATGCGCGTACGCCCGCCGCCGGAAGGCCGCATCTCCATCAGGTCGCCGCGCCGTTCCGACAGCTTCTGCACGATCACGCCCGTAAAGCCGTCGTCCACGTCGATGATCGTCTCTTCGATGGGCTCCAGCTTCTGCCCGGTTTCCGGGTCGTTCTTGATCACGACCTTCGGGCGCGACACGGTGAGTTCGAAACCCTCGCGCCGCATGTTCTCAATCAGGATCGCCAACTGCAATTCGCCGCGGCCCGAAACGATGAAGCTGTCCGTCTCGTCGCTATCCATCACCTTGATCGCGATGTTGCGCTCGGCTTCGCGCATCAGGCGGTCGCGAATGACACGGCTCTGAACCTTGCTGCCTTCCTGGCCGGCAAACGGACCATCGTTGATTCGGAAGGTCATCGACAGCGTCGGCGGATCGATCGGCTGCGCCGGCAAAGGTTCGGTCACCGACGGATCGCACAACGTGTCGGCCACCGTCGCATCCGTCATGCCCGCAAGTGCTACAATTTCACCAGCACTCGCCTCGTCGACCGGAACGCGCTCCAGCCCGCGATATGCCAAAACTTTCGTCGCGCGGAACGTCTCAACCAGTGTCCCGTCGTGACGGATCGCCTTCAACGCCATGTTCGGCTTGATCGTGCCGGATGTGATGCGGCCGGTGAGAATACGGCCTAGGAACGGGTCGGCCTCCAGCGTCGTCGCCAACATACTGACCGGCCCGTCATCGACCGCCGGCGGCGGCACATGAGCCAGCACCAGATCGAAAAGCGGCGCCAGATCCGTTTGCGGCCCTTCCGGCGCCAGCGCCATCCATCCGTTGCGGCCGGACCCGTACAACACCGGGAAGTCGAGCTGCTCGTCAGTGGCGTCAAGGTTGGCGAAGAGATCGAAAATCTCGTTCAAAACGTCGAGGTGCCGTTCGTCCGGACGGTCGATTTTGTTGATCGCCACGATGGGACGCAGGCCGCGCTTGAGTGCCTTCGAAACCACGAACTTCGTCTGCGGCAGGGGACCTTCCGAGGCATCGACAAGCACAATCACGCCGTCGACCATGTTCAGGATACGCTCCACCTCGCCGCCGAAATCGGCGTGGCCGGGCGTATCGACGATGTTAATACGCGTGTCTTTCCACATCACCGACGTGCACTTGGCCAGAATAGTGATGCCGCGTTCGCGCTCCAGATCGTGGGAATCCATCGCCCGCTCGGCAACCTTCTGGTTGTCGCGGAACGAACCCGACTGCTTCAGGAGTTCATCGACGAGTGTCGTCTTGCCATGGTCGACGTGCGCGATGATCGCGATATTTCTAAGCTTCATAATTGGTCTCTGTCTGGGGATGGGCCGGGTCCGGGGTGGGACCAGTCTGACCGGCAACAATTGCGGCGGGAGGTAGCACATCCCTCGAGGCGCCGCCAGGGACGGATGTGTCGCCCCCGCGTCATAAATCCCCTCTCCCTGCCGTCAGGAAGAGGGTTTCGGGTCTGTAGCAGGCCAAAACAACCCTAATGCAGCTTCACGTGCGGTTCCGTCCGCCGGGTCAACAGCCGCGACACGCTATCCAGCGCAACCTTCCAAAACCCGTGCAGCGCGTATTCGTGCATCTTATACAGCGAGCGATACATCATCTTCGCGAACAGGCCTTCGATCATCATCTTCCGGCCCGACACGAAGCCCATCAGGCTGCCCACAGTCGAATAATCGCCCAGCGACACCAGCGAGCCGAAATCGCGGTACTTGAATGCCGTCAGCGGCTGTCCGTCGAGCTTGTGCCGGATCTGCTTGTAAACATGCGTCGCCATCTGGTGCGCCGCCTGGGCGCGTGGCGGGATCGGCTTGGTATCGCCCTCAGGCACGAGGTACGCGCAGTCTCCGAGCACGAAAATGTCCTCGTCGCGCGTCGTCTGCAGTGTCGGTTTTACGACGAGTGTATTCATGCGGCTGGTTTCCAGACCGTCGAGGTCCTTAAGCACCGCCGGACCCTTCACGCCTGCCGCCCATACGACGAGTTCCGACGGAATGAAGTCGCCCGACTCCAATTCGACGCCGTCGGCCCGCACCCGCGTGACCCGCGAATTGGTGCGGATATCGACGCCCAGGCCCTTGAGGATGTCTGACGTCGCGTTCGATATCCGCTCCGGCAGGGCCGGCACAATGCGCGGCGCCGCCTCGATCAGCGTGATCTTGATGTCCTTTTCCGGTTCGATTTTATCGAGGCCGAACTGCGCAATAAAGCGCACGGTCTGGTGCAATTCCGCCGACAGTTCCGTGCCCGTCGCGCCCGCGCCGATGATGGCCACGTCCATCTGGCCCGGCCGCACCGGCCCTTCCTGCGCCTGCGCGCGAACGCACGCGTTCAGCAGACGCCGGTTGAATTTCTCCGCCTGCACCTGCGTGTCGAGCATGATCGCGTGCTCCTGCACGCCCGGCGTTCCGAAGTCGTTCGATACGCTGCCGATGGCGATGACCAGAATGTCGTACACCAGCGCCCGCTGCGGCGTGATCTCGCGCCCCTCTTCATCATAGGTCGCAGCGAGAATGACCTGCTTGTTCGCGCGATTGAGACCAATCAGTTCGCCATAGCGAAACTTGAACCCATGCCAGTGACCCTGCGCCATGTATTCCAGTTCGTGCTGATCCACATCCATGCTGCCGGCCGCAATCTCGTGCAGCAGCGGCTTCCAAATATGAGTCCGCGACTTGTCGACTAGCGTAATCGCCGCCTTGCCCTTGCGGCCGAGCTTGTTGCCGAGCGTCGTCGCCAACTCCAGCCCGCCCGCACCGCCGCCCACGACGACAATGTGCGTCTTCTCGGGCTTCGGGACCAAAAGAGTGCGCGTTCCGGTCATGAATCGGTCTCCCCGCTGAAGCGCCAGCGTCTACCTATGTCGCCGCGCTGACCTGACGGGTCAATGTGGCATCCTCAGCCGCGGATCTCGCCGCCCGTCGCTTTCTTCACATCCGCAATGATCTTCTGCGACACGGCTTCGATCTCGGCCTCCGTCAAGGTCGCCGAAACCGGCTGCAGCGTCACCTCGATTGCAAGCGACTTCTTGCCTTCCGCCGCCAATGCCCCACCCTCGAACACGTCAAAGACGGAAACGTTTGCAATTAGCACCTTATCCGCCCCTGCCGCCGCCTTCACGACATCGCCAGCTGCAACGGCTCTATCGAGTACGAATGCGAAGTCGCGCCGCACGGCCAACAGATCGACCGAGGCCAACGCCGCCCGCGCCCGCGACTTCTTCTTTTCCGGCGGGATCGAATCGAGGAACACTTCGAACGCCACTGCCGGCCCCTCCACGTCCATCACCTTCAGCGTCGCTGGATGCAGTTCCCCGAAATGGGCCAACACTGTCTTCGGCCCCAGCCGCAACGTGCCTGACCGGCCCGGATGATACCACTCGGGGGCATCGCGCGTGATCTGAGCCTTGCCCGCATCAACTCCAAGCGCCGCCAACACCGCGACAGCGTCCGCCTTCGCATCAAACACGCTGACCATCGACGCCGCGCCATCCCAATGCCGCCCTGCGCCGGAAAGCACTGCCGTCCCCGCCCGCACGCCAGCCGCATTCAGCATCTGATCCGCCGGCTGGTCGCCCTTGTACGCCTGCCCCAATTCAAACAACGCCACATCCGCGAACCCGCGATTGGCATTGCGCGCCGCGCCCATCAACAAGCCCGGCAACAAGCTCGGCCGCATCGACGATAAATCCGCCGAAATCGGGTTCGCCAACTCCAGCGCATCCGATCCGCCGCCGAAAAGCGCAGCAATCTCACGCGGCAGGAATGACCACGTCACCGCTTCGACGAGCCCGCGCGCCGCAAGCGTCTTGCGCGCTCGTCGCGCCCGCTTCTGCCGCTCGGTCAAAACCGGCTTCGCGATCCCCGTCGTCCGTTCCATCGGTGTCGATGGAATGCGGTCGAGTCCCGCGATCCGCACGACTTCTTCTACGAGATCCGCCGGCCCATGAATGTCCGGACGCCACGTTGGCGTTGTCACCGTGATCTGATGCCCATGCCCTTCGAGTGAGCAGCCGAGCGCTTCCAGAATGTGCCGGATTTCCGCCGTCTCAATTGCAATGCCCGATAGCTTCGCCACGCGGTCGGTGTCGAATTCAATGACCCGCGCCATCTCGGGAACCTTTCCGGTCACCTTCGTCTTCGAGGGCGTCCCGCCGCAGAACTTCTCGATCATCTGCGTCGCCAGATCGAGCCCCGGCAAAACGGACTGCGGATCGACGCCGCGCTCGAACCGGTAGCGCGCGTCCGTCACGAGGCCGGTCTTGCGACCCGTCGCAGCCGTCCGCACGGGATCAAACCACGCGCTCTCAATCAGCACAGTCTTGGTCGCCTCAGTGCAGCCGGATGCTTCCCCGCCCATGATTCCGCCAAGGCCCAGAATGCCGCTGTCGTCGGCAATCACGCACATGGTCTGGTCAACGGCGTACTCCTTGCCGTCTAGCCCGAGAAACGACTCGCCGGCCTTGCCCAGCCGCGCGCGGATCGCACCCTTCAGCTTGTCGGCGTCGTAGACGTGCAGCGGCCGGCCATGCTCGTTGGAGATGTAGTTTGTCACGTCGACGAGCGCATTGATCGGCCGCATGCCCACGGCCTTTAGACGATTCTGCAGCCACTCCGGCGACGGCCCGTTCTTAAGCCCCGTCACGAGCCGCGCCGCGAACACAGGACACGCACTCTCCGAGCCCTTCGGGAAATCCAGCTTCACATCGATCGGACAGTCTTTCGCGCCTTCAACGCCGTGAATGCGCGGCTCGTGCTTAAGCGTGCCGAGACCCGCGGCAGCAAGATCGCGCGCAATCCCGCGCACGCCGGTGCAGTCCGGCCGGTTTGGCGTCAGCTTCACTTCGAACACGGGATCATTGAGGCTCGCGACGTCGATGTACCGGCTGCCCACCTTGTCGGCGAGCGACGCATCCAACTCCAAAATGCCGTTGCTCTCGTCCGACAGCTCCAGTTCGGCTGCCGAACACATCATTCCATTCGAGACGACTCCGCGAACGGGCTTCTTCTCCAAGGTAATCTTCGATCCCGGAATATACGTGCCAAGCGGCGCGAACACGGAGACGAGACCCACCCGCGCATTCGGCGCTCCGCACACTACCTCCATCAGCGGCTGCCCTTTGGCAATCTCCACCTGCACGATCTGCAGCTTGTCGGCATTGGGATGCTTCTTCGCCTCCACGATCCGCGCCACGGTGAACGCGCCAAGCGTCGCGCCCGGGTCCTCAACGCTCTCCACTTCCAGCCCGATGGCCGAAAGCTTTGTCGCGATCTCGTCGACCGTCGCCGTCGTCTTCAAGTGCTCTTTCAGCCAGGACAGCGTGAATTTCATCGCAAATGTTCCGTTCAGCGGCTCTTGTTGGCGTTGATCGCCATGACATAGACGAGCACCCAGAGCAGCGCGGGCGCAAGCGTGAAGGCAAATCCAGACACAAAGCTCTGGCCGAGCCGCTCGCCGAGCGAACAGGGGTTCGTCGAACCGTCTAGGCCGTAGCAGTTACCGTCGAAGATGGCCGCATCGTAGGCGAGCGGCAGCAGCATCAAGGCGGCTACGCCAAGCGCCCCCACCAACTGCTGCTGCTTCAGCGGCCGCGGTCCCATTGCCGAGCCGAGCCCGAACGCTACAAGCAGCGCCACCGTCATGATGATCAGCGGAATGGCGAGCGCCATGGGCTCTATCTCCGCGCGTTACGACGAAAGCCCGCCGCCGAGCGTCGGCTGGTCGAGCAGCGAAAATCCATAGTGGCGCAGCCAGCGCAGATCCGCGGAGAAGAACGCGCGCAGATCCGGCAGGCCGTATTTCAGCATCGTAATGCGGTCGAGCCCCATGCCGAAGGCAAAGCCCTGGTACTTGTCCGGATCGAGCCCGCAGTTGGCGAGAACGTTGGGATGCACCATCCCGCAACCCAGAATTTCCAGCCACTGGCCCGGCTTCCCGATCGCCGACGCATCGATGTCCACTTCCATCGACGGCTCGGTGAACGGAAAGTGCGACGCGCGAAAGCGCATCGTCACGTTGTCGACTTCGAAGAATGCCTTTGCGAACTCTTCCAGCACCCACTTCAGGTGGCCCATGTGCGTTTTTTCGTCGATCACCAGACCTTCGATCTGGTGGAACATCGGCGTATGCGTCTGGTCGCTGTCGCAGCGATAGACGCGCCCCGGCGCAATGATGCGGATCGGCGGCTTTTTCGACTGCATCGTGCGAATCTGCACCGGGCTCGTATGCGTGCGCAGGAGCAAACGCGACCCGTCCGGCTTTGGGTTGAAATAGAACGTGTCGTGTTCCTGACGCGCCGGATGTTCTGCCGGAACGTTGAGCTTGGTAAAGTTCAGATCGTCCGTCTCGATATCCGGACCTTCCGCGACCTCGAACCCGAGATCGGCGAAAATCTCGATGCATTCGTCGAGAACCTGGCTCACCGGATGGATCCGGCCCAGTTGTTCCGCGCCTTGTCTCACCGGCAGCGTCACGTCCGCCCGTTCGCTGGCAAGCCGCGCCGAAAGCGCCGCTGTCTCAAGTACAGCCTTGCGCGCATCGAGCGCATCGGAAACCTTCGTCTTCAGCGCATTCACCAACGCGCCAAACGCCTTGCGTTCCTCCGCCGGCAATTTGCCGAGCTGCGCCATCAGCTCAGAAATTCGCCCCTTTTTGCCGATTGCCGACACGCGCACGGCATCGAGCGCCGCGAGATCGCCGGCTCCGGCAACCTCCGTCAAAACAACGTCTTCAAGCTGGGAAAGATCAGTGCCAGATGACATGTAGGACGGCCTCCGGAAGAGCGGATGCCCGTCATCCCGTCCGCGGGGTGTGGCGCGAGGCACGCCTCGATAATGAGGAGCGCGCCGAAGGAGCCCCGCAGGGCGCGATGAAACGGCAGGATTTGAGGAAAGCGCGCCGGGGATGGTGTGATCCCCGGCCCCGTCAATGTGTCGTGAAAGCCTGAAAGATCAGGCGGCCTTCGGCAGCGCGGCCTGGGCCTTGTCGACAAGCGCCTTGAATGCGGCGTTGTCTTTCACGGCGATGTCGGCCAGGACCTTGCGGTCGACTTCGATGCCGGCTTTCGTCAGCCCATCGATAAATCGGCCATACGTCAGGCCATGCTCGCGGGCCGCTGCGTTGATGCGCTGGATCCAGAGCGCGCGGAACGTGCGCTTCTTATTCTTGCGGTCGCGGAAGTTATACTGCAGCGCCTTTTCGACGGCCTGCTTTGCGACGCGGATAGTGCTCTTGCGGCGGCCGTAATAGCCCTTCGCAGCCTTCAGAACTTTTTTGTGCTTGGCGTGGGCGGTAACGCCGCGCTTGACGCGTGCCATGAGAGTGCTCCGTTTCGATCGGTAAAATGGGAATCAGCCGGCCTGAAGAGGCCGCGTCAGCTCAGCGGTTGTAGGGCATGTACTTCTTGACGATGCCGGCATCCGAGTCGTTCAGCACCATGGTGCCGCGCGCCTTCTGCACGAACTTCGCCGTCCGCTTGATCATGCCGTGCCGCTTACCAGCAGCACCCGCCTTCACTTTACCGGTCGCCGTGAAACGGAATCGCTTCTTGGCACCGCTCTTGGTCTTCATCTTGGGCATTTGGCTTTCCTTTCTAGTGGCCGGCACAAAGCCGGCGGGCAACGATCGGTCTGGGGCGTGGGCCCCAAGGCGCGCTGCCGTTCTCTTGTGTTGAAGCATGAAAGCCGCCACGGCATGCCCTGCCGGACGGCTCCGGGCGGCGTTATACGGTGACGCTCCGCCCGATGCAACTGCCGTCGAGCGGCGCTCGCGCGACAATAGTGGCACCTGCAACAAGAGTCCGGTCCGAACGACGCTACGCGACCGCGGCAGCGCCGCCGCAAAGATCAAGTGAAGATCAAAAATGAAGTCGGCCGTGTAACTCGAAATCAATCGGGGGCGTTTGACTGGACTGTCTTTCCGGTTCGCCCTCTAATGTTCAAAATGACAGCACTCAACTCCGCTGCCGTTTGCAAAAAAACCCACCATTTCGAATATTTCTTGCGGTTGCCTATGGGCTTCGACCTTGCGCTCTGCGCCCTGTCGGGTCATATAGGCGGGGTCGAACACGCCTTGGCTTACTCTGCGACAGCTCTACCGAGTCTGACACTAGACGTCTCCAACGCGCGATTTGATGGCCCCCGAGGTCGTCGCTTCGGGGTAATTTACCTATGCTTTGGAGGCATAATCGATGTCGACTGGTACCGTGAAGTGGTTCAACGGGCAGAAGGGCTACGGCTTCATTCAGCCGGACGAAGGTGGAAACGACGTGTTCGTTCACATCTCGGCTGTCGAGCGCGCTGGCCTGTCTTCCCTGCGTGAGGGTCAGAAGATCTCCTTCGATACCGAACGCGGCCGCAACGGCAAGATCGCTGCGATCAATCTGCGTCCCCTCTAATTCAGGGAACGTTGCACGGATCGTGCTTGGGGAGCAGAGCTATCTGCTCCCCATTTACTTGTGCGGTGCCCATCCGCACGCCACTTTCAGAGGGCCCATGGCTAAGGAAGAAGAACTCGAGTTCGAAGGTGTCGTCGTGGAAATTCTGCCCGACGCCCGCTGCCGCGTGAAACTCGACAACGGCCACGAAATCGTCGCCTACACGTCGGGCCGCATGAAGAAAAACCGCATCCGCATTCTGGCCGGCGACAAGGTCACGGTTGCGATGACGCCCTACGATTTGACCAAGGGCCGCATCAATTTCCGTCACAAGGACACGCGCGGCGGCCCGCCTCCGGGTGCCGGTGGTCCTCCGGGCGGTGGACAGCAGCGCCGCCGGTCATAAGGCGCAGTCAATAGCCACACGGACGAGGCCGGCCGCCACAAGCGCCGGCCTGAATTTTTTCCCTAGAACACTCGGTGCGGGAAATAGCGCGAGACGATTTCATCGAAACGCCCCGACGTGCGCACCTTATGCAGCGCTGAATTCAACAGCGCACGGATCTGCGGATCGCTACGTGGCACCGCGATACCGATGCCATCTCCGAAATAGCGTGGTTCGAAAAATGGCCCACCGCGCAGTTCGCAGCACCGCCGCGACAGCGTTCCATTGATCCAGAACGCCAGCCCGATGCCGTCGTCGAACACATAATCTGACTTGCCCTGCAAAAGCGCTTCCCGCGCCAGTTCCGACGTCTCGAACACCTGCACCCGGCTGTCGCGAAAGAACGTTTTCAGAAACGCTTCGTGCGGCGAGCCCCGCGCCACCGCGATCGATCGCCCATAGAGCTGATCCGGAGCGATCTCGACCTTTTCGGTCTCGGTCTTCGCTGCAAACCGCCCCGGCGTATGGAAGTACCGGTCGGTGAATTCGACGTCGCGCAGCGCCTCCGCCGTCACCGCATGGCCCGCGATCACCGCGTCCGCCTCGCCGCGCTTCAACGCAACCAGCAACTCCTCCCAAGGCCGCACGCGGATATCGCACGCCGCCCCGATCTCGTTACACAGCGCACGGGCCAAGTCGACGTTGAACCCATTCAGTACACCGTCTTCGTCGAGATAGTTGAACGGCGGGAAATCGCCCTCGGTCAGAAATCGCACCACGACGCGCCGCGGTTGCTGCGCTTCTGCAGCGCCGGTCCCGGCCGCATCCTGCGCCCAGACAGGATACGGCGCAGCTAGAAGGGCCGCCGAACCTATTAAATATCCAAGGATCGCAGCGATCCCGCGAGCGATTACGGCACTGCTTGGCATAAAGATCATCAGCATTGCACGTTCCAGCTGTTCAGTTCACGCCGTTTAACGTAGTCTGCCGACGGATGGTGGGGGCAGGTGGCGACTGCCAAGTTTGTCGTGCGGACGGGCGGTCGTGTCAAATCCTCGACTTCGCAAGCAGCAGTTTTCCTTGGGGACGTTGCCCATATCGCTGCGTGCGCCTCCCGCACCCGGTTGGGCCGATGAGTTACGCAACACCCAACCAGACATATCCGCTGCAGCACCCATGGCACGCTGGCAACGCGTCGTCTTCGCTCTTGTCGCCCTGGGGCTCACGCTCGGCCTCTGGGCCAACGCCGACGCCACGGCCATGCTCGTCATGACATTGCTTACGCCAGTCTTCCTTTGCGTTGCCCTCCTTCGCACCGCCTCGATCGTCGATACCCTTCGCTATTGTGCCCCGCCGCCAACCGCCCAACGGGCCCCGCCTAAAGATCTCCCCGTGTACTCGATTCTGGTACCGCTCTACCGCGAAGCCCACATGGCCCCGGCCCTAATTGCCGCGCTCGATCGACTGAATTGGCCCGCGGACCGCCGCGATATCCTCATCATCACCGAAGCCGACGATGCCGAGACGCGCATCGCCTTCCAGTCCGCCATCACCAACCGCCCCGGTATGCGCGTCCTCACCGTTCCGCCCGGTGCACCCCGCACCAAACCGCGTGCCCTGATGTACGCCTTGCCCGAGGCCATCGGCGACTTTGTGGTTGTCTATGACGCCGAGGACGAACCCGACCCCGATCAACTCCAGCGCGCCTATCGCCGCTTTCAATCCGGCGGCCCGCGCCTCGGCTGCCTGCAAGCCCACCTCAACATTTATAACCCCGGGACCAGCTGGATCACACGGCAGTTCACGCTCGAATACACCGCTCTATTCGACGCCATTTTGCCAACCGTCGAACGCCTCCGTCTGCCCATACCACTAGGCGGCACCTCAAATCACTTCCGCGGAATTGCGTAGCAAACGCACCAACTTTGTTCTCGCTGATTTTCCTCTGAGTGCGCAAGACTTTCGCCCTAATGCCAACAGGTTCTAGGGGCGTTCACTTCATGTCCACAAAAACTGACCTACGCCGGACCATCCGGCCCGCCCGTACCGAAACCTATGAACACACGATCTCCGGCCTGCTGACCAAGCGCCGGGAGATGCTGACAGAGGCCGGACGCCTAAGGGACCGGCTGGCAGAGATCAGGAACGACCTTCAAGCCCTAGACCGGACGCTGGAGACGTTAGGCTTCAAAGGTGATCTGGAAGGCATGATGCCGAGGCAGAAGCGGCAAGTGATCTTCGGACGGGGCGAACTGGTCCGGGCCATCCTTGACGAGCTACGGGGCGCAGACCGCCCGCTTAAAAGCCGGGAGATCGCTCAAGCCTTGATAGCCGTCCAAGGGAATGACCCTAGAGATCAGAGGTACATTGCTGATCTTACAAGACGGGTGGGGAAGGCGCTAAGGCCGTTGCGTGCTGAGGGCCGTGTAGTCGCCTTGAAGGATCGCGTTGGAAACGCAGTTTGGCGCCTATGACATGCCCAGCATTCGGCTCAATTCAAAGGCAGCGTCATGGTCTGGTACACGCGCGAGAACTTCGATGGTCTCGGGTCGCATTGGCTTGGCGCGGTAGAGAAAATAGCCGATTGCATCTGCCGGGTCATAGCCCGCCGCACGAGCCTCGTCGTCGGCTAGCTCTGCAATGTATAGCTTTGTTCCATCGGGGAGACTCGCGCTAAAGAAGAATGCGAATTCATCCATATTAGTCTCCGGAGGATATTGTGTCTGAGCCTACTCATCGGGAGGTCAAATCCCCCGAAGTCACATGCCGCGAACTCGCTGATTACAATGCCGGGTCTGAGCGCAACCGCCGCAGCGTTGTCGAAGGTGCCAAATACAAGCCAATCATGAGGCTGAGGCAGCACAAGGATGCTCACCGCGTTCTGGTGAAATGCCTGGGCGGTGGCAAATCACCTAAATCTGAATTTACATCAGAAATTGAAAGGCTTGCAGCGAAAATATGCGACAATGAGCATGAACTGAAGGAACGTGACATAAATGTTGGATATTTAAGGCATGTTTTGACATTCTACGACGAAATCAAAGTGCCTGCTGATGTGATCAACGCTGCCCATAAATGGGCGCCAATAACGTCCAAACGGACCAAGGTCAAAATTGGACCCCACCTCGTTCTAAGGGGCGTTGGCCGAGGCAACGTTCCCATCGTTGGGGCCCTTACTTTTCGTTACGCAAAGGGCAAGGCGTTAAACGAGGAAGAGGCCAAATACCAAGCTGCGCTGACGTTGGGCTACCTCAGAGATAATCCAATAGATGACGAGGCTGAGCCAAAGGACAAATTGTGCTTGGTATTGGACTGCCACACAGGGCAACTCCATCAGGCACCATCAGACTCGGTTACGCGATACAAGAACATGATGGCGGCCTGCGACTCCATCGCGGATATGTGGCCAAACATTAAGCCGCCCGCCGGAGCTGTTATTGATTGAATAGCTGAGCTAGTTGAAAAGCAGAGCGGCTGACCATGAGGGCATGGCCAGCCGCAACAGTCGCACCGGGTTACGCTGACTTACTTCTTCTTTGGTTTATCGCAGTCGCCCTTATCGGGCTTGACCGTCTCAACAACGTGAGTGTTGGGGTTGCGTTTCGCCGTCGAAACAGTCGTGATGCGGCCTGTGACCGCGCTTCTGCCTCTTTGCATAGTCCAGTCTCCATTAGTTGCTCACAATATGTGAGCGGTTGGTGGACTGGCCCTTGATCGACAGAATCGACTTCTGGTATCCAGAAGGCGGCAGTGTTCGTCGCCTGCGACCAGTCCCATGGTTTGCAGGTTCACCGGACGCTCAGAGAGGGCGGGGCCCTAATCCCGTCCTCTCATCATTTCCGGCTCAATCGCCGACCATAAATCGGTGAGTCTTTACAACCGTCAAGCCTCACCGCTGCCAGTAGCCTTTCCACACCCGGCTAACAGGATGAGCCATCGCCAGCCCAATCGCGCGGTTGGTCATTGCGCCGTTGTCCAACTCGCGGTGATCCTCAACCCAAGCGGCATGACCGGCATACTGGGCGAGGTAACGAGCCGAGACGTGGTGATGCTGACCACCGATCATCTTGCGGAGGCGGGAGAAGTAGCTTTCAGCTTGGTTCGTGCAGACGCCGTTGATGCTGTAACCATCAGAATGGTTGACGCGGAGTGTGGGGAACATCGCGTGCAGCGTGTCCCAGTGCGATGCCTCGTCGGCGTGGATTTGCGCTGAGCGCTCAACCGTCTTGGCGACGAGTTCGACGCCATCGGCTTCCTGCTTGGTGACGAACGTCAACGTCCGGCCCTTGCGCTGGCGGATCGCGACCACGACGCGGCGCTTGCCGGTCTGGTTCTCTGCCAGACGGCGATCGACGCGATCTTCCTTCATGTTGGCCGGACGAACGTGGCCACCGAAGTAAGCGCCGTCCACTTCCACGATGCCAGATAGCTTGAAGCCGGCCGTCTCCGACCGCATGGCCTCACGGAGCTTGTGAGCCAAAACCCAAGCCGTCTTGTGCTGCACGTCCAGATCGCGGGAAAGCTGCATGGCTGAGACGCCCTTGGCAGCATTCGACACGATAAGGACAGCCGCCAGCATGTCCGTGAAAGGCAGCTTCCGAGACGCGAAGATCGTCCCCGACGTGACCGAGAACTGATGCTGGCAAGCCTTGCACTTGAACTTGCGGCGGGTGGTGATCTCGTAGGCGTCCAGGCCGCCGCAGCGCGGGCATACCGGGGCACCATCCGTCTCAGGCCAGCGGACCTTGCGGAAAAGGCTGTAAGCCTTGTCCTCGCCGCCCTGATACACGTCCTTGAGGGACATGGTGCGGGCCGAGGCTTTGAGCTTGATGTTGGTTGCCATGGTACTGTCTCCGTTACTTACGTAACGTATATAGTACGTAATGGCACTATGGACAAGGGCAAAAGTATCGAATACGATACATTTATCGTATAGGAGATACACCCATGGCCGAAAAAGACGACTGGGAGGCCAAAGTGGCCAACCTGTTGAAAGCCGAACTGAAGCGGAAAGGCGTCACCTACGCCCAGCTTGTCGAGAAGCTGGCCGCAATCGGGGTTGACGAGAAGGAGGTCAATATCCGCAATAAGCTAGCACGCGGAAAGTTTTCAGCGAGTTTTATGGTTCAATGTCTCGAAGCAGTTGGATGCAACACACTCCGCTTGGAGTGATAGTAACTGTCGTCGCATTGCTAGCAACGCTAGCCCTACGTAATCATTACAAGGAAGCCGATCACAGATACCAAGCCGCCCGCCAGATATACGAGCAAACCAAAACCATTGCGCCGCCCGGTGGTGTCCCTCAAGCCCATTATACTGACCCAAAGTCCAGCCGCGATGAGTGGCGGACCGAACAAGACCTTGAAGCCCAAAGAGAGATGGCGAGGTGGGCGTGGTGGACCATGGTTGCTACCTGGGTGGGGGTCTTTCTGCTTTTTGCCACCCTTTACGAGAGTGGCGTCACTGCCAGAGCCGCGATAGATGCGGTCGAGCTGGCGCGGCTCACGTCCGAACAAGAGTTGCGAGCTTATGTCGGCTGCATGGGGATCATCATTGAACCGGGTCAAGAGGGTTCGATTGCCCTCGTATTCAAAAACAGTGGGGTTACCCCAGCATATGAGTTGCGGACCTGGATTAATTACTGGTGGAACGCGCCTCCCTCTGCACTGCCTCCCGATTTTGACTTCCCCGATTTTCCAGAAGAAAGACCTTTTGTAGAAGGAGCCACGCCAAGCGTTTGTGTTCTGCAGCCCGGCGAGGACAAAACGGTGTATTTTCCGATTTACTCTACGGTGTTCAATGAAGCACGCGCAGGCCAATGCGCTCTGTTTATGTATGGCCGTGCCACCTATCGAACTTTTGGAACAGAGCGTCTGTCCCAGTTTTGCTTCAAATACACGAAGCTCCAAAGCGAGGACGGCGTTCTGAGAGACAGCTTTATGCTCTTGGACCGGCATAACCGCTACACCTAGCGCATACAGAACGGTCAACATCACTCAACCCCCGCTCTGAGGGTTGGTGCGTTTGCTACGCAATTCCGCACTTCCGCCGCAACGTGTTGGAATTGAGCGGCGGCTGGGACCCCTATAACGTCACCGAAGACGCCGATCTGGGGATCCGTCTCGCACGCCAAGGCTGGCGCGTCGAAATGTTGAACTCCGTCACCTGGGAAGAAGCACCCGGCACCGCCACCGCCTGGTTCGGCCAACGCGCCCGCTGGCTCAAGGGTTGGATGCAAACGTCCCTAGTGCATCTGCGCCATCCGCTCAAACTCTGGCGTGAACTGGGCCCCCGCGCATTTTTCGGATTCAACGTTTTGATGGGCGGCGTCATCCTCTCCGCCCTCGTCCATCCACTCGTGTACGCCTATGCACTCTGGAAAGTCTCAACCGGCGATCTCTCGCTCTGGCCGCCGCAAGGCTGGCCGGCCGTCGTCTGGTGGGCCGGCATCGCCAACCTCGCCTTCGCCTATATCGTCGGCATCGCCCTCACAGCGCTCGCCGCCCTCCGCCGCCACGACGCGCGTCTCGCCATCCACGCACTGCTGCTACCTGTCTATTGGATGATGATTTCGTTCGCCGCCTACCGCGCCCTCGCCGACCTCGCGCTCCGCCCGTACCACTGGCGCAAAACCACCCACACCGCCCGAAAACAGCGTGCAACGTACCAAAGACTGTAGATTTGACCACTTTGGGCCGCAGGCCCGGGGAGCAATGCGACCCTGCGCCAGCGCCGCCCGTCGGAGCGCGCTTCGCGCGCGGGAGTCGCAAAATGGAGCGGGCGAAGGGAATCGACCCCCCGCGCGCGTAGGCGCGCGAAACATAAAGAAAACGGGGCTGTGAGGACGAATGGAGCGGGCGAAGGGAATCGAACCCTCGTATGCAGCTTGGGAAGCTGCCGTTCTACCATTGAACTACGCCCGCGGCGCGCCACCGATAGCATGGCCCCCTGGCGATGAACAAGGCACTGCGAAACTTCTGATATCTAAGCTTCGTATGGGCTTGAGCCGCCCGCCGCGACAGCGCAGTGTGGTGGCCAGAAGCCAAAAGGACCGACCCGTGACCGTTGAGCCTAAAGCCGTGACCGCCGCCCTGCCGGCCGCCAAATTCGCCGACCCTGACCGCACCGCCAAGGGCGAACCCCGCGCCTCCATCGCGCTGACCCGCCTCGACACGCTGTGGATCAACACCGGCACGCTCTGCAACATCACGTGCCGCAACTGCTACATCGAATCGAGCCCCACAAACGACCGCCTCGCCTACATCACCGCCGCCGAAGTCGCCCCCTTCCTTACCGAAGCCCAAAATCTCGGCACGCGCGAAATCGGTTTCACCGGCGGCGAGCCGTTCTTGAACCCCGAATTCGAAGCGATCCTAACAGATACTCTGGCGCGCGGCTTTGAGGCCCTTATCCTCACCAACGCCATGGCCCCCATGCAGCGTCCGGGCGTCAAGGCCTGGCTCCTGAACCTGCACGAACGCTTCGGCGGCAAACTCACCCTCCGCGTCAGCCTCGATCACTTCACGGAAGCACTGCACGATGAAGAGCGCGGCGCAGGCTCGTTCGCCAAAGCCGTCGAAGGAACCGATTGGCTGGCAACTAATGGCTTGCGCATCGCCATCGCCGGCCGCACCTGCTGGGGTGAAAGCCACGACGAAGGAGTAGCCGGCTATGCGCGGCTCTTTGCGGATCGCGACTGGCCGCTCGATGCGCACCAGACGCGCGATCTCGTGCTCTTTCCCGAAATGGACGGCACCGTCGACGTCCCCGAAATCACGCCGGCCTGTTGGGGCATCCTGAAGAAAAGCCCGGATGACATGATGTGCGCCACCTCGCGCATGGTCGTGAAACGCAAGGATGCCGTAACGCCCGCCGTCCTTCCCTGCACGCTCCTCCCCTATGACGAGCGCTTCGAAATGGGCCAAACGCTGGCCAAATCCGCGACCGCCGACGGCGGCATGTTCGATCGCGGCGCCGTCAAGCTCGCCCACCCGCATTGCTCCCGGTTCTGCGTCTTGGGCGGCGGCAGCTGCTCCTGACAAACAAAAGCCCCGGAGCGTTGCCGCTCCAGGGCTCGGTGTCACCCGCAGGCGAGGGGCGACTTACTTCTTCGCGACGAGCGCGTCGCGGATTTCCTTCAGATAAACTTCCGACGGCGGCGGCGCGGCCGGCGCGGCAGCCGGTGCCGGCTTCTTTATCGAGTTCATCGCTTTGACCAACAGGAAGATCGCGAAAGCCGTGATCAGAAATTTGATGACCGCATTTAGGAACAGGCCGTACTTGATGCCCACTCCGTCTCCCGTGGGCGTCGGCAGCGTGACCGCGAGCGTTGAGAAGTCAACTCCGGCCATCGCATAGCCGATCGGCGGCATGATGATGTTGTCGACGAGCGTCGAGACGATCGGCGCGAAGGCAGCGCCCATGATGACGCCGACCGCGAGGTCGACGACGTTGCCCTTCATCGCGAATTCGCGAAATTCTTGGATCATGCCCATAGTGGTCTTCCCCTGTTTGCCAAGCCGGCCGAACCCGTGCGCCGAAAGGGCCGCAAGGATGAGCCGCGCGTTCGCCGCAACCCGGCGATTCGCTGCCCGGACGATAGGCAACCTGTCGCTGCGGGACAATCCTTGGACGGTCTTTCATTTGTTCCGCTGACGGGAATATCCTTCCCGGAAGCCAACCGATTGCTGCATCGGGTGAAGTGAACCCGGCCGGCCATGCACCCGCCGGACAAACAAAAGGCGAAAACCTGCTGGTACGTGAACGAACATGGGCTAAACAGGCCACGCCCGGCGAGCCCGGGCCCAATGCACGGAGGGGGACGCGGGATGATCGAACGCAAGGAACGCAAGCCCTACTGGCGGCACACTAAATGGCAGATGTTTGCCAGTCTGATCCCATTTCTTGCAGTGATCATCATCCTGCCGCTATACGCCGAGCAGTTGAATTCCAATAAGTTCCTCGGCTTCCCGCTCGGCTACTTTCTTGCTGCCCACGGCCTCGTTCTCATTGCCGTCATCACCGTGGCAAGCTTCGTCCGCCAGCAGGACGCGATCGACCACTGGCATGGCGCCCATGAGGACAATTGACGGCGATGGCCAATCTCTCACCATCGCGCGCCGTTAATCCACGTCTTGGATCCTACTTCGGCATATTTCTTAGCGCGTTCGCGGCCATCGCGTTGCTGAGCCTCATTCTGTATGGGCTTGGAATCAACACGCCGATGTTGAGCCTCGCGATGTTGCTTGGCCCCCTGGCTCTCTATGCCGGCATAGGGGCAGCAACCCACGCTGGCGATCCGCTCGACTTTTTCGCCGCTGGCCGCCGCGTACCCGCGTTCTTCAACGGTCTTGTCCTCGCTATGTCTGCGTTCGGTGCCACCGGCCTCGTCGGTCTCACCGGGCTGTTTTTCTTAATTGGTTTTGACGCACTGTTTATCGCCATTGGTGCGCTGGGCGGTTTCGTGATCATGGCTGTTCTGCTCGCCCCTTTCCTTCGCAAATTCGGCGCCTACACCATCCCAAGCTATCTCGGCCGACGGTTCGAATCCCGCCCGCTCCGCCTTGCCACGGCTCTCGTCGCCATTGCGCCGATCCTTATGGTGCTTTCGGCCGAATTGCGCTTTGTTGCAGAGGCCGCCGTCCACCTTTCGGGCTGGAGCCGCGGCCAGGTCTTCTTGCTGATCTACTTGACGCTTCTGATGACGTTGGTCACCGGCGGCATGCGCTCCATGACGTGGTCGGGCGTTGCCCAGAGCCTTGCGGCGTTCTTCGCCGTCATGGTCCCGGTCATCATCGTCGCCGCCATCGTGACAACGATGCCAGTCCCGCAATTTACCCATGGACCGGTGTTGCGCGCCGTCGGCCGCAATGAGGCCATGCAGGGGTTGCCGATCATCCTGCCGCCCATGCTGGCCTTCGACTTGCCCGGTCCCGAACTTCAGCCGATCCTGAAGCGCTTTGCCGATCCGTTTGGTGCCGTGGGCGCGAGCGCGTTCGTTTTCGGCACCCTTTCAATGATCGCTGGCGTCGCCTCTGCCCCCTGGCTGCTGCCCCGGTTGGCGGCTGCTCCCGGCGTCTACGAAGCCCGCAAGACGCTCGGTTGGGCCACGTTCATTTTCGGCATTGCCATGCTCACCGCAGCCTCGATCGCCGTTTTCCTGCGCGACTATCTGATGGACCTCATCGTCACGCCTGGTCCTGCGGTCGTCCCGCCCTGGCTCGCCGATCTCGCCAAACGCGGCTTCGCCTCGATCACCGAGACTGGAACTCAGTTTACCACCCAGAGCATCAGCTTTGCCCGCGACAGCGTCATTCTGAGCCTGCCCGTCGCCGCCGAATTGCCGCCCATGCTGCTCGACTTGACCCTGGCCGCCATCGTTGCCGGCGGTCTAGTCACCGCCGGTGCCGCCACGTTGGCCCTGGGCCATATCCTGTCCGAAGACATCCTCTTCGGCACGACATGGGAGCCGCCCCATGGTCCATCCCGGCTCCACGCCGGCCGCGTCGGCATCGCCATAGCCGCCATGTCCGGGATCCTGGCTGCCGCCTTCCTGACGACAGACCCTGTTCGCGTTGTCCTCGCCGCCTTGGCTGTTGGTGGATCCGCCTTGTTTTCGGTCCTGGTTCTGTCGATCTGGTGGAAACGCATGAACGCCTACGGCGCAATGGCCGGCGTTTTGACCGGTTTTACCGTGGCCGTCCTCGTTGTAGTGGGTGGGCAGTCCGAAACCGCCGCCGTCCCGAGCGCCCTGGCGGCCTTGATCGGCATCCCCGCATCCATGGCAGCCGTGTTCGCGGTCTCGTTCGCCACCCCTGCCCCGAGCCGCCATGTCCTCGAAATGGTCCGCGACATCCGAATCCCCGGCGGCGAAATTCTTTACGACCGCGAATTACGCACCCAGAGGCTCAAGAAGCAGCGGCAACTCGGCTAACCATCCGGTCCCCAGATGGCGCGTTTTCAGGTAGCCTAAAGGGCGCGAAACTCCTACTTAAGTCAGAGGCAGTTCGCCGGGTGGCGTCGCGGCCAGAAACACTGATCAACCGCGCGAAAAGTTTGGCCGGGAGCCTGTTGCCGGTGTCCCGTATGATGGACCAGATGACGATCAACGGCTGTAGTTTTGGCCCCGGACGTGCGATCCGGAAACGGGAGGGTGGCACGCCATGATGCCAATCACCTCCGGCGCCCCTGTTCGCGCCACGGGCCAGAAGCCACGCATCCTCGTCGCCGACAAAAATCCTGTCGTCCGCACCGGCTTGGCAGAACTCATCGCCCGCGACGGCCGCTTTGATATTGTCTCGACCGTTGCGACGGGCGGCGCTTTTATCGCGGCATGCACCGAGGGACAGGTCGACATCGGTCTGATCGGCTGGTCGCTACCCGATATGACCGGCGGCGACGTACTGGAAACGTTGAAGCGGCGGCAGATCGGCACGCGCGTCATCATCTACACCGGCGAGTCCGTTTCCGATGTATTGCGCCAGACGATCAAGTCAGGCGCCTGGGGTTTTATCTCCAAAAGCGATGAGCCGCCCGTGCTTCTCGACACCATCTCTTGGGTTGCGCGCGGACGGCTATGCTTCCCCTACGTCGATCTCGAAACGCTCTCGCAAGATCCGCTTGAGATGCTCACCTCGCGTGAGCGCGAATTGCTGGCCGCGCTCGCCAATGGGTGGTCCAATCTTCAGATTGCGTCTCGCATTGGAATTTCGCGCAACACGGTCAAATACCATCTGAAAAATCTCTACGACAAACTGGGCGTCAACAACCGCGCTATGGCGGTCGCGCTCTTCATGTCGAAGACGGCGCGAACGCCGTTGCAGGATACGTCGGCCGGGTAGGATTTTCGCTACCCGTTCGGATGGCGGCGAACCACCTTTGACCGGTAACAATCCCACCCAACTGAGCCGCAAATCTCTCCGCGCGGGTATTGTGATGCCCTAAGCAATCGTGAATGTTGCGCCCGACCAGCCAGTGGTATGTCGAGGGTTCCAAGCCGGAACCTGCAGACCGCCACGGCCCGGCAGAATTCATTCACCTGCAGCGAATGCCGCGCCTGAAAGCGTCCCTGAAGAGACGCTCGACTTCGCGACGCCGCCGCGAGTTCGAACCGACGACTGGAGGAAACATCATGTCCGTCACGCCGCATCTCTTCATCCCCGGCCCGACCAACATCCCGGAAGCCGTCCGCATGGCCATGAATGTGCCCATGATCGACATGCGCTCGGGTGAATTCCCTAAGCTGACGCTGCCGATCTTTGAGGACCTGAAGAAGGTCTTCAAGATGAAGGACGGCCGCGTTTTCATCTTCCCGTCCTCGGGCACGGGCGCTTGGGAGTCGGCGATCCAGAACACGCTGAAGGCTGGCGACAAGGTTCTCATGAGCCGCTTCGGGCAGTTCTCGCTGCTCTGGGTGGACATGGCTGAGCGCCTTGGCCTCAAGGTCGAGCTCTGCGACGAAGAGTGGGGCACGGGCGTTCCGCTCGAAAAGTATGCCGATATCCTTGCCAAGGATAAGGCGCACGAGATCAAGGCCGTCTTCGCCACGCACAATGAAACCGCAACGGGCGTGACGTCCGACATTGCCGGCGTCCGCAAGGCGCTCGATGCCGCCAAGCATCCCGCTATGCTGTTCGTTGACAGCGTCTCGGGCGTCGGTTCGCTCGATATGCGCATGGGCGAATGGGGCGTCGATTGCTGTGTGTCCGGCTCGCAGAAGGGCTTCATGCTCCCGACCGGCCTCGGCATCCTCGCCGTCAGCCAGAAGGCACTCGACGCGAACAAGGCGGGCGGCGGCATGCCGCGCTGCTTCCTCGCTTGGGAAGACCACATCAAGACGAATGACCTCGGCTACTTCCCCTACACGCCGGCAACGCAGCTCATCCAGGGCCTGCGCGCCTCGCTTGATCTGATCGCCGCCGAAGGTCTGGAGAACATCTTTGCCCGCCATCATCGCCTCGCCAACGGCGTCCGCGCCGCGGTCGACGCATGGGGCTTGAAGCTCTGCGCCAAGGAGCCGAAGTGGCACTCCGACACCGTGTCGGCAATCCTCGCGCCCGAAGGCATCGATAGCGCCCAGATCGTGAAGACCGCGTACTACCGTTACAACACCTCGCTCGGCGTCGGCCTGAACAAGGTCGCCGGCCGCGTCTTCCGTATCGGTCACCTCGGTGCGCTGGATGAGTTCATGGTTGGCGGCGTGCTCTTCTCTGTTGAAATGGCGCTCAAGGATTGCGGCGTGCCGGTGAAGTTCGGTTCTGGCACGGGCGCCGCGGCCGAGTACTTCAACTCCACCGCAACCAAGGCCGCCGAACTGCCGAAGGCCAAGGCAGCCTAACCAAAACCCGGCGGCACTCTCGAACAGGGTGCCGCCGCTCTTCTAACCGGCATCAGTTTCTACGGCCCGGCCCCGCCCGGTCGAAAAGCGTGGTGCGCCACACGACCATTCAAAATCTCGCAAGACAACAAGGAAACGTCCGATGAGCTTCACCCTCTACCCGCTCAAGAAGCAGCGTCTGCAGCGCTCTGAGCTTGCCGTTCCCGGCTCCAACGTCACCATGATCGAGAAGGCGCTCGTCTCGGCCGCCGACTACGTGTTCCTTGATTGCGAAGATGCCGTCGCTCCGCCGGATAAGGAGCAGGCCCGCAAGAACATCATCCAGGCGCTCAACGACCTAGACTGGAAGGGCCACGGCAAGACCGTGTCGGTCCGCATCAACGGCCTCGACACGCATTATTGCTACCGAGATGTCGTCGACATCGTCGAGCAGGCCGGCTCTAAGCTCGACACCATCCTGATCCCGAAAGTCGGCGTTCCCGCGGACGTTTATGCGATCGAGACCATCGTCAGCCAGATCGAAGAAGCCAAAAAGCTTCCCCACAAGATCGGCACCGAAGCGCTCATCGAAACGCCGCTCGGAATGGCCAACGTTGAAGCCATCGCGTCCGCCAACAGCCGCCTCGAAGCCATGCACTTCGGCGTCGCCGACTACGCCGCCTTCAACAAGGCCCGAACCGTCGTCATCGGCGGTCTGAACCCTGACTACCCCGGCGACCAGTGGCACTTCGCCATCTCGCGCATGACCGTCGCCTGCCGCGCTTACGGCCTGCGTCCCATCGACGGCCCGTTCGGCGACTTCTCCGATCCCGCCGGCTACACCGCCGGTGCCAAGCGCGCCGCCGCGTTGGGCGTTGAAGGCAAGTGGGCGATCCATCCGACCCAGATCGAACTCGCCAACGCCGTCTTCTCGCCGACGGCTGCCGAAGTCGAAAAGGCCAAGCGCATCATCGCCGCCCTCAAGGAAGCTGAAGCCCAGGGTAAGGGCGCCGCGTCGCTTGACGGCAAGATGATCGACGCCGCTTCTGAGAAGATGGCAACGAACATCCTCGTCGTCGCGGACAAGATCGCGTCGAGCGCTGGCAAGTAAGGTTCGACGTACGGCGGAATTCGATTTGAGGAGGTCCGAAAATGGACATTCACGAATACCAGGCCAAGGAACTGCTCTCTAGGTTCGGCGTCGCCGTCCCCCGTGGCGGCCTCGCCTACAGCCCTGAACAGGCAGTCTATCGTGCAAACGAAATCGGGGGCTCGAAGTGGGCTGTGAAGGCACAGATCCACTCCGGCGCCCGCGGTAAGGCCGGTGGCATCAAACTCTGCCGTACCGATAACGACATCGAGGAAGCAGCCGAGTCACTCCTCGGCAAGCGCCTCGTCACGGTGCAGACGGGCCCCACAGGCAAACTCGTTTCGCGCCTGTACATCGAAGAAGCAACCGACATAGACAAGGAGATCTACCTCTCCTTCGTCATGGACCGCGCGGCCGAGCGCATCGTGGTGGTTGCCTCCGCGGCGGGCGGCATGGACATCGAAGAGATTTCCCATAGCCGCCCCGACACGCTCATCAAGGTGCAGGTCGACCCCGCGGTCGGCATGCAGGGCTTCCAAGCCCGGGAAGTCGCGTTCGGTCTCGGCATCGAGCCTGAACTCATCTCCAAGATGGAGCGCACCATCCTCGGCGCCTACCGCGCCTTCCGCGACCTCGACGCCACCATGGTCGAAATCAACCCGCTCGTCATCACCAAGCAGAAGAACGTCGTGGCGCTCGACGCCAAGATGAGCTTTGACGAGAACGCGCTGTTCCGCCGTCCGCAGATCGCGGAGTTGCGCGACAAGAGCCAGGAAGATCCGCGCGAAACTTACGCCTCTGACCGGGGTCTCGCCTACGTCGGTCTTGATGGCGACATCGGCTGCATCGTCAACGGCGCTGGTCTAGCCATGGCTACGCTTGACATGATCAAGCTGGCCGGCGGCGAGCCTGCGAACTTCCTCGACATCGGCGGCGGCGCCAGCCCAGAGCGCGTGACGAAGTCGTTCAAGGCCGTCCTGCGCGACAAGAATGTGAAGGCCATCCTGGTCAACGTCTTCGCCGGCATCAACCGCTGCGATTGGGTCGCCAAGGGTGTTGTCGACGCGGTCAAGGAACTCGAAATCAAGATGCCGATCGTGGTCCGGCTCGCCGGTACGAACGTGGAGGAAGGCCGCCGCATCATCGATACGAGCGGTCTTACGGTGATCAGCGCCGAATCGCTGGCGGATGCGGCGGCCAAAGCCGTCGCCGCCGCCAAGTCTGCGGCTTGAGGAAAGAGGAGTAGATCTCATGGCGATCTTCATCAACGAGAACACCTCGATCCTGATCCAGGGCTTTACCGGCCGCATCGGAACATTCCACGCCCAGGAAATGATCGACTACGGCTCCAACGTGGTCGGTGGTGTCACGCCCGGCAAAGGCGGCTCCACCCACCTCGGCCGCCCCGTGTTCAACACGGTCAAAGGCGCGGTTCAGGAAACCGGCGCAGAAGCCTCTATCGTCTTCGTCCCGCCGCCTTTCGCGGCCGACGCGATCATGGAAGCAGCCGACGCCGGCATCCGCTACTGCGTTTGCATCACAGACGGCATTCCCGCACAGGATATGATCCGCGTGAAGCGTTACATGCGCCGCTACAAGAAGGAGCAGCGCATGATCCTCACTGGCCCCAACTGTGCCGGCACAATCTCGCCTGGCAAGGCGATGCTCGGCATCATGCCCGGTCACATCTATATGCCGGGCCGCGTGGGCATCGTCGGCCGCTCCGGCACACTGGGTTACGAAGCAGCAGCCCAGCTCAAGGATCTCGGCATCGGTGTTTCGACCTCGGTCGGCATCGGCGGTGACCCGATCAACGGTTCGTCGCACCGCGACATTCTCGAACACTTCGAGAATGATCCCGACACAGATGCAGTTCTGATGATCGGCGAAATCGGCGGACCGCAGGAAGCAGAAGCCGGCATGTGGGCCAAGGCTAACATGAAGAAGCCGGTCGTCGCCTACATCGCCGGTCTGTCGGCGCCGAAGGGCCGACGCATGGGGCACGCTGGTGCGATCGTCTCCGCGTTCGGTGAATCGGCTGCTGAAAAGGTCGAGATCCTGAAGGGCTGCGGCGTGTCCATTGCGCCGACTCCGTCCGAAATGGGCGCGACCATCGCCAAGGTGCTGCAGGCCCGTAAGGCCGCATAATCAAGAGTCGTACGCACGACATACAATTTTGCCGTCCGCGTCTGATCGATGCGGACGGCCAAACAAGAATGAAGCAAGCATCCGGGCCCCGGGCCGTTCGAGATCTTGCCGGGTGGGGGCCAACAGCCCTACCCTCAGGTTCGAAGCCCTGATCTGGCCCGTCCCCTTCTGGAGGAATGCCGCGTGGATACCATCAATCCGCAGATCTCGGTTCTCGACGAATTCAAGCTGCGCGACGAATTGAAAACCATGCGGTCGCAGATTCCGGATGCGCCCGGCCTAAACCCGATCGTTAATATCGGCTTCTATCTCTCGCGCAGCCTCGAATCCGGAAAAATCAGCTTCGACGATCTGAAGGCGCTCGCCGGCCGCCTCATGGACCGTGCCTGTGTCCGCCGCGCGGAACGCCTGCGCGAGCAGATCGGGTACGTCGACAATCAGACAACCATTCGCGAATTCTCCACGTTCGTTGCCAAGACCGTCGGCAACGATCCCGATCATGAGAAGGCCTTCGCCGCCTTTAAGGACCGCTGGGGCCGCGCCCGCAACGGCATTGTCTTCACCGCCCATCCGACGTTCGGTCTCTCCGAAGCGCTGAGCCGCCGCATGGTCGAAATCGCCTCAGGCGAAGTGCAGGGCGAACCGGTCATCGGCATGCCGCACCGGCCAGACAGCCCAATCACGCTGGAATACGAACACAAGGCCGTGCAGGTCTGCATTCACAACCTGCGAGACGCTTTCGAAGAACTTCTGAACGGCTTCTACTCCGTCGCCGCCGCCGGCTTTGGCGAACGCGCCTACAAATTCCGTCCCAAGATCGCGACCATCGCCTCCTGGGTCGGATACGACCTCGACGGCCGCACGGACATCAAGTGGACCCACTCCTTCGTTCTGAAACTCCAGGAAAAGGTCGCCGCTCTCCACGACATCCGCACGCGCTTCATCATCCTTAAGCATCGCCTGACCGACGACGTCGACGCTCAGCGCATCGCTCGCCAGATCGTTGCCAAGCTCGATCTCGCCATCGCCTCGGCACAAAAGCAACTCGATAGCCTAAACAGCGCCATTAACGGCAAGAACAAGCTGTCGGAAGCCGCCAACATCATCACCGAGGCCGACGCCTATAATCTCACGTCTCCGGCCCCCGTCCTCGCCCTCATCGATCAGCTGATCGACGCCGTCCCCCAGCCGCAGTCGAAGCGCGAACTGGCCGCGCTCGCGAGCCTCTTCGATCAGACCGGCATGGGAACGTCGCACATACATCTGCGCGTCAACGCGGTGCAATTGAACAACGCCTTCCGCGCCTTTGTCCATGAGCCGTGGACGCGCGACCTCACCGAACGCCAGGCGCTGGCCCGCATCGTGGAAATGATCCGCACCGCCGGGAAAGAAACGGTCAATTTCGAGACCCTCGATCTCGAAACCGCAACCGCTATCCGCCAGTTCGCGCTCGCCGCCCAGTTCCACAAGCACGTCGATCGCGACACGCCCATCCGCTATCTCATCGCCGAGTGCGAAAGCCCGGCGACGATGCTCATTGCGCTATTCTTCGCCAAGCTCTTCGGCATTGAGCACGTCGTCGACATCTCGCCGCTCTTCGAAACGCCCGCCGCCCTTGAAACTGGCGCCCGCCTCATCGAGCGCCTGCTCGAGGAAGAGGCCTACAAGGACTACGTCCGCGGCCGCAAGCGAATCTGCATCCAGACCGGCTTCTCCGACGCCGGTCGCTTCATCGGCCAGATCGCCGCGACGCTCTCCATCGAGCGTCTCCATCAGGGTCTTGCCGAAGTCCTCGACGCCGACGATTTGGGCGGCGCGGAATTGCTAATCTACTCGACCCACGGCGAATCCATGGGACGCGGCACGCATCCTGGCCCCATGTCGAGCCGCCTGCGCTACGTTTTCTCGCCCAACGCCCGCCGCCGCTTTGCCGACGCCGGCATCCCCTTGAAGCACGAGACGAGCTGGCAGGGCGGAGATGGCTACCTCTATTTCGCCACCAAGCCGCTAGCCATGCGCGCGCTCGCCACCGTTATCGAAGACGGCGAGACACCCGGAGCCATTGAAGACGAGTTCTACGACGATACCAACCTCGCGCTCGACTTCCTGCTCCGCCTGCGCGCCTATCAGCAAGACCTGTTCGCCCATCCCGGCTACCGTTCGGTACTCGGCGCATTCGGTCCAAACTTGCTGTTCAAAACAGGCTCGCGTCCGGTGAAGCGTCAGATGGAGGGCGCCTCGACCGCAGACCGCGGCGACCCCGCCCGCATGCGCGCCATTCCCAACAACGCAATCTTGCAGCAGTTTGGCTACATCGCGAACGTCGTGGCTGGTCTTGGCGCGGCCGTTGGTTCAGAGCGCGAGCGCTTTGTCGAAGTCGCCAAGTCGTCCGCTCGCTTACGACCGCTGATCGAGATGGTCGCTCGTGGCAAACAGCTCTCGAGCCTCAACGCAATGGGCGCCAACGCGACGGTGTTCGATCCTGGCTTCTGGGCCATGCGCGCGTCGTGGGGCCGTGAACCGCATCTGGCCGCCGCGTTCAAGAACCTCTCGACCTTCCTTCTTGAAGACGAGCGCAACGCCGCCATCAACGGCCTGGTTCACGAATTGCGTCTTGATGCAATCGACCTGCACACTTTGCTTGAGGACATCGGCATCGACGGGGGCAAAATTCCCGACGAAAACCGCCTGGAGTTGGACCTTCTTCAGGCCATCCGTTTGGCCCTCATCATGCGGGTCTTCATCCTGGCCGGTCAGCTTCCCCGGTTCACCACCCGGGATGTCAGCCATGCCCAGATCGTCGCTTCGGCATTGACACTCGAAGTTCCCGAGGTCATCAACGTCATGCGTCAGGCCTTCCCGAAACGCACGGGGATGGCTGAAGAGAAGAATGCCTTCAGGGAAACGGCGACGTACCTCCCCCAGGGCATCGACGACTACGGCCGCATCGAGACGGAAATTCTGGAGCCAATGGAGCAGGCCTACGAGGCCATCCGCGAAATCGGCACTGGCATTTCCCACCACTTCGGGGCGTTCGGCTGACGCAATCGAGCTTCTGGGTTTCTGGGGAAGAGCGGCCGTCCGCTCGGGGGCGCCGTTGGCGCCCCTTCGCGTTAGTAGGTCGACTACATCAGGCCCAGCCACCGCGGCAGCGTCAGTGACAGCGCGGGCCAATACGTTACGAGCACCAAGAACCCGAGCATCGAGAGCAGCCACGGCAACACCGCGCGCGATGTCTCCGTAAGCCCGATCTTCGCCACCCCGCTCGTCACATAAAGGTTGAGCCCGACCGGCGGCGTGATCATGCCGATCTCCATGTTCACCACCATGATGATCCCGAAGTGAACCGGATCGATCCCAAGCTTCGCCGCCACTGGAAACAGGATTGGCGCCATGATGAGGATGATCGACGCGGGCTCCATGAACGTCCCAGCGATCAGCAGCAGAATGTTCACGACGATCAGAAACGTGATCCAGTTGAACCCTTGGCCCACGATCCAGTCCGCAACCGTTTGCGGAATGTGCTCATGTGTGAGCAGGAACGAAAACAGCATAGCGTTGGTGATGATGTAGAGCAGCATCGCGCTCATGTTCGCGGCCGACAGCAACACCTTCGGCACTTGGTCCCACCCGATGTCGCGATAGATGAACTTGGCGACAATAAAGGCATAAACGGCACTCAGCGCCGCCGCCTCAGTGGGCGTAACGAGCCCGCCGTAGATGCCGCCCAGCACGACCGCGATCAGCGCCAGCCCCCAGATGCAATCGACGAACGCATCAAACGCCTCGCCCCAGGTCGCCCGCGCCGCGCGTGGATAGCCTTCCTTCTTGGCGATCCACCACGTCACGGTCCCAAGCAGGATCGCGAGCAGAATGCCCGGCACCACTCCGGCCATAAACAGATCATCCACGGCTGGCGCCGCTACGCGCTGCCCCTCGGGCCCTCGCGCGCTCATCCCCGCCGTCGCCAGCGCATAAAGCACCATCACGATCGACGGTGGAATGAGGATGCCGAGCGTGCCCGACGATGCAATCACGCCCGCCCCAAAACGCTTCGGATATCCCTGCGCCGCCATCGCCGGAATGAGGATCGATCCAATCGCAATAACGGTGGCCGGCGACGAGCCCGAGACGGCAGCAAAAATCGCGCACGCAAGCACGGACGCAATCCCAAGCCCGCCAGGCCAATGCCCCGTCATCGCAGTAGCAAACCGGATCATCCGCTTCGCCACCCCGCCATGCGTGAGAAACGCGCCCGCCAGAATAAAGAACGGCACCGCCATGATCTCAAACTTTTCCATACCGGTGAAAAGTTTGAGCGCCACCGCGTCCAGCGGCACGTCGGTGATGGCGAACAGAACCGTCAGCACCGTCAACCCAAGCGCGATTGACACCGGTGTCCCGGTCAGCAGCAACGCAATGAGCAAACCAAAGATGAGCAGCGCCGTCATGTGCGCACCTCATCGGTCATAACTTCGGACGCCGGATCGTGATGCGGCAGGTCTCCGGTCCGGGCGAAATGTGCCGCCACCTGCAGAAAGCGGAAGCACATCAAGAACGACCCCAACGGCAGGCACAGATAAACGAGCCACATGGGCGCTTCAAGCACCGCCGACACCTGTCCCGAATGAAACAGATGCGCCACCAACCGCGCCCCAAGCCACCCCACGAACGCCGTGAACCCCGCCCCGCAGTAGAGCCCAAACAGCACCATGCGCCGCCGCCACTCCGGCGACAGCCGGTTCACCAGAATATCGACGCCGACATGAATGCCCGTACGTACACCGTAAGCGGCGCCAAACTTCGCCATCCAGACGAACAGGAAAATGCACAGCTCCTGCGCCCACGTGAGCCGGATGGACAGAAGCCAAGAATAGATCGCGCGCAGCGTCTCCGAGAGATCGGGATATCCTGCATCCCTTGCCCACACGACCAGTCCGCCCAAATGCGACAGCGAATACCGGTGGACCACAGCGACAAAGATAACGAGTGTTGCGAACCCCATCAAAAACGCGATGAGGTTCTCTTCCAGCCGGTCGAGCCAGCGCAGCCGCGGTCCCGATGTCATGGTGCCGGCCTCGCTAACTCGTCCTCGATCCGGCGCACTAGATCGGCACCCACCCGCTTTGCCATCTTTGCGCGAACCGGTATCAGCGCGGCTTTCCAAGCCGCAAGCTCTTCAGAAGATGGCGTATGGAATGCGGTTTTGCCTGTCTTCAACATCGCCGCCATCGCCTCGTCATTCTCCTTCGCGGCCTCCGCATTGGCATAAGGCGTCGCCTCCCGTACCGCCCGCTCAATGGCCGCGCGAATGTCCGCTGGAAGCCCGTTCCAGAAGTCACGATTGACGATCAGCGCATAGCCGAGAAAACCATGATTGGTCATCGTCGCGTGCCGCTGCACCTCGAACATTTTTTGATTGTAGAAGTTGGCCGGCGGATTCTCCGTCCCATCGACCACGCCCGACGATAGGGCCTGATATGCTTCCGAAAACGCCAGCACCTGCGGCAGCGCGCCGAGCGCCGTCATCTGATCCTCGATCACACGCGACGACTGAATGCGCACCTTAAGACCCAGAAGATCGTCCGGCTGCTTGAGCGGTGTGTTGGCCGACAGAATTTTGAAGCCGTTGTTCCAGTATCCAAGTCCGACGATTCCCTTCGCCTCAAGCTGGCCCAGGATCTCCTTACCAATCGGCCCCTCGGTGATCCGCGCCAGTTCCGTTGTGTCGCGAAACAGAAAAGGAATATCAAAAACCTCGAACGCCTTGATCCCCAGCGGGCCGAATTTCGACAGCGACGGCGCCAGCAACTCCACCGCGCCGAGCTGCAACGCTTCCAACTCCTCTTTGTCTTTGTAAAGCTGCGAGTTGGGATAGAGCTCAATCCGAACGCGCCCGCCCGTATACTGCTCAGCCAGCTCCTTGAACCGCTCCGCACCTTTGCTCTTATGCGCTTGCGGTGCCGCCACGTGACTGAACTTGATGACGATGGGCTCGCGCGACGCCGGCGGCTCTGCCATTGCAGAGCCCGCCCCGAGGACGGTCGCGAAAAGGAGAAGAAAAGCGCGACGCATCAGGTCTATCAGCTCAGGGGTTATGGCGCAGGCTGTCACTATGGTGGCGCAAGCGCTGTCGCTGTCAAGCGCGGTACGCGTCCTGCTCGCGCATCCGGCGCCCTTCCTCCCAATCCTTCATCACAGCGCGTACGAACCGCAAGACGCGCTTCGTACGCCTCGCGTCTTCCCGGGCCAGACACCAGCAGCCGCAGCAGAATCCCGGCTGCTTCGCCAGCCATAGGGTCAATACGTAGTCATTGCCAGCACGCATGGCGGGCTCCGGTTGGTCAGCGTTTCCGGCCGCGCCCATCCGGCTGCTGGGCGGCTTGCAATTCAGAGGCGGTCAGCGCGAACACCTCACCCGAGCTATCCTCCGTCTCGAGCCAGAGAAAGGGCAGCTGAGGAAATTCCTCTTCAAGGATGTCGAGCCCCGTCCCCACTTCAACGACCAGCACGCCATCCCGTTCCAAATGCCGTGTGGCCTCAGTTAGAATACGCCGCACAAGATCAAGACCGTCATGTCCGCCCGCATGCGCGATCACAGGCTCGGCCTGATACTCTGGCGGAAACGCAGCCACAGCTTCGGCCGCTACGTATGGCGGGTTAGAGATAATGAGGTCGTACTTGCGCGAACCGAGCGCGGAAAACAGATCCGACTGCTGCACCGTCACGCGGTCTTGCAGCCCGTAGTCAGCGACATTACGCTCAGCCACCGCCAACGCATCCGCAGACAAATCAACGGCATCGACGATTGCGTTCGGATAGGTCAGCGCCGCCAGAATGGCGAGACACCCCGACCCCGTACACAGGTCGAGAACCGACGTAACCGCATCCGGGTCCGGCACCACCGTCGCCAATTCTCCGTCGAGCAACTCGCCGATATAGGATCGGGGCACAATCACCCGCTCGTCCACATAGAAGTCGCGACCGCGAATGTAAGCCCGGTTGACCAGATACGGCGCCGGTTTGCGCGTCAACACCCGCGCATCCATCAGTCCGGCAATTCGCGCACGCTCTTCTGCTGTAAGTCGACAATCAAGCCACGGTTCCAATTCATCGATCGGCAAATCAAGCGCCGACAAAATCAGAAAGGCCGCCTCGTCGAGCGCCGTCGATGTTCCATGCCCAAACACCAGCCCGGCCCCGCGAAAGCGCGACACGCCATATCGCAGCCAGTCGCGCACGGAAACAAGATCGGCTAGGCGGGAATCGGGATCAACAGCGGACATGCGGCAGCGAGCTCCTGGGATAGAACGGGCCGCACCCTAGCGCGTCCCTCGCCCACCCAAAAGCCTGGATCGTCAAGGCCCGCGCCGCGATCCGCCTCAACCTTTGAATTCGTCAATTTTGCCGAACGCTTCCCGCAGCGCCGTGGCCCACGACCCCGACAGCTTCTTGAAATACTCGTCGTCCTGGTAAATGCGGCTGTAGCGCTGCACATCGAGGCTGTCGCGCTCATAAAGCAAGAGATCGATCGGCATGCCCACGGACAGGTTCGAACGCAGGGTCGAATCGAACGACAGCAGCACGAGCTTGGCAGCCTCGCCCAGCCGCATGCCCGGCTGCGCCACCCGGTCGAGGATCGGCTTGCCGTACTTGTGTTCTCCGATCTGCAAGAACGGCGCATCATCAGACGCTTCGATGAAATTGCCTTCGGAATAGATCTGGAAAATCCGCGGCGGCTCCGAACCGATTTGCCCGCCGAGAATGAACGACGCATAAAAACCGCTGCGTGTTGCCTCCAGCGCCTCGCCGTCCACACGTCGGACCTCGCGAACGGCATCGCCCACGATCCGCGCGGCGCGATACATCGACGTCGCGGTCATGAGATTGTGCTCGACGCCCGAACCGTCGGCCAGTTGTTCGTTCAGAATACTGACCACCGACTGGCTGATGCCCAAATTGCCCGCCGTCAGCAGAACGATCACGCGATCTCCGGGCCGACGCCAAAAGTGCAGCTTCCGGAACTGCGAGATGTTGTCGACACCGGCATTGGTCCGGGTGTCGGCGGCAAAAACGATACCGCGATCGAGTCGCAGGGCGACGCCGTAGGTCATAAGGGGCCGGGCTCAAGCTATTGCTGCTGTTGAGCGCCTTGCTGCTGGACTTCGACAACCACGTCAAGTGTCTCGTTTTGCCCACCCCGGCGATTGCCGCGAATGGGGGCGGCCGTCGCCGCATCCAGTCCCGTTGCCAACCGGATGTAGCGCTCCGTTGGACACATCAGGTTCGTCGGGTCGAAACCCACCCAGCCAAGTCCGTCCACCCAGGCCTCCGCCCAAGCATGATGTGCGTCAGACGGTTCGGGTGCGCCGAAAAGAAAATACCCGTTCACATATCGCGCCGGAATGCCGAGCACACGCGCCCCTGCAATGAAGATATGCGCATGGTCCTGGCAGACGCCCTTTCCATCCGCCAAGGCTTCGGCCGCGCTTGTGTGCGAATGCGTCGTTCCAATCTCATAAGACACGGCCTCGCGGGTCGCATGCATCAGCCGGTGTAGCTTGTCGAGCGTGCATCCGCCCTTGCACTTGGCCGTAAGATCGCGAATGCCGTCGTCCGGCGCCGTCCGGGGAGTCTCCCGCAGATAAACCCTGAGTGGAGCCGGCTCCGGCAAACCCTTGGCCACACCGATCCGGTCTTCGGTTTCAACAACGCCGCTGGCTTCGATGGTGATGCTATCATGCTCGCCTTGCACGGCGGTGAGGTGCACCAGATTGCCGAATCCGTCCTGAAATAGCGCGGCCCTTTCGATGCCGGGCGCACTCACCTGCCACGAAACAACTTTCTGCCCGTCGAAGGTCGGCGGCGAAAGCCGCAGGCTCTCGATGGCGTAACGGGCCAGCGTGTCGTAGCGATAAGTCGTCGTATGCTTGACGCTGAGCAACATGGCGATCTCAACCGTTGAAGTGGTAGGCCTCGGAAATCTCCTGAGCGACGCGATTGTTGCGGCCGAGGAAGTCCGTCAGAAATTCGTGCAGGCCCGATTGGAAGATGGTGTCGATGTTGCCGTTTTCCAGCATCACCAGTGTTTCGCGTGCGCTTGGCACACACTTCTCTTCCTGGTCGTAAAAGGCCTTCAATCCCGCCACCGCCTGATCAATCTCAAGATAGCAAGCCCGCAGAGACCTCGGCATTTCCGCACTGAGAATCAGGTAGTCCGCGATGTTCCAGGGCTTGTAGTGCTGCTTGTAAACCCAGCGATAGCTTCGGTGCGCGGAGACCGACCTCAAGATCGACGCCCACTGCAAGTTGTCAACGCTTGAGCCGATCATCTCGTAGCTGGGCAGCAACACGAAATACTTCACGTCAAGAATGCGCGCTGTGTTGTCCGCGCGCTCCAGAAACGTTCCGAGTTGGCTGAAGTAGAACGTGTCGTTGCGCAAGATCGTATTGAGAAGGGCGCCGCGATAGGTCGCCGAACGCTCCTTGATCCAGTCGAGTAACGCCGGCAGGCGGTCGGACGTGATATCCCGTGGATTGATCGCTTCGAAATCGATCCAGGCGCTGTTGAGGCTCTCCCACATCTCCCGCGTCAACGACGTGCGCTGCGCACGCGCATTGCGCCGCGCTATGGAGATGCAGGAGCGGACGCTGGCAGGATTGTCTGCGTCGAAGAGTAGAAAGTTAATCACATCCGATGTCGTCGGAACCTCGTGCTTGGCGAGATAGCCGTTCTCGCATCCGGCACTCTGCAGGGTGGATCGCCACTCTTCATTATATCCCTCGCCTTCGCGCGGAAGCAGCGCGATGCGGTAACCCACCTCGATGAGGCGCGCCATATTCTCCGCGCGTTCCAGGTATCGCGAGAGCCAGAATAGATCGTTTGCCGTTCGGCCGAGCATGAAAAAAACCGGAGTTCGTGTTGGTGTGCAGTCGTTTCTCGTCTCTCAGTCTTGCAGGATCCAGGTATCCTTCGTCCCACCCCCCTGGCTTGAATTCACCACCAGCGATCCCTCGCGCAACGCCACCCGCGTCAGCCCTCCGGGCACAAGGCGCACTTGATCGCCAATGAGCACGAAAGGTCGAAGATCGAGATGCCTCGGCGCCAGGCCGGCATCAACGAGTGTCGGACATGTCGACAATGCCAGCGTCGGCTGAGCAATGTAGTTGTGCGGCCGAGCCTTCAGCTTCTCGCGGAAGGCATCGATCTCTTTGTCCGACGACGTAGGCCCCACTAACATCCCGTAGCCGCCAGAACCGTGCACTTCCTTGACCACCAATTCTTTGAGATTGTCGAGCACGTAGGCGAGGTCGTTGGGGTTGCGGCAGTTCCGCGTCGGCACATTGTTCAAGATCGGCGGCGCGCCGGTGTAGAACTTCACGATCTCCGGAATGTAGCTGTAGATCGCCTTGTCATCCGCGATGCCGGCGCCCGGCGCATTGACGATCGTCACACGTCCCGACCTGTAAACATCGAATAGTCCCGGCACCCCAAGCAGCGAGGTCGGTTCGAAAACCAGCGGATCGAGGTAGTCGTCGTCGATACGTCGGTAGATAACGTCGACCTGCTTGAGCCCCTGCGTCGTCTTCATGTAGAGCGCGCCGTCCAGAACCACGAGGTCCTGTCCCTCGACCAGTTCGACGCCCATCTGATCCGCGAGGAACGAGTGCTCGAAATACGCGCTGTTATAAAGGCCGGGCGTCAATAGCGCGATGTTGGGTTCGCGGTCGAGATGTTTGTCCGCGACGCTCTCCAACGTCTTCAAGAGATTGTCGGGATAGGTCTCGATCGGCGCCACCCGGTTCTTGGCGAATAGATCCGGGAACATGTGCATCATGGTCTCGCGGTTCTCCAGCATGTAGGAGACCCCCGAAGGCGTGCGCGTGTTATCTTCCAGAACGTAGAACTCGTTCGGGCCCGTCCGCACGATGTCGATGCCG
>VYKW01000041.1_pt1 | contig 57261 bp, 59 predicted proteins | sample 5114451 | NCBI WGS metagenome assembly VYKW01 (sample SAMN12291784, study PRJNA351875) | freshwater metagenome | isolation source: freshwater lake | place: USA: Michigan, Gull Lake | collected 2013-08-08
CGTGATCCGTGCGCGGGAACCATTGATCGATTATGTGCCGTTGGCGGGTGGTGGCGTGCGGGTGCGCACGCCCAAGGGCATCTATGAGGCCGGCCGGCTCGTTCTTTCGTCGGGCGGATGGATCGGGGAGCATGCCGCGGAACTGGCGACGTCGGCCGTTCCGGAACGACAGGTTCTGGGCTGGTTCCAGCCGAAGCATCCGGAACGGTTCGGGCTCGGCGCGTTTCCGGTTTCAAACCTGAAGTGCGATCTGGGGCACTTCTACCAGTTTCCGATCTGGCATGTGCCGGGGTTCAAGATCGGGCTTTATCATCACCTGCATGAGACTGGGTCTGCGGACGGGATCTCGCGCGATCCGACGGCGGCGGACGAAGAGATTTTGCGCGAGGGGCTGGCGCGGTTTTTCCCCGACGCCAACGGCGATTGTCTGGGGTTGCGGGCGTGCCTGTTCACGAACACACCGGACGAGCACTTCGTGATCGATACGCTGCCGGGGTTTAGCGACGTGGTTGTGGCGTCTCCGTGTTCGGGGCATGGCTACAAGTTTGCCAGCGTTATGGGCGAGATTCTCGCCGATCTGGCGACGGGCCAGACGCCGCCGTTCGACCTTTCGCTGTTCGCGCTGAAGCGGTTCGGATCAGCCGCCTAACGCAGGCGTCAGGCGGTCAGCTTGGCGATCTTGGCGCGGATGTCCTCGATGGAGCAGGGTTTGGTCAGGATCTCGATGTGGCCCGTCAATTCGGCTTTGCCGCGCTGGAGCTGTTCTGGAAAGCCGCTCATCAAAAGCACTTTCAGACCGGGTTGTTTGGCGGCGAGCGTCTTGGCCAGCAAGATGCCGTCGATGCCCGGCATGTGAACGTCGGTGACAAGGACATCGAATGCGCCGCCGCTGTCGGCGAGGCCGAGGGCTTCGTGGCCGTCCTGTGCGATGCGGACTTGATGTCCGCTTGCCGCCAGCACGCGCTCGAAGAGGTCGCGCACCATGCCGTCGTCGTCCGCCAACAAAATGCGCGCCATCGCCCCCTCCCGCCGGGACCGCTCAATGAGCGGACCCCTTCAGTGTTTCGTGATACGCCCCACGAATGGCAGCTCCCGGTAACGGTGCGCCACGTCCATGCCATAGCCAACGACAAACTCGTCGGGGCATTCGAAGGCGGCGAAATCGGCTTCCACATCGACAGCGCGCGGTACTTGCTTTTCGAGCAGGACGCAGGTGCGGATCAGCGTCGCCCCGCGCGCAGTCAGCAGGTCCTTGGCGAAGGCCAGGGTGCGGCCGCTGTCGAGGACGTCGTCGATGATGAGCACGTTGCGACCTTCCACGCTGAGGTCGAGATCGCGCAGGATTTCGACGCGGCCGGAGGATGTCTTGCTCTTTTTGTAGCTCGACAGGGTGAGAAAATCGACCTCGGGCGAGACCCCGACCCGGTGGAGGGCGCGAATCAAATCGGCGGCAAAGACGAAGCTGCCCTTCAGGACGGCCACAACGAGGAGGTTTTTCAACCCCGAGGACTTGATTTCGAGTGCCAGTTCGTCGAGACGGCGCGCAATCTCTTCATCCGAATATACGATTTCGACGCCGCTGTCGGGGTTCGTTATGGCCTCCGCCGTCATGCCCGGCCCTTTCCGTTGCCTAAAGTTCTGATTCGACTATGAAGGTATCGGGGCGTTCCCCGCAATGTTCAAGCGCGGCAAGGCAAAATCGCCGCCGCAGGGGATGCACACGACACTGCCATAATCGTAAACGATTGATCGTTTGGCGACTTTGGCGGGCAGAGTCGGTCCAAACGGCGGCAGGTTAAGACTTGGCGGGAACTCATTAAGTGATCCGGCTTTCGAACGTTGCGCTCAACTACGACCGTGGACCGGACGTGCTCTCGGACGTGAACATCGAGCTGAAGCCCGGCTCGTTTCACTTCCTGCATGGTGCATCGGGGGCGGGCAAGTCGTCCCTCCTGAGGCTGCTGTTCATGTCGATCCACCCCTCGCGGGGGCGGATCGAGATGTTTGGACAGGATATCAGCCGCGTGACACCGTCGAAGCGGGCTCAACTGCGGCGGCGGATTGGCATCGTGTTTCAGGATTTCCGGCTGCTCGACCATCTGACGACGTGGGAAAATGTTGCGTTGCCGCTCCGCGTTGTCGGCAAGCGGATCGACGATTATCGCGAGGATGTGACGGACCTGTTGCAGTGGGTCGGTCTGGGCGACCGGATGCATGCGTATCCGTCGGTTCTTTCGGGTGGAGAGAAGCAGCGCGCGGCCATCGCGCGGGCGGTCATCGGCAAGCCGGAAGTTCTGCTCGCGGACGAGCCGACCGGAAATGTCGATCCACAAATGGCTCGGCGTCTTTTGCGCCTCTTTATCGAACTCAACCGCTTGGGCACGTCCGTCGTCATCGCCACGCACGATCATCAACTCATGCGGCAGTTCAAGGCGCCGCGTATGGAACTTCATAACGGCCATGTCCGGATCATATGACAAGATGACGGGCCGGCCGGTGCCGCAAGGCGCTTATCCGGCCGAGCCCTATTATGATGACGATCCGACGACGGGGGTGAGCCCCGGCGCCACGCGCACCTATCCGGCTACGACGGACGATGCTGCTTATGCCAACTATCCCGACAGTCCCGTTCCGCGCCTAGAACATGAACCGCGTCCTGGGCCGGCTGAGCCCGTGCGCCGCGGCAAGGCGCAGGCCAATGCGCCCATCGTTCCGGCAGGTTCGGTCACCGGCCGGTCTCTCACGCTCGTGATCGCGATCATGTGCTTTCTCGCCTGCCTGACGGCGGGTGCGGTCTACATGATCAATCAGTCGGCGGATGCGTGGCTGAAGGATCTGGCGAGTGAAGTGACCGTGCAGGTGGCGCCGCGCGACGGGGTCGATATCGATAAGACTTTGGCCGACGTTGCGTCCATGCTCGGGCAAACGCCAGGCGTGAGTTCAACCCGGATTTTGGCGCTGGAAGATTCGAGTGCACTTCTGGAGCCTTGGCTTGGAAAATCCGACGCTCTGAAGTCACTGCCAGTGCCGCGGCTGATTGCGGTAAGTATTGATCGCGATACTAGTCCTGATCTGGCCGCGGTGTCGAAGGCGCTCAGCGAGAAATTCGAAGGCGTGACGCTCGACGATCACAGGCAGTGGCAGCGCCAGATCCGGACCGTGACGCGCTCATTGGCACTCGGCGGAATCGCGATCCTCGTTCTCGTGGCGGCGGCGACAACGGCGATCATCGTTTCGGCGACCAAGAGTTCGATGGCGTCGAACCGCGAGATCGTCGAGGTGCTGCATTTCGTCGGTGCGAATGACCGTTTCATCGCGCGGGAGTTCGAGAAGCATTTTCTCCGGCTGGGCATTCGCGCCGGGTGCGTGGGGGCGGCGCTGGCCGCATTCGTGTTCATCGCGATGCCGCTCGTGCTCGAAGTGCTCGGCGGCGGGCCGGTGATGATGGCCGAGATGCACCGGCTGATCGGATCGGGCAGCCTCGATACGGCAGGCTTCGTGCTTCTCGGCATCGTCGTTGTGATCATTTCGGCGCTGTGCATGCTGACCAGCCGGCTGGGCGTCTATCGTATTCTGCACGCCAAGCGCTAGGCCGAGCGGGCTTGCCGCCGGTGGCTGCAAAGCGCTCGCAACTCTTTGTTTTCTCTGTTTTCTTTTGATGCTTGCTGGGGTTGGCAAATTGCCGTCACAGCCTCGTCCAAATCGGCTAGGTTCATGGTGTAACCGAGGCCTGAGGGGAAGGCGAGGCGCGCATTCGGCGCCGTAATCACATGTCGCGGAACGTAAAGATTCTGGCTGGAGTTTCGGCGGTGGTGCTTTGGGCCGCCGCGTTGGGTTTCGTTTTGTTTTCTGCCAACGTCATGCGCACGCCCGTGCATGCCAGCGACAAGGCCGATGGCATCGTCGTGCTGACGGGCGGCCAATCGCGCATTAAAGAGGGCGCGCGGCTCCTCAAGGGCGGATATGGCGCACGTTTGCTGATTTCAGGCGTCAATACGCGCACCGGTCAGGGCGACCTGATCCGGCTTTCGGGGCTCGATGCAAAGACGTTCAACTGCTGTGTCGATCTTGGCTACACGGCGCTCAACACGATTGGAAATGCGTCTGAGACGCAGACGTGGGCGAAGGCGAACCGGTATCGCTCACTCATCGTCGTGACGTCGAATTACCATATGCCCCGAACGCTCGTGGAGTTGTCGCGGACGTTGCCGGATGTCCGCTTCATCCCGCATACGGTGACGCCGGACACCTTCGATACCGAGGCGTGGTGGCTGTCGCCGGTGACGTTGCGGAATCTCGTTGCAGAATATGTCAAGTTCCTGCCATCTGCGGCGCGGTTCGCTTTGCATCGCGCTGTAAGCCCGTTTGACGGAGGATCGGTGGCGACTGCTCCGGGCGATCCTGACTCCAAGACCTGACGTTCCGCTTCGATCTCACCCGCACCTGGACCTACATGCTGCGCTCCCTCCTCTATGCCGCCGCGTTCTACCTTGTGACGGGCGTCATGCTGGTAGGGCTGTCGTGGCTTTTGCTGGCGCCGCGCAGTTGGGCAATGGCGGGATTGAAACTGCACGCCCGGATCGCTCTCTGGCTGCTCGAGAAAATCGTGGGGACCAAGATGGAGGTCCGCGGGCGGGAGAATTTGCCGGAGGGTCCCGTGCTCGTCGTCGCCAAGCATCAGTCGACGTGGGACACGTTTGCGCTGATCCCGCTTTTTGCCGACCCGGCGATCGTGCTCAAGGACGAGTTGAAGTGGATCCCGTTCTATGGCTGGTTTTGCGTCAAGTTCCGGCACATTCTCGTGCGGCGCGACAAGGCCGCCGTTGCGTTGAAAGCGCTCGTCGCCGATGCGAAGGACCGCGTGGCTGCCGGACGTCAGGTCGTGATTTTTCCGGAAGGTACGCGCACGGCGCCGGGTGCTGCGCCCGACTACAAGCCGGGCTATGTTGCGCTCTACGATGCACTCGGCGTGCCGGCCGTGCCGCTGGCGCTGAACTCCGGACTGTTCTGGCCGCGGCGGAAGTTGATGCGCTATCCGGGGACGATCGTCGTTGCGTTCTTGCCACCGGTGCCGCCGGGGCTGGCGCGCAAAGTCGCCAAGGCACGCATCGAGGAAGCGATTGAAACAGAAAGTGCGAAGCTCATTGCGGACGCAGACGTACAATGGGTGAACGGCGTTATCGTCAATCCGGGAAAGTGACACTTCGAAAGTGACACTATTGAGAACATAAATAGAATATTAGAAGAACATTCGTTGACTCTTAAGTGTGTCTGCTCTATGTTTTGAAGACAGGTTTTTTTGTGGTCAGTCCGGAGCTTATCTTCTCTGGACAGTGAGAAATTGACCTATGGCAGAGCGTGGCGGGTTTCTTGCTCCGGTTTCGCGAGAAATCTGGGAGCAAAAATACCGGTTTAGAGTTCCGGACGGCGAGGCAGCCGAGCCGGTGGTAGAGGCTGGCGACCGGGACGTGACGGATACGTTTGAGCGGGTTGGCCGCGCGGTGGCCTCTGTCGAAAAGGGCAAGAAAGCGCGGGCGGTGTGGGATAGCCGTTTCGTCGATGCGATCTCCGATTTCGGGTTTCTGCCGGCGGGGCGCATTTTAGCCGGGGCCGGCACCGGCCGCGAGGTGACGCTCTTTAATTGCTTCGTCATGGGCCGGATCGAGGACGATCTGGCGTCCATCTTCGACAACGTGAAAGAGGCCGCCCTCACCATGCAGCAGGGTGGCGGCATTGGGCACGATTTTTCGACGTTGCGGCCGAAGGGGGCGCTGGTGCGCAGCATTGGCGCGGATGCGTCCGGCCCGGTGAGCTTTATGGACGTGTGGGATGCCATGTGCCGCACCATCATGTCTGCGGGTGCGCGGCGCGGGGCCATGATGGCGACGCTGCGCTGCGATCATCCCGATATCGAGGCGTTCATCGATGCCAAGTCAGACGCGGCGCGGTTGAGGAATTTCAATCTCTCGGTGCTGGTGACAGACGCGTTCATGGATGCGGTGGCGCGCGATGCGCCGTGGCCCTTGATGTTCGAGGGGCAGGTTTATCGCGAGATTTCCGCTCGGGGGCTGTGGGAGCGCCTGATGCGGGCGACCTACGACTACGCCGAGCCGGGCGTGATTTTCATCGACCGTGTCAATCGCCAGAACAACTTGGGATATCTGGAAGCCATCCACGCGACGAACCCATGTGGGGAACAGCCGTTGCCGCCGTACGGTGCGTGCCTGCTGGGCTCGATCAATCTGACGCGGTTCGTGACGCAGCCGTTCACCGCTGTTGCGGCGCTCGATATGGCGGCTTTGGATGAGCGCGTGCGGACGGCGGTTCGATTTCTCGATAACGTCATCGACATTTCGAACTATCCGCTGCCGGCGCAGCGGCACGAGGCGAAGTCGAAGCGGCGCATCGGGCTCGGGCTGACGGGCCTGGCAGACGCGCTTATTATGCTGGGTGTGCGGTACGGGTCGGATCGGGCGGTGCAGCTTGCCGGGGAATGGATGGGGGCCATCTCACGCGCTGCGTATCTGGCCAGCAGCGAGATTGCGCGGGAGAAGGGCGCGTTTCCGCTGTTCGAGCGCGAGAGGTACCTGGAGCGGCCGCATATTGCGGCGCTCGATGTGGACGTGCGTAAGGCGATTGCCAAGCATGGCATCCGCAACGGCTGTCTAACGTCGATCGCGCCGACGGGGACCATCTCTTTGTTTGCGGGCAATGTATCGAGCGGCATCGAGCCGGTATTCGATTTCCGCATGCGGCGGCGCATTCTCGATGCATCTGGTGCGGCGCGCGAGGAGGTTCTGGAGGATTTTGCCTATGCCGCCTACGTGCGCGGCGGCGGGGATGCGGCGGTGCTGCCAGAGGCGTTCGTGACGGCGGGCGATCTGACGCCACATGAGCATTTGCGCATGCAGGCGGCGGTGCAGCGTCATGTCGACAGTTCCATTTCAAAGACGATCAACTGTCCGGTCGAGATCACCTTTGCCGATTTCATGTCGGTCTACCGGGAGGCGTACGATCTTGGCCTCAAGGGCTGCACAACCTACCGGCCGAACGACGTGACGGGTGCGGTGCTGTCGCCTGTTGATGCGGAGGTGCCCGCTCCGGTCGAGATGCCAGATCGCGGGGTCAAGCCTGTGGTTGCTCCCGTGGCGGCTGTGCCGGCTGCGGCGCGTGCGGGTGCGGGCGGGGATATTGTCTATCTGTCGAAGCCGCTGGAGCGGTCGCCGGTGTTGTCGGGCGCAACGTATAAGCTGCGCTGGCCGGATAGCGATCATGCGCTCTACATCACCATCAACGACATCGAGATGGAGGGCGGTGAGTTGGGCGGGTCACCGCGCAAGCGGCCGTTCGAGATCTTCATCAACACCCGTAATCTTGAGCATTATGCCTGGACGGTGGCGCTGACGCGGATGATCAGCGCAGTGTTCCGGCGGGGTGGCGATGTCTCGTTCGTAGCTGAAGAATTGAAAGCTGTGTTCGATCCGCAGGGCGGCCGTTTCATTGGCGGGCGCTATGTGCCGAGCCTGCTGGCAGCGATCGGCGACGTGATCGAGACTCACATGCGCTCGATCGGGTTTCTGGCGCCAGTGGCTGGCGAGGTGCCGGATGGAGCGGTGGCAGAGCAGGCGCCGGAATCGGTCCGAAAAGTGGCAAGCGGCCGGGTTTGCCAGCGCTGCGGGCACGCGACGTTGACGCGCCGCGAGGGATGTTGGGTGTGTGCGACGTGCGGATTTTCGCGCTGCGGCTGATGGTTAACTGATGTTGACCTCTTTGCGGTGGGGTCTGCGATCCACCTACGGAACAGCCGCTAACCGGCTCTTCACCCTGCCACAAAATCTCAAAGGTCGAGCCACACTTCATCCAGACTTTTCGTGGAAAGTGATGCTCAACGATTTGTGGCGTCACAGGCCGGTCAACGGCCGGGTTCGGATACGGCAGGGCAGCATGGCAGCAGAGATCATTTCTCTTGCAGAGTATAAGTCGAGCCGGGGTATCGGCTTGGTCGCGATGCGTGGCGAATCCGCCCTGCTCGACGGCGCACCGGATCTCGCCGGCCGCTTCCATTTCTGGAGCGGGGCATCCGGCCGGCGCTACGTTCACACCATCTACAATCTGATCGAGTGCCCGGCGCTTCCTGCCGGCAACTACGTGCTGGTTCATCGCGATAGCGAGGGACGCCGCCTGGTGCTCGCGGTTGGCCGCGTCGGCAACGCCGCTGCGTCGCTCAACTTGGCTGAGATTCGCCGTCGTGGCGCGGAGCTCGGCGCGAACGAAGTGCACGTTCACCTGCTTGCCGCAAACGCCAAGCAGAGCCGTCTCGTCGAAACGGATCTGCGTGCGGGCCAGTGCGCCGGGATCATCTCGAACGTGGCCGCCGGCATGTAAGAGCCGGACAGACCGGAATTTGAATTCGAACGGCGGCCTGCGGGCCGCCGTTTTCGTTTGGCCGGAGACTGATGGTTCAGGCGGGGAGGCGGCGGCGATAGGAGAAGGCGTGCCGGCGGTCGTTGCGGACGGGGCTCGGCTTGCAGCCTTTCCGGTTGGCGAAGGCGCGGCTGCGGCCTTCGAGGACGGCGGGCCCGGCCGTCTCGGTAAACGGCCCACCGACACCGGCGCAGACGGCGAGCCGCTCGAGGTCCAGTTGGCGGATGCCCAGTTCGTGGAGTTTGCGGAGGGTCGCTGCGAAGTAGGCGAGGTTGCTGCCGGCCTTGCCACGTGCGGCGCGGATAATCGCGGCGCGGCGCGTCAAGGAGAGGTTGCCTGCGAAACTTGGGTGGCGGGTTTCGGCGATGTAAGTGAGGACGTCGACCGTTTCGGATTGGCCTGGGCCGGCGAGGTCGGCCGGCAGTAGGGCTTCGCGATAGACGCCGTAGATCAGTTCGCGGGCGTGAAGGTAGGCGCGCACGGATTGAGCGTCCTCGTCGGCGACGCGGAACGCCACGCCGTCGCAGGTGCCTCCGCGCGCGAGGCCGAGGACGAGGCCCGGGCGATCCCGCGTGCCGCGATAGTGGAGCGAGTAGACGCAGAAGGCGCGCGAGTACCCTTCCAGGCGTGCGCGGCGGGATTCGACGTAAGGAAAGCCCGGCTGCCACATGAGAGAGCCGTAACCGAAGACCCACAGGGTCCGCGTGTCCGGCGGCGGGCTCACGCTTTTCCGTCTCCGCTCTTGGGTGTGGCTGGTGCTGGTGTGCGGCCGAAGTTCGGCGCGGGCGTATCCTGTCCCGCCTGGATGACGCCGCGCCGGATGGAGCGGGCATCGGAGAAAAGCTTGTGCAAGGTATCGCCGTCGCCGAAGCGGATGGCGCGCTGGAGGGCGGTCAGGTCTTCGGAGAAGCGGCCCAGCATTTCGAGTACGGCGTCTTTGTTGTTCAGAAAAACGTCGCGCCACATGACAGGATCGGAAGCGGCGATGCGGGTGAAGTCGCGGAAGCCGCCAGCGGAGAACTTGATCACTTCGCTGTCGGTGACGCGCTCCAGGTGGGCCGCGGTATTGACGATATTGAAGGCGATCAGGTGCGGCAGGTGCGAGGTGATGGCGAGCACCAGATCGTGATGATCGGGGGCCATGATCTCAACGTTGGAGCCAAGCTTCTGCCAGAAGACTTTCAGTTTTTCGACGGCGGCGGCGTCGGTGCCTGCTTCCGGCGTGAGGATGCACCAGCGGCCGTCGAAAAGTTCGGCAAAGCCCGATTCGGGGCCGGACTGTTCCGTGCCTGCGATCGGGTGCCCGGCGACGAAGTGGACGCCGGCTGGGACATGGGGTGCGACGTCGCGGACGATGGAGCCTTTGACGGAACCGACATCGGTGAGGATCGCGCCGGGCTTCAAGACCGGGGCGATCTCTTTGGCGATGGGGCCGCACAGGCCGACGGGCACGCATAATATGACGAGATCAGCGCCGTTGGCTGCTTCGCGCGCGGAGGCGTAGCCTTGGTCGATGATGCCGAGTTTGAGGGCTGTTGCGACGGTTGCGGGCGTGCGGGCCGAGCCGACGATGGATTTGGCGAGGCCGGCGCGGCGGGCGGCGTGGCTGATCGACGATCCGATGAGGCCGATGCCGATCAGCGCAATGCGTTCGAACATAGGTGTGGCTGCTCCAGTCATCACGCGGCCTTCTGCTGGAAGGCTGCGAGTGCGGCGATGACCGTGCGATTTTCCTCCGCGGTGCCGATGGTGAGGCGCAGGCAATCGGGCAGGCCGTAGCTGACGACGCGGCGCAGGATGATGCCGCGGGACTTGAGGAACTCGTCGCAGGCGGCGGCGCCTTTCGCGGCATCGACGGGGAAGTGGATAAGCAGGAAGTTGGCGACGCTCGGCGTGACGCACAGGCCAAGTTTTTCGATTGCGGTGTGCAGCCAGCCCAGCCATTCGTCGTTGTGGGCAACGGCGGCCTCCGTGTGGGCGTGATCCTCCATTGCGGCGGCGCCGGCGAGGATGGAGGGCGTCGACATGTTAAAGGGGCCGCGGATGCGGTTCAGCGCATCGGCAATCTCGGGCGGGCAATAACCCCAACCAATGCGGAGGGCTGCGAGACCAAAGATCTTGGAGAACGTCCGCGTCATCACGGTATTGTTCGTGGTGGCGACGAGTTCGATGCCGGCCTCGTAGTCGTTGCGGCGCACGTATTCGGCGTAGGCGCCGTCGAGCACGAGCACGACGTTGCCGGGGAGGCTCGCGCGCAGGCGGCGGACTTCGCCGATCGGCAGATAGGTGCCGGTCGGGTTGTTGGGATTGGCGAGGAAGACCATGCGCGTCTTCGTCGTCACCTTGCCGAGGATGTTGTCGACGTCGGCGGTGAGGTTGGTTTCATCCGCGACGACGGGCGTGGCACCGCACGCCAGGATGGCGATGCGATATACGAGGAAGCCGTGCTGCGTGTAGATCGCCTCGTCGCCGGGGCCCAGGTAGGCATGAGCTAGCATGGTGAGGATTTCGTCAGAGCCCGCGCCGCAGACGATGCGCGCGGGATCGAGGCCGTAGCGCTTGCCGATGGCTTGGCGCAGGTGCGTTGCCTGGCCGTCCGGGTAGCGCTCCAGATCGAGGCCGGCTGATTTGTAGGCCGCTACCGCCGCCGGGCTTGGGCCGAGCGGGGTCTCGTTGGATGAGAGTTTGATCGGCTTCACGCCGCCAGGGACTTTGCTCTCGCCGGGCACGTAGGCCTCGATGGCGAGAACGCCGGGACGGGGGGTGGGAGCAGCGGTGGACATGCGGGTCAATCAGCTTTCGAGATGGAGGCGGCGATCACGTGCCGTGGCTGCTTGGTATACGACCGGACCGGAGCGGAAAAGGCGCGAAATCGTCTTTCCGGGAGGTGACTTTATGCGGCCCCGCCGGTGGCGCGTCCACCCTGTGGTCTTGCGCGGCAGGCGGCCATTGGCTATTTAACATGGAGACGTCGTGGTGATTTGGCCGGCCGGCTTGCAGCCACGTTAAACAACTCGCTAAAGGGCCGCGCGCTCCCGGTTAACGGATGGGCCCGGCCATAAGGCAGGGCGATCCGGCCGGGATTTTTCGTTTTTGGCCTCCGGATGAGCGGCGGCCAGGAGTTGGAAGACGCGCAGAGATGGCCACAGAAGAGACCCGCATCGACGTCACAGCCCGCCAGCACGTGCAGGCAGATGCGGCGGCGCGTCAGGTCATCAATCCGCAAAGCCTCGTCGTGCGCTTTCCAGAGAGCGAGCCGTTGCGTCTCGATAGCGGGCGCGAGATCGCTCCGCTGACTATCGCCTACCAGACCTACGGTACGCTCAATGCCGAAAAGTCGAACGCCATCCTGATCTGTCATGCGTTGACGGGCGATCAGCATGTGGCCAACGATCATCCGGTGACCGGCAAGGGCGGATGGTGGGCGACACTGGTGGGGCCGGGCAAACCGGTGGACACCGACCGGTTCTTCGTCATCTGCGCCAACATTCTGGGCGGCTGCATGGGTTCGACGGGGCCTGCCTCGAACAACCCGGCTACTGGACGGCCGTATGGCGTCGATTTTCCGGTGATCACAATCGGCGATATGGTGAAGGCGCAGGCGCGGCTGGTTGATTACCTGGGCATTGGTCAGTTGTTCTCCGTCATCGGCGGTTCGATGGGCGGCATGCAGGTGCTGCAATGGTGCGCGCGCTACAAGGAGCGCGTGCTGACGGCGATGCCGATCGCGACGGCGCCATGGCATACGGCACAGAACATCGCGTTTCATGAGGTGGGGCGGCAAGCAGTGATGGCCGATCCCGACTGGAAAGGCGGGGCCTATTACAACACGAATGCACGTCCGGCGCGCGGGCTCGCGGTGGCGCGTATGGCCGCGCACATCACGTATCTCTCGGAGAAGGCTCTGCAGGATAAGTTTGGGCGCGGGTTGCAGAACCGTGATGCGCACTCGTTCTCATTTGACGCCGACTTCAAGATCGAGAGCTATTTGCGGCATCAGGGATCGACGTTCGTCGACCGGTTCGATGCCAATAGTTATCTCTACATCACGCGGGCCATGGATTACTTCGATCTGGAAGCGGAGTACGGGAGGCTTGCCAACGCGTTCACGGGCACCAAGACGCAGTTCTGTGTCGTGTCGTTCACCAGCGATTGGCTTTACCCGACGCGGGACAACAAGGAGATCGTGAAGGCCTTGAACGGCGTGGCGGCCAACGTGTCGTTCGTTGAGATCGAGAGCGACAAGGGGCACGATGCTTTTCTGCTCGACGAGATAGTCTTTTTCGACACCGTGCGCGGCTTTTTAAACGCCGCCGCCAAAAAGCGCGGCATCGCGTGAGTGAGAACCCCGGCATGACCGCGTACGATGCAACTGTCCACCGACCGATCCGCGCCGACCACCGCCTTATCGCGGAAATGGTAACGCCGGGCTCGCGCGTGCTTGATATAGGCTGCGGGGACGGCGCGCTGCTGGAGTTGCTGATTTCTGAGAAGAACGTCGACGGACGCGGGGTCGAGATTTCACGCGACAATGTCAATGCGTGCGTGGCGCGGGGGCTTTCGGTGATCCAGGGGGACGCCGATCAGGATCTTTCTGGCTACCCGGACAAGGCCTTCGATTATGCCGTGCTGTCGCTCACCATTCAGGCGACGCGGCAGCCGAAGGTGGTCTTGGAAAACCTGTTGCGGATCGGGCGGCGGGCGATCGTGTCGTTCCCGAATTTCGGGCACTGGAAAATCCGCACCGCGCTGCTGCTCACCGGACGGATGCCGCGCACGCCGAACCTGCCCGAAACATGGTTTGACAGCCAGGATTCGCATCTGTGCACGATCAAGGATTTCTCCGATCTCGTTACGATCCTGGATGCGGAAGTGGAAGACGCGGTGGCGTTCAACAGCCGTGGGCAGCGGCTCGCGATCAAGAACTCGCTGTCGCTGCAGAATCTGCTCGGTGAGAAGGCGGTGTTTTTGCTGGCTCCGCGTGATCAGCGGTGATCAGGGCGTTTTCGGTTTGGCTGCGGCAGGTTCTTTCCGGATCGCCACCAGTTCGCGCAGCGCGCGCACGGCGGCGCGCTTGCCGCCGATCGGGGCCATGACCTCTTTGCGGGCTTCGACAAGCAGAACGCCGCCAAAGCCTGGCCAGAGCTTTTGGCCGACGCGCTCCCAGACGGCGGCAGATTTCAATATCATGCGATTGTTCACGGGCGGCATGTGCAGTGCCGTTCCCCACGAGACCGGCGTGAACAGGTTTTCGAGCAGCAGGCGTTCGAGCTGCGAGCGGCTGTACGGGCGGCCGTGGCCGAAGGGTGTGGCATCGATGCGGGCCCAGACGCTGCGCCGATTGGGAGCGACGATCAGGAGACGGCCCTCCGGAACGAGCACGCGCCAGACTTCGCGCAGGAGTGTTGCGGGGCGGTCGGTCGCTTCGAGGCTATGGACGAGCAGCAAGCGGTCGACGGAATTGTCGGGGAGCGGCAGTTGGCGATCTTCGACCAGTACGCTGAGCAACGGGCCGGCGGACGGCCAGACAAGAGCCCCTTGCGTGTCAGGCATCAACGCGGCGATGCGGGTGGCGTCCTGACGGAACGGGCCGACGTAGGGCACGCCGTAGCCCAGCCCCACCAGCATTCCGCCGCGGACGCCGCGCCAGTGGGCGCGCACTTCACCGCCGACGATCCGCCGGACCGTGAGGCCCAGTGGCGACTGGTAGAAGTCCCTGAGATCGACGACGTCGAGTTCCATGGTCACCAAGTTTATGCGCCTGACCCTACCGGCCCCGCGCGCGCCTACTATACCCGGATAAAGTTAGGTATTCCGCCAATCGCTTTACAGCCGAACACATTGAACTCAGCGGTTGCGGCAGCTACTCTGCCCCTCCCGTCCGAACGACCATCCGATGTCTCACCCGGCGAAATCGCAGCATGTCCGCACTGGAAATTCACGTTTTTCTCTGCCGCAAAGACAATATCGGCGTGCTGGTGCACGCTGAGGACGGAACGACTGCAGCCATCGATGCGCCCGATGCGGCGGCGATCGAGCGGGCGCTTCAGGAGACCGGGTGGTCGCTGACGCACATCCTGGTCACGCACCACCATGGGGACCACACAGCCGGTAACCTCGAACTAAAGGAAAAGACCGGGTGCCGGATCATCGGACCACGGGGGGAGGCGGCGCGTATCCCCGGCATCGACGAGACGGTGGACGACGGGGATAGCTTCCGGCTCGGCGGTCATCGCGTAGAGGTGATCGGTACGCCCGGGCACACGATGGGGCACGTGACCTACTTCATGCCCGAGGACCGGGCCGCGTTCGTGGGCGATACGCTGTTCGTGATGGGATGCGGGCGCGTGCTCGAAGGCAATCACGAGATGATGTGGCTTTCGTTGAGCCGGATCGCCGCGCTGCCCGGCGACACACGCATCTACTGTGGGCACGAGTACACGATCGCGAATGCGCGATTCGGGGCCACAATCGAGCCCGACAACGCGTTGTTGCGCCATCGGCTGGAAGAGGCCGAGCAGCGTGTCGCGACAGGGGGGCTGATGGTCCCGACGGTGCTCGATCAAGAGCTGCAAACTAACGTGTTTCTGCGGCCGCACAACGTGGATACGCGGCGGCGATTGGGCATGGGCGCGGTTGCGGATTGGCGCGTGTTCGGCGAGATCCGCGAGCGAAAGAACCGGGCATGACGCAGCGGTTGCCGGTTCCGTGCGAGGCGCAGGCGCTCATTGATGCGTTGGGCCTGCAGCCGCATCCGGAAGGCGGATTTTACCGGGAAACGTTTCGCGATCCGGCGACGGATTCCTCTGGCCGGGCGCGGTCGACGGCGATCTATTTTCTGCTGCTCGCCGGGCAGGTGTCGCGGTGGCACACGGTTGATGCGGTGGAGATCTGGCACTGGCATGCGGGTGCGCCGCTGGAGTTGGGGCTGGCCGAGCCGGGGCGGCCCGCCACGCGGGTGATTCTGGGCTTTGATCCTGCGGGAGGTCTGCTGCCTCAAGCGGCCGTCCCGACGGGCTGGTGGCAGCAGGCGCGCAGCACCGGGGCGTGGACGCTGGTGGGCTGCACGGTTGCGCCTGGGTTCACTTTCGATGGGTTTCGCTTGGCGCCTGAGGGCTACGAACCGCCGCTTGCTTGAACGACAGGCAGCCATTCGTCCGCAGCCGGAGGGGTTGGCGGGGCGAATTGTGGCGGGCAGACTTTTCCACCACTAAATGGATTCAGGATCAGGACTTAAGCGTTTGATCTGCATAAGCGTTTTCGGCGCCCAGGAATGTGGGGACTCTGCATCCTTGCCGCTCCAATCCGACTCATCAAGAGTGGGCCGCAACATATTGATTCGCCTAACGGGGGTTGCAGATATGAAGGCCCAGTCACCTGGACCGCTGTTGAGCACGATCTTCATCGACTACGACAATATCTACCTGTCCCTGAAGAGAAAAAGCGAGGAAGCCGCCAAGCGTTTCGCCAAGGATGCAGGCGTCTGGCTGCGCGAAATCGAGAGTGGGCGGTTGATCACGCCGACCAACGGGCTGGCGGCGGACGCGCCGCGCCGCATCGTGATGAACCGCTGCTACGGCAATCCGGTGCCGCGGCGGAATTCGTCCGACAACGCGACGGATATGAATTCCTTTCCCTTCGTGCGGCATCACTTCCTGCGCGCTGGCATGGAAGCGGTCGACTGTCCGCCGCTGACGTCGCAACTGAAGAACTCAGCCGACATCCGGATGGTGATGGATGTTCGCGATCTGCTCGGGCATGACACGTACTTCGACGAGTTCATCATTCTGTCGGGCGATGCCGATTTCACACCGCTGCTGCATCGTCTGCGGGCGCATGCGCGGCGTACGGTTGTGTTTGCGAATGATCACACGGCGGCGCCCTACACGGCGATTGCGGACGGGGAAATTCGCGAGTCTACTCTGATCAACCTGTTGCTCGATGGAGTGGCGACGGGGTCGGATACGGATCAGCTTCCTGCCGCCGCGACCGCTGCCGCTCCGTCACTCGATGCCGTGCGCCGGGATATTCTGGCTGAGGTCGTCGGGTGGGTGAAGAGCGCCGGGCAGCCGGTGCCTTTGGAGGCGCTGGCCGATCGCGCCGTTCGCACGCTCGGGCATGACCGGACGGTCGGGACAGGTTGGGCGGGGGCCGGCAGCTTTTCCAATCTACTGACGAAGGGGCTGCCTTCAGACATCCGTCTGTCGGATCAGGCCCCCTATTATGTCTTCGATGCGAGTCGCCAATTGGCAGCCCAGAGCGAGGCGCGCCGTGCGCCATCGGCGCGGGAACCCGTGCGGGAGCCGGCGCCAGTGCGTACCGACATCCGGCAGGAGCCGTCGCTGCCGTTACCGTCGCGCGAATCGCGGTTTGATGCCCGGCCGGCGATGCCGCCGCAGGCGCCTTTGCCCCCGCAGCGCGAAACATATGCGCGGCAAGAGCCCATGTCGCCGACGCGTCCGTCTGTTCCGGCCCAGCCGGCGCCGCAGCCCGCTGCCAAGGCCCCTGCACCGGCTCCGGCGCCTGCGCCGCGGGCTGATGCCCCGACGATCCAGCAGTCCATCACGCGCATTCACGATGCCTGCCAGGCGCCGCCGCTGGCGCCGCCGGAGTACCGGGCGCTGTTCGAAGTGATGGCGCAGGAGATCAATGCCAACGGTTTGACGGGCGCGCAGACGCTGACCAACATTACGCACCGGGCCGCCGATCTCGGCGTTACGATCAAGCGGGACGACGTACGGTTCGTGCTTGAGGTCGTCAGCGAGACGGATCCGTGGTTCGAGCAGGGCGCGTCGGCGAATTTGTTCGCCAGCCGGTTCCGCAATTTCGTCATCGCCCGCTGCCGCAGCCAGGGGCTGCAGCTCTCGGCAGAGGAATTAGATCTGATCGACGCTTGGTTCGGTGGGTCACCGGTGGCACAGCGCGTGCCCGTGGCCGCCACGCCGAGCCGGCCGGCCGCCGAGCAAGGCTATGCTGCACCGACGCGTGCGCCTGCGGCACAGCAGGCTTATGCGCCGGAAGCGGCGGATCGCTGGTGGAGCGCCGATGAAGGCCGGCAGGCGGGAGCCCAGGATGCGGGGCTCGACGATCAGATGCCTTTGATCGTGCGCAACCGGTTGCGCGGTTAGCGCTATTTCGTGTTTTCTGGTTGAAGCGCCCCGATTCAAAGCCGGGGCGCTTCGTTTTGTCCGCATCGTGCTGAGCGGTTGTCACATGCGTGAAACACGCCTGCGACTAGGTCGGAATAGAGGGTGATGGTGATCGAGTCGCGGCGTGTTTCAGAACGCCCGATTGGGAAGAGCGCGGATGAAGATACTGGTGGCCACCGATGCCTGGTTCCCGCAAGTGAACGGCGTCGTGGCTACGTATCAGCGGCTTGCCGGTGAACTTCCGGCCTTTGGTGCCGAGCTGGTCTTTCTAAAGCCAGACGATTTCAAAACATTTGCGATGCCACGGTATCCCGAGATCGCGCTCGCTCTGCCGTCGGTCCGCCGGTGCGCGGCGATGATCGACGCGGCGGCTCCCGATCACATCCACATTGCAACCGAGGGGCCTGTGGGGTGGCTGGCGCGAAGCTATTGCCGCCGGCGAGGACTGCCGTTCACGACCAGCTTTCACACGCGCTTTCCCGAATACGCAGCAGAGCATTTCGGATTTCCGCGCGCGCTCGTGTACGCAGGTATGCGGCGCTTTCACAATGCCGGGTCAGGCGTGATGGTGGCGACGGCGTCGTTGCGCCGCGATCTTGCAGGCAGGGGATTTCGCAACGTGATGCCGTGGACGCGCGGGGTCGACACAGATTTTTTCAAACCGCGTTCCGATCGTCTGTTTGGCAGCGAGGGACCGGTCTTTCTGTATGTCGGCCGCGTTTCGCGGGAAAAGAATATCGAGGCGTTTCTGGCAGCCGACCTACCCGGCATCAAAGCGGTCGTCGGAGATGGTCCGCATTTGCGCACGCTGGCCGAGCGGTTTCCGGGAGTGCGGTTTGCCGGCCGGCGGACGGGCGAGGATCTGGCCCGGCATTTCGCTTCCGCCGATGTGTTCGTTTTTCCCAGCCGGACAGATACGTTTGGTCTGGTCATTCTCGAAGCGATGGCGTCGGGCTTGCCGGTGGCGGCTTTTCCGGTGACGGGGCCGATCGATCTCATCGAGGATGGAGTGAGTGGCGCGGTCGACGAGGATTTGGGTTTGGCAGCCAGACGGGCTTTGGCACTCAGCCGGCATGATGCGCGCCGCCATGCGCTTGCCTTCACGTGGCGGGCGACGGCGGAAATGTTTTTGAAGAATATCCGTCATGCGCGGGCGGCTGCCGGTGCGCCGGCTTTATCGCGGGCGCCGGCCGATGCCTCCGCAGGCGGCTATTCGCTGGCGCCGCGAAAATAAAAAGCCCCACAGCGGGTTCGCTGCGGGGCTTGGCGTGATCTATCGATACTTATCAGGCGAAGTATTGGCCGCCGTTGGCCGAAATGGTCGAGCCTGTGATGAAGCCGGCGTCGTCAGATGCAAGGAAGACCACGCAGCGAGCAATCTCGGAGGGTTCGCCGAGCCGGCCGACGGGGATCTGCGGGATAATGTTCTTCTCCAGCACGTCCGGCGCAATGGCTCTCACCATTTCGGTGCCGATGTAGCCGGGACAGATCACGTTCACGGTTATGCCGGCGCGGGCGCCTTCTTGGGCGAGGGCCTTGGTGAAGCCGATGTCGCCGGCCTTGGATGCGGAGTAGTTCACCTGACCCATCTGGCCCTTCTGGCCGTTGATGGAGGAGATGTTGATCACGCGGCCGAACTTGCGATTGCGCATGCCTTCCCACACGGGGCGGGTGACGTTGAAGAGACCGTTGAGGTTGGTGCCGATGACAGCATCCCAGTGTTCCTTGGTCATCTTATGGAACATCGTGTCCTTGGTGATGCCGGCGTTGTTGACTAGAACATCGATGGGACCGAGATCCTTTTCCACCTGCTTGACGGCCGCTTCGCTGGCCTCGTAGCTCGACACGTCGAACTTATAGACCGGAATGCCGGTTTCGACTTGGAACTGCTGGGCTGCAGCGTCGTTGCCGGCGTAGCTTGCCGCGACGCGATAGCCTGCATTCTTGAGCGCGACCGAAATCGCGTGACCGATACCGCGCGTGCCGCCGGTAACGAGGGCCACTCGTGCCATGCTAATCCTCCCTGGAGTTCTTGATTGGATCGGGTTTGTGGGTGAGGCGGGGATGAAGAAACCGGGCCCGCTCAGCGATGAGTCGGGCCCGCCTCTCTTTGGTGCGAAGGCTTAGTCGCGGGCGACGCAGACGGCGATGCCCATGCCGCCACCGATGCAGAGGGTGGCGAGACCCTTCTTGGCGTCGCGGCGCTGCATTTCATAAAGCAGCGTCGTCAGAACGCGGGCGCCGGATGCGCCGATCGGGTGACCGATGGCGATGGCGCCGCCGTTGACGTTCACCTTGTCGGTGTCCCAACCCAGACCCTTGTTGACCGAAATGGCCTGCGCGGCGAAGGCTTCGTTGGCTTCGATAAGGTCGAGGTCCTTGATCGTCCAGCCAGCACGTTCCAGCGCCTTCTTGGAAGCCGGGATTGGACCCGTTCCCATGATAGACGGATCGACGCCGGCCTGGGCCCATGAGGCGATGCGCGCCAGCGGCTTCAGACCACGCTTCTTGGCTTCGGCTGCCGTCATCATCACAACGACGGCCGCGCCGTCGTTGATGCCCGAGGCGTTGGCGGCCGTAACTGTGCCTTCCTTGGGATCGAACGCGGGGCGCAGTTTCGAGACGGTTTCGATTGTTGTGCCATCCTTGATGTATTCGTCGGTGTCGACGACGGTGTCGCCCTTTTTGCCCTTGATGGTGACGGGGCAGATCTCATCCTTAAACTTGCCGGCCTTGCGTGCGGCTTCGGCCTTGTTCTGCGAGGCAACGGCGAACTTGTCCTGCTCTTCACGGCTGATCTGCCATTGGCGGGCCACGTTCTCGGCCGTCGTGCCCATGTGGTAGTTGTTGAATGAATCCCACAGGCCGTCGCGGATCATGGTGTCGATGAGTTTGCCGTCGCCCATCTTAGTGCCTTCGCGCATGTGGATGGCATGCGCCGACTGGCTCATGCTTTCCTGGCCGCCGGCGACGACGACCGTCGCAGCGCCGGTTTGGATCTGCTGAGCACCGAGAGCAACAGCGCGCAGACCCGAGCCGCAGATCTGGTTGATGCCCCAAGCTGGTGCGTCGACTGGAACGCCGGCGCCGATGGCCGCGCGGCGGGCTGGGCCTTGGCCTTGTGCAGCGGTCAGGACTTGGCCGAGGATCACTTCAGAGACGTCGCCGGGCTGAACGTTGGCGCGCTGGAGAGCGGCCTTGATCGCGACTGTGCCCAGTTCATGAGCGGGAAGGGACGCAAGAGTTCCGCCGAACGAGCCGACGGGCGTGCGTGCGGCACTGACGATGACGATATCGGTATCCTGGCTCATTGAAATCCGGCCTCCTCCCGGGGGGTAGTGTTTAAGGGGCTTTGTGGCACGGTCTCGTCTGAGTTTTCGGTGCCACAGGGTGGGAAACCCATAGCAGCAACACAGAGAGCACCGCAAATGCCCAGGCGGGTGGCATCGCACGTGCCCAAGCGGGTGGCAATCAAGACCAAAATCGATGCAGGAAGCTCTGGCATGGGGCCGCGCCTGTGTGTTACCATGTCGCAGCGCAATAAGTATCAAGTCTCTGGGAAGCCGCTGGAATGTCCTCAGTCAACAAGCCCGACGTGCCGCAGGAAAAACGCGAAGCCATCGTCATCAAGAAGTATGCGAACCGGCGTCTCTACAATACCGAGACTAGCCAGTACGTGACCCTTGATGACCTGGGCACCATGGTGCGGGCTGACAAGGATTTCGTGGTTTACGATGCCAAGACGGGCGACGACCTGACCCATTCAGTACTGACGCAGATCATCGTGGAGCAAGAGAGCCGCAACGACGGGCAGAACATGCTGCCGACGCCGTTCCTGCGGCAGCTGATCCGTTTTTATGACGATCAGATCGGCCGCATGGTGCCGAGCTATCTCCAGTTCAGCCTTGAGAACCTGGTGAAGGAGCAGGAGAAGATCCGGTCGCAGTTCACGGCCGCGTTTACCAATCCTGCTGTTGCATTCGAGGCCTACCAAGAGCAGGCACGCAAGAACATGGCGATGTTTGAGCAGGCCGTGTCGATGTGGACATCGTTTGGTGCTGCAGCACAGCAAGGCGCGCGTGCGCCGGAAGCACCGGCCGGCGCCGACAAGCCGAAGATCGAAGCTGTGCCGACGACGGGCCAACGCGATGAAATCTCCGAGCTCAAGTCGCAGCTGGAATCCATGCAGCGTAGCCTGGAGAAATTGACCAAGGACCGGACCTGACACGCGGACCGGGCTTGGCTCGGCTGATTTGATTTTCCAAATCAAGCGCTATTGGTGCGTTGGGACCGCAGGGCTTGGCGCGCGACCTTAGATTGGCTGTACGGCGGTGAAGTCTTCTGCGGCGATGGGCTGGCCGAAGTAAAAGCCTTGCAGGTAGTCAATCCCCGCGTCGGCGAGGAACTGTGCAGAGGCTTCGTCGCCCACCCACTCGGCTACGGTCTCAAGCCCAAAGTTGTGGGCCAGATCGACCATGGTGCGGATGAAGGCCTGATCAGCTTCTTCGGCCATCACGTCCTTCACGAACGCCCCGTCAATCTTGACCATGTCGACCTTGAGCGCCTTCAGGTTCTTAAATGACGTATAGCCGGCGCCAAAATCGTCGATGGCGATGCGGCAGCCCATTTCCCGCAGCGTATCCACGAACAGCTTCATCATGTTCATATCGATGATGACGCTCGTCTCGGTGATTTCGACAATCATGCGTCGCGTCAGCGACGGATCGTCGGCTGTGAGGCGGCTCAGGGTGGCAATCCAGTCGGGTTCGTTGGCCGTGAGGCTGGAGACGTTCACCGACAGCGTGATGTCCGGGTGCTGCTTTAAGAGTACGATGGACATCTCTAAGGTGCGCTTGTCGATCAGACGCGACAGGCCGAGCTGTTCGGCGGCTTCAATGAACTGTCCGGCGGAGACCATGTCGCCGTTCGGCCGCTCCATACGCAAGAGGCACTCGTAAATTTCGGGGCGGCGCGATTTGGAGCCCATCATCGGCTGCAACGCCAAGCTCATCCGGCCGGCTTCGAGCGCGGAGATGACGTCGTCGACCATCGCGATGTTGCGCTGGCGGGTGTTTTCGATGGCGGGATTGGGCGTGAAGGCGACGAAGTTCTCCAAGCGGTTCTGCTTGGCTTTTTCGAGTGCCTGCAGAGCGCAACTCAGTGCCTGGTGAACGGTCTGGGCATGATCGAGGAGAATCACGCCGCCGATCGACACCGTCGCGTGGACGGGCGTTCTGCCGGCGCGAATGTCGGTTTCACGCACAGCGCGCATGAAGCGGTCGGCCGCGATTTCCATGGCGCCGGGGCCGCAGTCGTTGAGGATGATGCCGAACTTGTTGGCGGAGTAGCGGCCGAGCGAGTCGCCGCCGCGCAGCTTGCCCTTGATGGCGCTGACGACGGCGCCGATCACATCGTCTCCGGCATGATGTCCGAGCGTTTCGTTGACCGCGGCCAGGTTGTTGATCGCAACCATGAGGAATGCCGATTGGGAGCGCGAACGCGAGCAGCGCAGGATGACGGCGTTGAGTGCATCGGTCAGCCGGGCACGGTTCAATTGTCCCGTCAGCTCGTCGTGGTCGTTGCGGTATAGGAGGCGTTGTTCTTCGACGTAGCTGTCGGCGACGATGCGTACGACGCCGCGCGCGCGGGCGGGGCGGCCGTCTTGCCCCGGCCACCACCGGCCGTGATCTTCGACCCAGACGGGCAGGCCCCGCGCGCCGGGTGCGGTGAGGCGGTACTGCATGCGGTAGGGCATGCCAGCGGCAGCGGGGCCATCGACCGTGCGGTCGAATACTTGATTGCGCTGCTGGATGTGTTCGGGGGCGACCATGCGGGCGAATTTTTCTCCGCTGTCGATGGCGTCGCAGCCGTGGACGCCGAGTACGTGCTCAGCATTGGTCTCCCACTCGATGTTGTCGGTGGCTAGGTTCCACGTATAGGCGGTTTCGTCGGTGGCCAAAACGCCGACGAGGTCGAACTGCTCTTTCTCGGTCAGAACGTCGAGCGCGGCTTCCACCGCGGCATCGGCGATGGCGGTCGAAGGAATGATGGTCTGTTGCGACTGACTCACAAGGTCCCCGCGCCCGCGCGAAATTGAACGTCGCACGGGTGTCGGTCCGCGCCACTTACCTCAAACTAGGGGCAAATTCCTAACAACGCTTGAAGTGGGGTGCGCGCCGGGCGCGAAAAAGGGCCCGGAGTGTTAACTCGGGGCCCTTTGCGTTGGGAATGCTTTCGGAGGGAAGGCTTTTGTTAATTTTCGCCCGCGCCGAAGCCAATGTCGCGCTTGGCGACGCGAATCCCGATGGTGAAGCCCGCGATCACGTCGATCAGGGCGGCCATCATGAGGAGGAAAAAGGTCGAGGACGAGGCTTGGCTGACCAGCAGAAACTCAACCAGGAAGGCGATGAAAACGACCATCGAGAGACCGTGGTCGATCATCGATGCGGTACCGGTGTAGGTGGCCTTCACGATTTCGATGAAGAGGACGACCATGCCGATCAACAGCAGGAGGTCACCCCAGGTGAAAATCCAGGTGCCTCCGCTCATCATCGTGATGCCCTCACCCACCAACGACCCCTTAAGATCGACGCCTAGGATCATCAGCAGGTTGTAGAGAATGAACGGGATAACCGTCAGCGGCAGTGCAGCGAGCGACATCGTAGACTCCCCTTGTGTCTGACCCGGCCTTTTCGTTCTCACCCGATTTGCCGGCGCCTCATACTCTAGCACGCTCAGACTGCAGCATGACGATGTGCCGGCGATAAGGCACTGTCACGCAGCACTGAAGGTGCCATGCCGGACTGACCGGATGATCAGGCTTCGGCCTTCGGCGGAAGGATCTGACGGCCCTTATACTTGCCGCTCTTCAGATCGATGTGGTGGGGGCGGCGGCGCTCGCCACTGTCCTTGTCCTCGACGTAAGCCGGCCGCGCGAGGGCGTCGTGCGACTGACGCTGGCCCTTCTTCATGCGCGAGACTTTTTTCCTGGGTACGGCCATTTAAATTACTCCGCTCGTATTTTCTGGGGCTGGTGCCACTGCGGAGGGGAGGCGCTTAGCCTCTGGAAACGCAGCAGAATTTGCCCGAATGGGACGGCCTTCCGAGTGCCCGGCTGCGCGCAATAGCTCGCAGTGCGGCGCGGGCAGGTCCAGGCCACAGAGCGGGCCTTATACTACAAACCCGGGTCAGTGCCAGCCCTCTTCTTCACCGTTGTCTGCCAGCCAGATCCGGACTTGGAGTCGCGATCAGCTGGGCCTTCTGTGGAGCGCTGGCGGTCGGTCATGGCGCAATTGGCTACCGGGCCGGCGGCTCGCATGCGGGCCTGTATGACGGTGGCCTTTCGCGATGTTCGCGTGCCTGGGTCGCCCGCATCGCGGAGTATGGGATTTGGGAGTGCAGCTGCAAGTAGAGCGGCTTCGCGTTCAGTCAGCCGGGACGCTGGTTTGTTGAAGTGATGGCGCGCGGCGGCCTCGGCGCCGAAGACGCCTGGGCCCCATTCGGCGATGTTCAAATAGATTTCCAGCATGCGGGACTTTGGCCAGACGGCTTCGGCTACGACGGTGAGCGGTATCTCGATGGCTTTGCGCAGGTAGCTTTTCGACTGCGACAGGAACAGGTTTTTGATGACTTGCATGGAGATGGTGCTGGCACCGCGCGCTACTTTGCCTTCGCCCGCCAGTTCGAGCGCTTTTTCCAACGCATCAATGTCGACGCCGTAGTGATCGCAGAAGCCCCAATCCTCGGACACGACAACGGCACGCAGAAGATTTGATGAGATGTTTTCAATGGGCTCCCAGTCTTGCTCGATCTTCGTCCCCGTCAGCCACTGGTAGGCGATGAGGGTCGTGGTGGGTGGGTTGATGACGCGGTAGGCCAGGATCAGGACGAGCACTGTGGCGAAGTAGGCCGCCACGGCGAGACCCGCGAGGCGTGCGATGCGGCGCCAGGTCCAAGGGCCTTCCAAAAGGTGGCCTAGTTGCCAGCCTTGCGTTGGGCTGGGCGCCGTCGCGGCAGGGGCTGTCAGCGTTGGTTCGGCCGTCAGCCCCGATGCCGGCGGCGGGCTATCGAACGTGGGTTCGATGCGCTCGTTTTCGGCAGTGCGCGGGGGCTCAGGCGTGATGCGATCGCCACCGCTGGGGACGTAGGACAATGCGTGATCAGGCGGCGAGGGGTCGGCGAACTCTGCCGGTGGTATCTCGGTGGCAAGGGTCTCAGGTGCGGGAAGAACCCGATTATCGGCGGGTGGAACGCTGCCCACGGTTTGCGGCGCGTTGTTTTCAGTCGCAAGGCGCGGTTGGGCTTGCCCTTCATCGTGCGAATGTGGCGGATTGGGAGCCAGCACCGCGACGGGCGTGATCGCGCTGGATATGCGGCAAACGGCGTCTGCAATCAGGAGTTCGACGTCGCAGCCCGGTGGCGGTGTGGCGTCAGCCGAGGCAGTTGCGACGGCCGGGTTCGCCCCGCCCGGGTCGATGCCCGCCGGATCGCTGGTCTTCACGTCCGCGCCATTCTCGCCCATACCCTGCCTTATGCCGCCTCACGCGACTTGATCGGCCCAGCCGGACCTGCTGGACACCCAGTCGCCCGGCCCGTCAGTGCATGATAAGGCTTCCGCCCCGCCCTCGCACATCTGCCATCCGACTAGGTAATTCCTTCATGACTTTTGCGCAAAGCCTGTCCGAAGCCGCCCGCCTGACCGAGGCGACTCTGGCGCGCCTTCTTGCGGAAAAAACCCTGATGGGCGAGGCGCCTGAGGCGCAGGCGGGGCGTTTGATCGCGGCCATGCGGCATGCGGTTCTGGGCGGTGGAAAGCGCGTTCGGCCGCTTCTTGTCATCGAAAGTGCGGCCCTGTTTGGGATAACGGCTGCTCAGGCGTCGGCTACTGCTGCTGCTCTGGAACTGGTCCACTGCTATTCCCTGGCGCACGACGATCTCCCGACCATGGACAACGATGAGCTGCGGCGTGGCCAGCCGACGGTTTGGAAGGCTTATGACGAGTGGACGGCCATTCTGGCGGGGGATGGTCTGCTCACTCTTGCATTCGAACTTCTCGCGCGGCCGGAAACGCATCCGGATGCGGACGTGCGGGTGTCTCTCGTCGGAGCGCTGGCGCGGGCTTCGGGCGCGGCGGGTATGGTTGGCGGTCAGGCGCTCGACCTGATGGCGGACAAGCTCAGTGATCCGGCCCAACCGACGGTGGAGCATATTCGCCAGCTGCAGGCGATGAAGACCGGCGCGCTCTTGGTTTTTGCGTGCGAAGCTGGGGCGATCCTTGGCCGCGCATCGGCCGCGGAACAGCGCGCGCTCGTCGATTTCGGATCGGCGCTGGGTTTTGCGTTTCAGATTGCCGACGATCTGCTTGATGCGGAAGGCGACGCCGCCACTGTGGGCAAGGCGGTTGCCAAGGATGCGGCGGCGAACAAAGCCACTCTGGTGTCGCTGATGGGGATCGCGGACGCGAAGGCGATGCTCGTCAAAACAGAAGCGGCCGCCAACGACGCACTGTCGGTGTTCGGTGCAAAGGCGAATGTGCTTCGGGAGGCGGCCCGGTTCGTGGTCAACCGCAAGAGTTGACCGTCAGCGTCGTGCAATCACGGCGCCCAGTTCAGGAAGTTCGCGATCAGGCCGAGGCCCAGCCGCTGGCTTTTTTCTGGATGGAATTGTGTGCCGGCGATGTTGCCGTGGGCGATGAGAGCCGTAACGGGGCCGCCGTAATCTGTTTCGGCGACCACATCAGCGCGGCTTGCCGGGACGAAATGATAGGAATGCACGAAGTAGGCGTGCAGGCCGTCTGGCCCCGTCGGCAGGCCGGCGAGCAGGGCGTGGTCGCGCAAGGCCGTCAGCGTGTTCCAGCCCATGTGGGGAATTTTGAGTGCCGGATCGTTCGGTTCGATGGCGCGGACTTCGCCGGCAATCCAATTAAGCCCGTCGCTGACGCCGTGTTCGAGGCCGCGCGTTGCCAGCATTTGCATGCCGACGCAGATGCCGAGAAACGGACGGCCCTTGATGCGGACGGTCTCTTCCAAGGCATCGCGCATGCCAGGCACGGATTCGAGGCCACGCCGGCAATCGGCAAAGGCGCCAACGCCGGGCAACACGATGCGATCGGCACGCCGCACGATGTCCGGATCGGCGGTGACATGAATGCGGGTTTCGGTGGCGCTGTCGCGCGCGGCGCGTTCAAACGCCTTTGCGGCCGAGTGCAGGTTGCCGGAGCCGTAGTCGATAATGGCGACGTTTTGCATGCGTGGTCCGTGCTGCGATTTAGGCGCGGCCGGGTATCAAGCGGCGCAGGGCAGTCGCGAAGAGCCGGGGCTCGGGGCTTAACGTTTGGACTTCGGTTGTGGCTGGGTGGGTGTTCACCCAGTCTTCGATGAAGCGGCGCTCGCACTCCGGCAAGTTCTTGCCCGTAACCGTGCCGAGTTCCGTCCATCCACGAAAAGTGAGCCACATCCGTTCCAGAGTGGAGGCTTCGAGGCCGAGGTAGATGTTGAGGCCTATCACGAGGAATGCGAACCAGTTTGGTTCAAGACCAAGCGCGCGCAGTCCGACCGCTGCAGCGATGATCACGACGATGTAGGCCGCGAAAGCAAGAAATTGTCCTTTGACTGCCAAATAGACCGGCGAAAAGAGCGCCGCACCCCACGAGAAGCCGTCACGCACGAAGACGAACGTTGCCGCGCGATCGACGCGGTTCGACGGCGGGTTCGGCGGCTCGTGCACCGTGTAGACGTCGACGTCCGAGTTCTCCTTGGCGCGGAACAGCAGATACATCATACGCTGAGTGTCCCCTTAGTCGACGGCACACGTCCCGCCTGACGCGGATCCGGTGTAATGGCTAAACGCAAAGCGCGGGCCAATCCCTTGAAACACGTCTCGACAATGTGGTGGTTGTTCTCACCATAGAGGTTCTGGATGTGTAGGGTGATGCCGGCATTCTGGGCGAACGCCTGGAACCACTCGCGGAACAGCTCCGTATCCATTTCGCCAAGTTTGTCGCGCGTAAAGGTGACTTTCCAGATCAGGTAAGGACGGCCTGAGACGTCCACGGCGACGCGCGTGAGCGTTTCATCCATTGGCAGGTGCACGTCGGCGTAGCGCGTGATGCCGACTTTATCGCCGAGCGCCTTGGCAACGGCCTGACCCAGCACGATCCCGCTATCTTCGGTCGTGTGGTGATAATCGACGTGGAGATCGCCTTTTGCCTGCAGTTTGATGTCGATCAGCGCATGGCGGGAGAGCTGCTCGAGCATATGGTCGAGAAAGCCGATCCCGGTCTTGATGTCGAACGCGCCCGTTCCGTCCAGGTCGATCGTCGCCTGGATGTCGGTTTCCTTGGTCTTGCGCGAAATCGTGGCCTGACGCTTCAAGGTGTCCTCTTTCGTTGGGTGCGGCCGGCTTTTGTGACTGTGGCCGGCTGCCCAGTCAGCCCCTCTCGCTTACCAGTCTTTGGACAATCGTTCTACCTTCGGTAACCCTGATCGCCGGTTCTTGATTTACGGCGGTGCCGGGCCTAGATCTCGTTGGCGATGAGCACAGAACATTCCCCCGGAAACGTCCCAACTTGGCACGGAACCACCATCTTGACCGTCCGCAAGGGCGGCGAGGTTGTGATTGCGGGTGACGGGCAGGTCAGCCTTGGCCAGACCGTCATCAAATCAAACGCGAAGAAAGTCCGGCGGCTGGGCCGCGGCGATGTGATCGGCGGGTTCGCGGGGGCTACGGCCGACGCGTTCACTCTCTTTGAGCGGCTGGAAGCCAAGATCGAGCTTTATCCGGGGCAGTTGGCGCGCGCGTGCGTAGAACTCGCCAAGGACTGGCGAACCGACCGCTATCTGCGTCGGCTAGAAGCGATGATGCTGGTCGCCGACAAGGACGTGTCGCTGACGTTGACCGGTACGGGCGATGTGCTGGAGCCAGAGTTTGCCTGTATGGGCATCGGGTCAGGCGGCATGTTCGCCCTGGCGGCTGCGCGCGCGCTGCTCGATCAGCCTTTGTCGGCAGAAGAGATCGCGCGGAAGGCCATGGGGATCGCGGCCGACATCTGCGTCTATACCAATTCCAATCTGGTGGTCGAAAAGCTCACGGCCACCAAGTGAGCTTGCACATATGACCAACTTCTCTCCGCGTGAGATCGTCTCGGAACTTGACCGTTACATCGTCGGTCAGAACGACGCCAAGCGTGCGGTCGCCATCGCGCTGCGCAACCGCTGGCGGCGGCAGCAATTGACCGGCGACCTGCGTGACGAGGTCTTGCCGAAGAACATTCTCATGATCGGGCCGACGGGCGTCGGCAAAACCGAGATTTCGCGTCGTCTCGCGCGGCTGGCGGGGGCGCCGTTCCTCAAGGTCGAGGCGACGAAGTTCACCGAGGTCGGGTACGTCGGCCGCGACGTGGAAAGCATCATTCGCGATTTGGTGGAGGTCGGGCTTGGGCTCATCAAAGAGGTCAAGCGTAAGGAAGTGCGCGCGAAGGCGGAGAAGCTCGCGGAAGAGCGCGTGCTCGATGCATTGGTGGGGGCCACGTCATCGCCGGCGACGCGCGATAGCTTCCGGCGCCGGCTGCGCGATGGGGACCTCAACGACAAAGAAGTCGAGATCATGGTCGCCGACACGGGCAGCGGAATGCCGATGTTTGAGATCCCAGGCATGGGGCCTGGCATGGGCGGGGCCGGGATCAATATCGGCGAAATGCTGCAAAAGGCGATGGGCGGCCGGATGAAGTCGCGCCGCATGACGGTCGGCGACAGCTATGATGTGCTGATTGCAGAAGAGAGCGACAAGCTGATCGACAACGAAAATCTGGCGCTTGAAGCGATCCGCGCGGTGGAAAATGCCGGCATCGTCTTTCTGGATGAGATCGACAAAATCTGTTCGCGCGGCGATGGCGTGCGCGGCGGGGCGGACGTCAGCCGCGAGGGTGTGCAACGCGATTTGCTGCCGTTGATCGAAGGAACGACGGTTGCGACCAAGTATGGGCCGGTGAAGACGGATCACGTGCTGTTCATCGCTTCGGGCGCGTTTCATGTATCGAAGCCGTCGGATCTCTTGCCCGAACTGCAGGGCCGGCTGCCGATCCGCGTTGAACTGAAAGCGCTGTCGCGGGAAGACTTCCGGCGGATCCTCACAGAGCCCGAGGCCTCGCTCATCAAGCAGTACATTGCTCTGATGCAGACCGAGGGCTTGACGCTGCATTTTACGGATGATGCCATCGACGCACTGGCGGATGCGGCTGTGCTGGTCAATTCCACCGTAGAGAACATTGGCGCGCGTCGGTTGCAGACCGTCATGGAGCGGGTGTTGGATGAGATATCGTTTGAAGCCAGCGATCGCTCAGGCGACGCCATCACGATCGATGCGGCTTATGTGACCGCGCGGATCGGCGAACTGGCGAAGAATGCGGATCTGTCAAAGTTTATCTTGTAAGACTGCGCACGCACTCCGTGCGCTGATAAACGGCCGTCGCGCGGACCAAACGAAGCGCTGGCCAAATCCTGTGGCCGTGCGAAAGTGTTCCTCCTGCTGATCTGGCGTGGGAGGGTGGGCGTGATGTTCAGAATTGTTGGACGGGCGCGTTGGGCGTTGGCGCTGCTGACGGGTTTGATCGCCGGGCCGGTCGCAGCATCGGAAGGCACACACGTCAAGGCGGGGGAACTCGCGCGGGCGAAGCCGGGGACGATCTTTCGTGTTTGGCCGATGGAAGGCGGAGTGAAGCCCGGCATCAAGGGATACCGCGTGCTCTATCGGTCGACGAATTTCGACGGGCGGCCCGTGGCCGTGACGGGCGCGCTGATTTTTCCCGCCGAGGCATCGCAGGGGCTGCGGCCCGTCGTTGCCTGGGCGCACCCGACGACGGGTGTAGTTTCGGGGTGTGCGCCGACACTCCTGCCCAACCTTTCTCAGGTAATCATGGGGATCGACGAGATTACCGATAAGGGGTGGGTGATCGCGGCGACGGATTACATCGGCTTAGGGACGAAGGATCCGCATCCGTATCTGATCGGGATTGCTGAGGCGAATGCCGTCATCGATATCGTGCGCGCGGCACGGCAGTTGAAAGATATCGAAGCCGGCGAGCGATTTGCGGTGTGGGGTCATTCGCAGGGTGGACATGCGGCGCTCTATACGGGGTTGCATTCGAAAAAATATGCACCGGAGCTTGAGCTGGTGGGCGTTGCGGCGGCGGCCCCCGCGACGGAACTGGCGAAACTCTTCAAGGCCGACGAAGGGACTGCGAGTGGACGCGGATTGACGGCGATGACCGTGCTCGCCTGGTCGCGGCTGTTTGGGTGGCCGCTGGGCGAGTTGGTGGACGCAGGGGCGATGCGGCCGTTTGAGACGGTGGCCAGCGATTGCATCGAAGACCTGCCGCAGTTTTTTCAGGAAGACCAGGATTTGAAGGCGCTGCCGCGTCAGTTTCTGAAGATCAATCCGCTGACCGATCCGAAGTTTACTCCAGTTATCGAGGCGAATACGCCGGGTGCGTTGCCGGCGGGGATGCCCGTGTTCATCGCGCAGGGGACAGCGGATACGACGGTGCGGCCGGAGATCACGAAGGACTATGTGCGCCGGCTGTGTGCCGGCGGCGCGCGGGTGTATGTCAAGATGATGCCGGGGGTGAGCCACGTGACGGTCGCGCTTGACGCGGCGTATGATGCGGTGGCGTGGATGACGGACCGTTTCGAGGGCGATCCGGCCCCCAATAGTTGTGGTTGAAATCAGCCCGGTCGGGTCTGGCCTGAGCCGTGCACCACGTATTTGAAGCTGGTCAACTGCTCGACGCCGACGGGACCGCGGGCGTGCATTTTGCCCGTGGCGATACCGATTTCGGCGCCAAATCCAAATTCGCCGCCATCGGCAAATTGGGTTGAGGCGTTGTGCAGGACGATGGCGCTGTCGACCTCGTTGAGGAAGCGCGCTGCTGTTGCGTCATCGCTGGTCACGATCGCGTCCGTGTGCTGTGAGCCGAAGCGGGCGATGTGATCAATAGCGCCATCCACGCCGTCAACGGTTTTGACGGCGATGATGCTGCTCAAGAATTCTTTGCCGTAATCATCGGCTGTGGCCGGTTTCACGCGCGTGTCGGCGGCGCGTGCGGCCTCGTCGCCGCGTACTTCACAGCCGGCGTCGAGGAGGGCTGTCACGAGTTCGCCCATCACGACTTTGGGTGCTGCCTTATCGACGAGCAGGCACTCTGTGGCGCCGCAGATGCCGGTGCGGCGCATCTTGGCGTTGACGACTATGGCTTTCGCCATGTCGAGGTCGGCGGCTTTATCGACGTAGGTGTGGCAGATGCCTTCCAGGTGCGCGAAGACGGGGACACGTGCGTCGTCCTGCACGCGTTCAACGAGCGAACGGCCGCCACGGGGAACGATGACGTCGACGGTGCCGCCGAGGCCGGACAGGAGATGACCAACCGCGGAGCGGCTCGTTGTGGGGATCAACTGGATCGCATTTTCGGGCAGACCAGCGGCCGTGAGGCCGGCGACGAGGCAGGCGTGGATGGCGCTGGCGGATTGGAACGCATCGGAGCCCGTGCGCAGGATCGCGGCGTTGCCGGCCTTAAGGCATAGGCCGCCGGCGTCGGCGGTGACGTTGGGGCGGCTTTCGTAGATAATGCCAATGACGCCGATTGGGACACGGACGCGGGCGATTTTGAGGCCGTTCGGGCGTGTCCATTCGCTGAGTGTCGCGCCGATGGGGTCGGGGAGGGCTGCAATATCTTCCAGGCCGCGTGCGATGGCGTCGATGCGGGCGTCGGTCAGCGTCAGGCGGTCGATGAAGGCGTCGGTCAGGCCGTTGGCCCTGGCAGTCTCCACATCGGCGGCGTTGGCTTTCCGCAGCTGGGATCTGTCCTGGCGGAGGTGAGCGGCCATTGCGCACAGCGCAGCATTCTTGGTGGCCGCGGGCGCAAGCGCGAGATCGCGTGCCGCGGCGCGGGCGGCGCGGCCGATGGCGAAGATCGCTTCGCGCAGATCTTCGGCTTTCTGTTCGGAGCGGCCTACAGACATTATTTCCTCGAGAGTGCCATGTCGTCGCGATGCACGAGTTCGTCGCCGCCATTGTAACCGATCAGCGCTTCGATGTCGGCGCTGCGCTTGCCGGCGATTTTTTCGGCTTCCGAGCGGGGATAGGCGACGAGGCCGCGGCCCAGTTCGCGTCCGTCGTTGGAGCGAATGATCACGGCATCGCCGCGGTCAAAGGTGCCGTCAACGCGGGTAACGCCAGCGGGCAGCAGGCTTTTGCCGGAGACGAGCGCTTTTTCCGCGCCCGCATCGATGAATAGCGTGCCGCGCGGTTCCGATTGTCCGGCGATCCAGCGCTTCTTGGCGGTCACGGGGTCCTGGTTCGCCAGGAACCATGTGACCTTAGAGCCTTCTGCTATGGCGCGCAGGGGATGCATGACGTCGCCGGTGGTGATGACCATATTTGTGCCGGCGCCGAGTGCGATCTTGCCGGCTTCGATCTTGGTCTTCATGCCGCCCTTGGAAAGTTCGGTCCCCGGTGCGCCGGCCATGGCTTCTATTTCGGGCGTGATCTCGGTGACGACGGGGATGTGGCGGGCGTTCGGATCGGTGTGGGGCGGGGCTGTGTAGAGACCGTCGATATCGGAGAGCAGCACCAAGCAGTCGGCGGAGACCATGGAGGCGACGCGCGCGGAGAGGCGGTCGTTGTCGCCATACTTGATCTCGGCGGTGGCAACCGTGTCGTTTTCATTCACGACGGGAATGGCGCCCAGTTCGAGCAGGGTCTCGATGGTGTGGCGCGCGTTGAGATAGCGGCGGCGCTGCTCGGTGTCGCCAAGTGTCAGCAGGATCTGCGCAACGGTCAGGCCGTGTTTGCCAGCGAGGGCCTGATAGGCAGCGGCAAGGCTGATCTGGCCGACGGCCGCGGCGGCTTGGCTCTGTTCGAGTTCGAGAGACCCCTTCGGCAAGCCGAGTTTGAAGCGGCCGAGCGCAATAGCGCCGGATGAGACGAGAACAACTTGGCGGCCGGCGGCTCGCAAGGCGGCGACGTCGTCAATCAGCGAGGCGAGCCATTGCAGTTTCAATTCGCCGTTCGTGCGGTCAGCCAGCAGAGCTGAGCCGATTTTCACAACAATACGGTGCGCCCGGTCCCATTCGGGACGGGCGGCGATGGCCGTCGCGGTGTTGATCGGCGTGCGGGACATGGAACGGCGGAACCCTTGGATAAGGTGGGTGGATTAGCCCTCAACCGGCCCGGGGCGCAAGCAAGATTATGGCTGCGCCCGCAAGGCAGACTGCAGCGCCGGCGGCATCAAAGCGATCGGGCCGCATGCCCTCGATGCCCCACATCCAGCCGAGAGAGGCCAGAATGTACACGCCTCCATAGGCGGCAAAGGCCCGTCCGGCGGCTTCGGCCGGTATTAATGTCAACAGACAAGCGAAGGCAATGAGTGCCGCAACACCGGGAATGAGCCACAGCGCGCTGGCGCCCGAGCGGAGCCATGCCCAAAAGGCAAAGCAGCCGCTGATTTCAGCCAGAGCTGCCGCAGCGTAGATGAGAAATGATGCCATCGGGTTCATGGTCTTTTGCGCGCCGCCGGTGAGGGTTTGACTTTACGCGGCGCCGGCGTGGCCGTTTTGCGGGCAAATGCTTCGATGCCGTCAAGCAGGATCGTTATGTGCGTATCAAAGACGGTGTCGGGGTCGAGGTTGCGGATCGCGGGCAGCAGTGGCTGCATAGTGGTGAGGCCCGGTGTGGCCGCGATTTCTTCCATGACCGTGGCGCTGGGGCGGCTGGTGAGACCGCCCGCTTCACCGGCACACAGGCCGAGCAGAGCAGCGTAGAAGCCGCACTCGACGGCCGGCAGGAGGGTGGTCGGGATTCCGGATTCGGCGAGCGCCGCGAAGGTGTCGTCGCAGAGGACGAGATCCTGCGGACCCGTCGTCCAGTGGCGCATCAGGAGCGGGAACGTGCGCGGATAGGTTTGGGCCACTGCGCGGTATTGGCGTGCCATGGACGTGAGGCGCTCGCGCCAGGGCCGCGCGCGATCGGGGGCCGCGATGGCGGCATGCAGACGATCGGCTACGGCCCGTTCCAATCCTTCGCGGGAACCGAAATGATAAATCAGTGCGGCCGGGTCGCAGCCGATGGCGCGGGCGGCAGAGCGGAGCGAGAAGTTTTCAACGCCGGAACGCTCCATTTCGGCGAGCGCGGCTTCGAGCAAGGCGGCATCGTCAAGGCCACGCTGGCCGCGAGGCTGCTTCTTTTTCAACATTGTTGAATTGGGCCTCTTGCCATGTGCCCCAGAGCCATCTATTTCAACGATGTTGAATATAGGCATGCGGTCATGGATGCAAGTGGAGACCTGACGACGGCCAAGGGGGCCCTGTTGAGGCGCAAAAGCCTCACAGCGGTCATCCTTTCGTGCTTCGGCGTGGGCATTGCCTTCGGGCTGGGCTACCCGCTGACGGCGATGGTGCTGGAGGCGCGCGGCGAGCCGCCTTGGGTGATCGGGTTGGCCGGCGCAGCCCCGTCACTTGCCATCCTCGTGCTGTTGCCGATCCTGCCTTACGCGGTGGCGCGGATCCGGCCCGCAACGGCGATTATCCTGGGATGCACATGCTGTGCGGCGGCCTACGGGTCACTTTATTTTCTCGACAACACGATCGCGTGGATCGCGCTGCGCTTTCTGATGGGGGCGACGATCGCGCTGCCGTGGATCGTGGGCGAGACGTGGGTCAATCACATCGCTGGAGACACACACCGGGCGCGGGTGATCTCGTTTTATGCGGTCTCGTTTTTCTCCGGGTTTGCACTGGGGCCATTCCTGCTTGAGCATTTGGGTGCGACGGGGCCGTGGGCGTTTGCCATCGGTGCGATCGGCGCCATTCTGGCGGCGGTGCCGATTTTTCTCGCCCGCGATCTGGCGCCTGATCTCGCGCATGAGCCTGCCACTGGCCTGCTCGGCGGCATGCGGATGGCGCCGGCCGCGATGGCGGGGGCGTTCCTCGGCGGATTTCTAGAGACGTCGCATTTTGCTTTGCTGCCTAATGTGGCGATGGCGGGCGGCATGGATGAAGGTGCTGCTTTGCGGCTGCTCACCGCGCTCATCGTGGGCGGGCTTGTCACCCAGTATGCGCTGGGCTGGCTCGCCGACCGGATGTCGCGCAAGCGCATTCTGGTCTCGCTCGGGATCATCTATGCGGTTCTGATCGCCGCGTTCCCCTGGGTGCTGACCCAGCCGGAGTTTGCACCGGCGCTGATCTTTGTTTTGGGCACGAGTGTGATCGGGTTCTACATGCTAGGGCTCGCCATGCTTGGCCAGGAGGTCGAGGCCAGCCAGCTCGCCACGGCGAATGCCGCATTCATTCTGATGTACACGACGGGCGGGATTGTCGGGCCGGTGATGTCCGGTGCGGCCATGACACATGCGCCCTTGTCCGGCTTCGTGGTGGCGACCGCAGCCGCCTCACTGCTTCTGACGGCAGTGATGGTGTTTGCGGGCCGGCGCACTCGTGGCGCTCAACGCCACGGGGCGCTCCCGAGGCTGCGGGCGGATTCCGAGCAGCCGGCGTGGTCCCGCCGCCGGCCGCGTGACCCGGCTTGATCCGGCCCGCGCCACAGGATACGTCACGAACTATGAGCCACAAAATCCGCATCATTCCCTGCCTCGACGTGAAGGACGGCCGTGTCGTCAAGGGCGTCAATTTCGTCGATCTCATCGATGCCGGCGACCCCGTGGAAGCGGCGGCCGCCTACGATGCGGCGGGTGCCGACGAGCTTTGCTTTCTCGACATCACCGCCAGTCATGAAAATCGCGATACGATCTTCGACATAGTGGAGCGGACGGCGGAGCGATGTTTCATGCCGCTGACCGTCGGCGGCGGTGTGCGCACGGTGGAGGACATCCGCAAGCTTCTGGAAGCGGGGGCGGACAAGGTTTCGATCAATACGGCGGCGGTGTTCAACCGGCAGTTCGTGCGCGAGGCGAGCGAGAAATTCGGTGCGCAGTGCATCGTCGTGGCAATTGACGCCAAGAAGGTGTCAGGGCCGGACGAAGCGGACCGTTGGGAGATCTTCACGCACGGCGGGCGCAAGCCGACGGGGATCGATGCGGTGGCCTACGCGAAAGAGGTCGTTGATCTTGGGGCGGGAGAGATCCTTCTTACGTCGATGGACCGGGATGGCACGAAGGCGGGGTTCGACATCGCGCTGACGCGGGCTATCGCCGATGCGGTCCCTGTGCCTGTCATCGCGTCGGGCGGGGTGGGCACGCTCGATCACCTCGTTGAGGGCGTTCGGGATGGGCATGCGAGCGCCGTGCTGGCGGCATCCATATTTCATTTCGGCACTTACACAATCGGAGAAGCAAAAGACCGGCTTGCGGCCCAGGGCATCGCTGTCCGGCGTGATGCGGCTTCGGGACGCGGCGGTTAGCGGCTGAACTTCTCAATCAAGGCGTAAGAGCACGTCTAAGGGATGCCCGCTGGCAGCCGGACTATAGGCGGCGACGAAGGTCCATAGACAAGACGCTGCCTTTCGCACAGACTTCCGATCCGTCGCTCGCATCGGAATGCCCGGACCTCAATGGCAGATCTTTTCAATCCCAATGTTCTCACGGCCTTGGGTGTTTGCACCATGGCCGCGGCAGCCACCATCATCGGAAGCTTGATCGTCGTTCGCGGCAGTCATTCGAGCCCGCGGCTTCTTGCTTTCGGGTTGGCGTTCTCAGGCGGAGCGATGGTCTATGTTTCGCTCGTCGAAATCTTCACAAAGTCTGTGTCTTCGTTCTCAGAGACCTTTTCGGCGCAAGCGGCCTATTCTGCGGCAACACTCGCTTTCTTTGCCGGCATTCTTTTGCTCGGTGTCATCGATCGTCTCATTCCCAATCCGCATGCGGGGTTGGATCCTGACCATCCGGCGACGGAGAAGGTTCGTATGCACCGGGTGGGATTGCTCACAGCGGCGGCCATCACGGCCCATAATTTTCCCGAGGGTTTGGCGACGTTTTTTGCCACACTGGACAATCCCACGGTTGGCGCATCGCTGGCCATCGCCATTGGTGTGCACAACATTCCGGAAGGTGTATCGATTGCCGTTCCCGTGTACTACGCGACCGGGAGCAAACGGCAGGCCATCGGTGCGGCCGCCATTTCAGCCATTGCCGAGCCTGCGGGTGCAATCATCGGATATCTTATCCTGGCGCCCTTTCTGTCGCCGGCCATCTTCGGGGCGGTCTTCGGGGTGATTGCAGGCGTCATGGTCTTCCTCGCACTCGACTCGCTCATGCCGGAGGCGAAACGCTATTCCAGCGGACACGAGGCGACCTACGGCGTGATTATCGGAATGGGTGCGATGGCGCTATCGCTGGTGCTGTTCAAATAGCCGGAGCGTTCGATGTTCAAGTGCTGTGCTGCCGCTTGGCGGGTGCTCGTGGTTCTAAGCCTGCTATATCCGGCCGTCGCGGTGGCCGAACCGGAAACTCAAGTTGAGCAGCCGGGAATCGAAGCGGAGATCGAGCAGTGCCGCAAGGATTGCGTCGAGACCACGTGCGCGCCGCAATTTCGCTCGTGCGTGAATGCCAGCGGTGAGGCGTCGCAGACGTGCACGACGATGCGCGATGATTGTGAAAAGCGCTGTGTCGAGGTCGATTGCATGACCTGACGACGCCCCCTCTCAGGGGTGCCACGGCTCGGCGTCGTCGCCGCTCTCTTCGGCTTCCTCGGCGTCTTTCTTCTGAATTTCGCGCACGATGGCGAAGAGAGCGTCTTTGACGCCCTGGCCGGAGACGGCCGACAACGCCAACGGCTTTTTGCGGGCTGCTTTTTTCAAATCTTCGAAGCGTGCCGCCAAGGTGGCATCGTCGATCGCGTCGCATTTCGAGAGAGCGACGATTTCCTTCTTGCGCGCGAGTTCGGGGCTGTAGGCTTTGAGCTCGCGGCGGACCACGCGGTAGTCTTCGCCGACGTTTTCGGACGTGGCGTCCACCAGGTGAAGGAGCACGCGGCAGCGCTCGACGTGACCCAGGAAGCGGTCGCCGAGGCCGGCGCCTTCGTGGGCACCTTCAATGAGGCCAGGAATATCCGCCAGCACGAAATCGAAGGAGCCGGCTCGGACGACGCCGAGGTTGGGGTGGAGAGTGGTGAAGGGATAGTCGGCGATTTTGGGTTTGGCGGCCGAGACGGTGGCAAGGAACGTTGATTTGCCAGCGTTAGGCAGGCCGACAAGACCGGCGTCGGCGATAAGCTTCAGGCGCAGCCAGATCGTGAACTCTTCACCGGGCAAGCCGGGGTTGGCGTGGCGCGGCGCTTGATTGGTGGCGCTCTTGAAGTGGGCGTTGCCGAAGCCGCCATTGCCGCCGCGCGCGATGCGAAAACGGTCGCCGGGATTGACGAGATCGGCGATGACGGTTTCCTGATCTTCGGCCAGAACCTCGGTGCCGGGCGGCACCTTGATAACGACATCGTCGCCGTTGGCCCCGGCGCGATTACGGCCCATGCCGTTGACGCCGCGTTCGGCCTTGAAATGCTGCTGATAGCGATAGTCGATCAGCGTGTTGAGGTTTTGGACGCACTCGACCCAGACGTCCCCGCCTTTGCCGCCGTCGCCGCCGTCAGGGCCGCCGAACTCGATGAACTTCTCACGCCGGAAGCCGATGCAGCCGTCGCCGCCGTCGCCGGCCTTGATGTAGATTTTTGCGAGATCGAGAAATTTCATGCCGCGCCTCTCCAGAGGAAGGCGGTCATGGGACGCTTCCTTTCGTAGTTCAATGTTTGCACTTCGGCATTGCGCGCGAGGCAATAAGCCTTGCAAGCACCGACGCAGCGGAAGCCCAGTTTTTCGATGACGCGCGCTGAGGCCGCGTTATCGATGAAGTGGCAGCAGGTGACGCGCGGTGCGCGGGCCACCTTGAAGGCGTGGCGGATAACGGCTTCGGCCGCTTCCGTGACGAAGCCTTGGCCCCACCAGGGCTTGCCGATCCAGTAGCCGAGTTCTGCGGAGCGGTCTTTGGGGTCGATGGTGTAGCCAATGAGGCCGATGAGATAGTTGTCGAAGTCGATGCCGCGCACGAATTCGTTGTCTTCGATGCCGCGGATCCATTCCTCGGCGTCGAATTCGGAATAGGGGTGGGGCAGGCGGGCCGTCATACGCGCGACGTCGATGTCGCCGGCAAGCAGAGCTATGCGCCGGGCATCGCCGTGATTGAGTTCGCGCAGGAGAAGTCGCTTGGTCCGCATGTTGTCCGTCGTGCGATCGCAATGTTTGATTTTAGCAGCCTAGCTCAGAAACGAAACGAGGGGAGATGCGGCGATGGCATCTCCCCTCGAACACTGTCCGGCCCGGCCTACGCCGTTATTCAGCGGCTTCCGCCTTGGCTGGGTTAACCGAGATGTAGGTGCGTCCGTTGGACTTCGACTTGAATTCCACGGTGCCTTCGACGAGGGCGAAGATCGTGTGGTCGACGCCCAGACCGACGTTCTTGCCGGGGTGCCATTTGGTGCCGCGCTGGCGGCACAGGATGTTGCCGGGAATGACGTGCTCGCCGCCGTACTTCTTGATGCCGAGGCGCTTGCTCTCGGAATCGCGGCCGTTACGCGTCGAGCCGCCTGCTTTCTTCTGTGCCATGAAAGTTATCCTCGATGTCGGGCCGTGGCGTCCGTTTGGTGCCTACGGGGAATGTCTTAGCCGGTGATGCCGGTGATGCGGATGGTCGTCAGGTCCTGACGGTGGCCGATCTTGCGGCGCGAATTCTTGCGGCGGCGTTTGCGGAACGCGATGACCTTGGGACCGCGGGTCTGTTCGACCAGTTCGGCCGTCACCTTCGCGCCCGACAGGAACGGCGTGCCGACCTTCACATCGGCGCCGGCGCCGACCATCAGGATCTCAGCGAATTCGATCTTGCCGTCGTCATTGACGTCGAGCTTTTCGACGGTCAGGACTTCATCCTTGGCGACGCGGTATTGCTTGCCGCCTGTCTTAATGACTGCGAACATATCATGCCTCTTTCCGCGCGTTTCACGCGCATTGGGTCTCATCCGCGCCCTGCGGCGCCGCAAATTCTTGCGGACTTTCAAGGGGTTGACCTAGGGGTCGACCAGAGCCTCGGGCAGCGACTTTTCGCGCGGGCTTCCCAGGGGACCCCGCGTGTGGGCTCCTTATCCTTGAGGCGGGGCGCAAAGTCAATGATCTCCGACTAAGGGCGGAGGCGCCCCTTCGGCCGGATTGATTTTGATCAACGCCAGCCGTCCGTAGACCTCTTAAATCTGTTCTGCGGCCCGGTGCTCTTGTGTGCTGCGCCGCAATTACCTACCTGCGCGACGGGCCGGCCCGAAAGGCCGGTTGCATTGCGACTTCCCCAGACTCGCGGCTGCTGAGATCCCTCAGCAGCCTTTTTTCTGCGCAACGCCCCATTCGACATCGCCTGGCCGTTTTGCTCGTGAACTTTGTTCGGGTTTGGCGAGCCGCTCGGAGAGCCCGCCGCAGGGTCTTTCCGCGGGGTGTTCTCGTGCCGCTATCATCGCCTTTGCCGCTGACCGATATTCCCGTCCTGGACTGCGGCGTTGATTTTCCGTTGCAGACGCTCGCGGTCTATCTCGGCCGGGCGCATGCCCTTCTGGATCTGGCGACGGCGCGGGTGCCGGTCACCGCCCTGCGCCAGCTCGACCGGGTATCGCGGGCGTGGCTCGTCAAGTGGAACAATGCGCATCTGCCCGAGATCGATGCGGTGGCGCGAACGCTCGACCGGCCGGGGGCTTATTTCTTTTCCGTCAATTACGAATGGGGCTGCACGTGCCGGGTTGCGCCCGCGCCGGATGGAGCCAGCGCGCGTCTGGTGCGCGTGCTCGATTGGAAGACGCCGGGGCTTGGGCGCAACATAGTTGCAGCGCGGGTCGAGGCGCCGGCTGGGCGCTATGTGACGCTGACTTGGCCCGGATACACAGGCGTTTTGACGGCGGTCGCGACGGGCCGGTTTGCGGTGGCCCTCAATCAGGCGCCGATGCGCAAGGCGGTCGGTTTCTATTATCTCGATTGGGCGGCCAACCGGCGCCGGGTCTGGTCTATGCCGCATCCGACGCCGGCACATGTGTTGCGGTCGGTTTGCGACGAGGCGGAGACCTTCGAGGCAGCGGTGGCGCGGCTGTCGATGGCGCCCGTTTCAACGCCGGCCATCTATTCTATAGCCGGGGTTAGCGCTGCGGAGACGGCCGTCATCGAACGCACCGAAACGGAGGCGCGCGTGCATCGCGGTGTTCAAGTGGCGGCGAACCACTGGCAGGCCCCGGGTTGGACAGGGCATCCGAGGGGCGGCGACAGTGCGGGCCGGGCCGCGGTGATGCATGGTGTTGCGGCGGATCTGGCGGCGGATTTCGGGTGGCTACAGGGTCCAGTTCTCAATCCGCGGACGCGGCTCGCCATGGTGGGAGATGCCGGCGCGGGCCGGCTGATCGCGCAGGGCTTTGAGGACCAGGCCCCGGCCACGCACATCCTTTCGCTTTCTGTCTGAGGGGATCATTCATTAACCGGTGGATGCGTGTTCCCTGGGGAACGGCGCGGCAGGCTGGACTATGGTGTGGTAGAGAGCGGACTGTCGTTGACCGGCCCTCTGCCGCGCCTCATCTCACGAGTTGCCCATGAAGGAAGATCACCACGATATCCGTGCCCGGAAGGAATATGAGGCCATTCGCGGCTTCTACGTTCATGTGATGGTGTTTGTGCCCGTGATGCTGCTTCTTGCCGTGTTGGATGTTGTGGGTGGCACAGGCATGTGGGCGCACTGGGTCGGACTGGGCTGGGGTTTGGGGCTGGCGTTTCATGCCTACGCTGCTTTTGTTTTGAAGCCGCGCGCGATGGCGCGCTGGGAACAGCAGCAAATCGCCAAGCGAGCGCCGTAAAAAAAGACCCGGTGAGGGAGGCTCACCGGGTCCTCAGTGGGACGACCTTGACTGTAAGGCTGGCGAACCTGCCTTACATCTTGGGCATAACGACCGTGTCGATGATGTGGATCACGCCGTTCGAGGCGGCGACGTCAGCCGTTATGACTGTTGCGTCGTTGATCTTTACACCGTCCGTTGCGTCAACAGCGATGTCGCTGCCCTGAACGGTCTTCACATTCGTCTTTTTGCCCTTGATGTCGGCTGCCATCACCTTCCCCGGAATGACGTGGTAGGTGAGGATCGCTGCAAGCTTGGCCTTGTTCTCCGGCTTCAGCAGATCTTCGACGGTGCCCTTGGGCAGCTTGGCGAAGGCTTCGTCGGTCGGCGCGAACACCGTGAACGGACCGGTGCCCTTCAGGGTCTCGACCAGGCCGGCGGCTTTAATGGCCGTGACCAGCGTTTCGAACTTGCCGGCACCGGCTGCGGTGTCGACGATATCCTTCGCGCCGGCATGGGCTGCTGTGAACGGCAGTGCCATGAATGCTGCGACGACCATTGCGTAGAGAGACTTCATAAGTGAACTCCTCGGTTCCAATCAGGGACGCGCGTGCCGCAAGCGAGTGGCTCATGTGTACTGGCGTGCGGCGCGTACGATTGCGTCTCGTGGTGTACATGGGGAAGCGACATCCACCAGACAGCTGAGATAACGCGCGAGGGGTCTTAATGGATCGTCATTCTCGAGAGGTATCTTTTTGGAGCATTTGTGATCCGTCTCCGCTTTGCCATGATGCGGTGGCGACCGGCTCTCGCGATTCCGCTGCATGCAAAAAGTTCCCATTACGCTTGCGTAATGAGAACTTGTTGTTGTGCGCAGATCTGACGATTACGCGTCAGCTCTTGGGCAGCAGAACATGATCGATGGAGTGGATGACGCCGTTCGACTGCATCACATCATAGATGGTGATGTTGGCCGTGTTGCCGCTCTCATCCATGACGACGATGTTGTTGGGACCATTCATCGTGGCCGTCAGTGTGCCGCCGGCGACGGTCTTGAGCATGGCTTTGCCCTTGCCGTTCTTTATCCGCTTGCGCAGATCGTGCGACGTGATGGATCCGGCGACTACGTGGTAGGTGAGGATGCCGGTCAGTTTGTCCTTGCTCTCTGGCTTGAGAAGCATTTCGACGGTGCCGGAGGGCAGTTCCGCGAAGGCCGCGTTCACAGGTGCGAAAACGGTGAATGGACCTTTGCTGGACAGCGTGTCGACCAGGCCGGCAGTCTTCACGGCCGTAACGAGCGTCGTGTGGTCAGCGGAGTTGACCGCGTTTTCAACGATCGTCTTCGAGGGAAACATCTCCTGGCCGCCGACCATGACGGCCGACTTGGCGAAGGCGGTTGGCGCGAGCGCCGGCATGGCGGTTGCGAGCATGGCGGCGGCGAGTGTCGCTTTGAGTGCGGTCTTCATCGGTCATGTCCTCCTGTGATTGGGTTTTGACGTCTTGCTTGGTCCGGGCCGCAGATGTGTCTTGGACATCCACCGCGCCGGTGATCGGACTTACGGGGGTGTCCACGGTGGGTTTCGGATTGGAGTGTCAGTATGTTTTTCGCCGGACTGTGATCCAACGGCGGGCGTCGGCACGTTTGTGCGCGCCCTTTTACCGATCGCGCCGGAGCATGGGGCCGGTGATCGACGTCAATGTTTCACGGCAAACATTGGAGGTGCCGGGGCGCTTGGCTCCTGCATCCCCATTACCGACCGGGCCAGGCGGCAACGGGAAAAAGGCCGCCTCAGGGGTCTTGCACCGGGGCGGCGCAGCGTTTAGAAGCGGGCTCCGCCTTCACGGCGCCACGGCTTCCGGAGAGGTGGCAGAGTGGTCGATCGCGTCGCACTCGAAATGCGAAGTACGGGCAACCGTACCGGGGGTTCGAATCCCTCCCTCTCCGCCATCCTCAGTCTATAAGCCGCTGATAAATCATCGCTTTATTCCTGTCCCGGCGACGATCCCTAACCGTATCCCTAACCGGCGGGCGGGTCAACGGCGGACGTGTGCGGATCGCCGCGATAGTCGGCGGCCAAAGAACCGCCCAAAGAGCAATGACGGATTGGTGCGCCTCTTGTCAAATGAAGGCTCATTACCTTGGCAGTCGACTATCGAGCGTTTATTCGGCGCACCGGCGTAGCGGCCATCAGAAGTTACGCGGATGCGATCGGCATCAAGCTGTCAGCTGTTGACGATGTCTCAGATCCGGATGCTGTGCTGTCGGAGCTCCAACGTGCAGCTGGTGATGACCAGAGGATCTGGTTAGTCTTTCAGGAAGCTGAAGCCTTTGCTCCGCGGGAGGCGCGGTGGGTACTGCGATCGGTACTCGTCCGTCACGCCAGCTTACTTGCGGCATTCGATGCCAAGACGGAGACGAACCGCGAGTGCGCTTTGTGGCTCGCTTCAAAAAGTTATCAGCTTTTCGAGCAAGCCGTCTCCGTTCTCAACACCTCGCGTCGGTTAGGTGGTCAGTCTTGGGAAGGGTGGTCCATAGCCACCTCCGACAATGATGAAGTCCACCCAAATCTGCGGGAAGAGACCATCTTCACCTTCGAGCAACACGTGCGCAATGCACTGGAGGAGGTCAAGACATCTGGACCTCGAGGCAAAATCAAAGCGGTACCCTTCGAGCGCCTGCTCGCTGCCAAGGTCACACATAGTCAGCGAACAGTCACCCAAGTCACGATCTACGCCGAAGGTCCACACGAGAGCCGCGAAAAGATTTCAGAAGCGAATGAAGTTCATTTCGTGTCTGAGCGCTCGATAGACAAAGGTGCTGTTATCTACGATCCAGCTCACCAGACGATCGAGGTCGTGGTGCGCGGTGGCACCCATGTACGTAAGGCCGTCGCAGACGCCTTCTGCAAATCGTTCTTTCCCACTGAACGTCAGCTGTTTCGGCTAATCAGCCGCGAGATCGATTTCTCGAAATTCTCAGAGGAGCCCGTGTTGCCGCTGACCGCCGGTGATCCCATAGAGCACGTAGCGGTTGACGAGATACGATACTCTTTACCGGCCAGCGAAGGGGCATTGATCACACTTGAAAGCCCATATTCGGCGGCGCGAAAAACCAGCATCTACGCAGATGCTCGCGACTGGCCTGAAGTGTCTCACCCGGAGAACATGTCTAGCTGGACTATTGTCGCGATACGTTTGCGGTTTCTATTCAAAGGCGACGGCAAGTCGCGAAAGCAGCGAGTTCGTACAGTAGAGCTGAAGGCGCCGCGAAGCACCAATCTGCGCGAAAAAAGCGATAGAGACCACGCGATAATGCACGAATTGTTGGAGCGCTGGGGTATCTTTAAGGCAGATCCGCATGCCACTGGAAATGAATATTGACGACCTTGGTCGCCTGCTCGCCCGCTACCCGCGCACGATCCGCGGCAAGGCCGTTGGGTCAGATGCAGTGTTAGCTGATGCTGTCCGCTTCGGAGTACTTGTACCTGCCGGTACCGTGGAAAGAGTATTCTGTGATCGGTGCTACGAGCAACATTTCGCAGACATCGAAAGTGTTGCGGGAAGCCAAGGCTGGTATTGTCCAGCTGACGGCTTCGTCCAGGCATCACCCGCCGAGATTGCTGCATATTCCGTTAGCGTGAATGCCTTCGTTGACCATCTGGCTGGAGCGATGGATCGCCCCCGCAGGTGGGCAAGGCCACGAGGCACCCCAATTCTTTGGTCAATTGGCTCGATAAGTATTTCGGGTCTACGCGTCGGTACGTATTACGCTTCGAATGCAGGTGATCCGCATGTCTTCACACAGGTACTGCGGCTCCTTTCAAGTGAGCCGCGAGCGGACAGCATTGCGGTTCTGACGAATGACAGCACGAATCTGAGCGGCCTGACTCTGCCCATGGTGGGCAGGCTGGTATCAATTGTGGAGGTGCTAACTATTGGCGAGTGCGGGATCAAATTGCAGCCCGAGGAAATTGGCCGTCACGTCATCCCCGACAACCTGATTCGCCCACGGAAAGCTGGACGGCCCAACGATGCTGAAAGGATGGCGGCGGAACTGATTCTCGAGTTGGGTGGCGCTGACGTACTCGGAGGACTGGGTCAAAACGAGCGCCACCGTGTACTCAAGGCTGCAGCCCAACGCAGATTTGGTTCTGAAACGACGTTGGGCAAAGAGGCGTGCAACAAAGCCTGGGAGGCATACCTAGCGTCACATGGGCCTTTCCGCCATGGCCTCTAGCCAAGATCGCTGAGTACGGTCGCTATTAGACAGTAGCAGACACGGTCGACAATGTGGCTGACGCGTCTGACCCCAACCAGACTCTGTGCCGGTGAGCAACAAATGTGTTGCCTCCCGATGAGCCGAGTTTGAACCACAGCACAATCGATGGCCGTTAACAGTCCGCTCAGGGCTTGGGTCTAGTGACCCACGGCGCGATGTGCCAATCCACCTTGATGCTCTCAGCACAAGAATTGTCGAACTTCCGCTTGGGATTGTCGATGAATGCGACGCCCATTTCAGAGACGCAGGGCTGGTAGATCACGGCGCCATGCCCTGCTTCGGGGATCATGAAGGCTTGCGCGTTGGAAAGTTTCTCGATCGCGGCCTTCGCCCAGCTCGCCGGGGTTTGGATGTCGAAAAGACTCCCGAATGAGAGCGTTGGGATATCGGATTGTACAGGGACATGCCAGTTTTCGCGGGGTTGCGATTTGAACTGGGCACAAGCTTCGAAGAAGCCCTTGGCGAGCGGATCGCTCAAAGTGCCGACATGGGGGTATTTGAGTTTGGCGGACGCGGCCTGATATCCCTCGAAGCTGGAGAATGGCACATCCTCCTGACAGGCGTAAACGTCGAGGAAGAACTGGTAAAAGAAGGGCGTAAAAACCTTGAGGCTGTCGCGCCGGATGATGGTGAAGGAGCCCTGTAGTTCTTTGTCGCTCATGCTGGCTATTAAGCCGGAGAGCCGCGCTTTGGCAGCACCATCTGTATGCTTATCGACAAACGCCTGCAAAACGCTTTTGTCTGGATTGGCGTTTTGCATGGCTGTGTAATCTGCCAGAACAGCTTGGATCTTGCTCTTGTCGGCGCGCAAGATCTCAACCAACGCACTGGATAATTCCTGATCAAAAAGATTCACCAGTGGGCCGAGCGCGCGTGTGCTTTCGTCCGCATCGCGGAGCGCAGCGATGGCGCGAGCTGAGCTTTTATCGGCGCGCGCTATGATCGCGCTGTTGTCGAGAACTTGCTGGATCAGCTCTTTTTGCATGCCATCGAGCTTAGCAGCAGCTTTGAGCACGGCCGCATCGTCTGCCTTGGGTGTATCGAACTTCGCCGTCGTCAGCAGTTCCACCGTCGGCATCTCCTTGCCGCGCCAGAGTTCATAGATATAGGCAGGAATGAAGCGGGTGATTGGTTCAGAATCGTATTTTCCGTTGCGCGAAATCAGAGGCATCAGGACGGCCTCGACCGACACTTTCTGACCCTGAAAGACGATGTCGCCTTTGGCCGCTTTGTCGAGCGTTTCAGCAATGACGCGGCCTAGCTGAGGGTAGGCGTTATTACAGGTTTGATCCGCCGCGCATTGATCGACGAGGTGCTGAATCGCCTCGTCATTCTTGAGCGCCAGTGAATTGTAAAGATTGACCCAGGACGGGGCGACACCATCGATAATCACCGACCGGAGCCCTTGCGGGGCAACCCGCATCACTTCCAGCGCCAACTTGGTGCCATAAGAGATTCCGTAGAGGTTATAGGTGTCGTAGCCGAGTGTCTTGACAACCAGTGGCACATCGAAGGCGTTCTGCGTGGTGTTGTAAGCCGCCAAAGGCACGCCAAGACCGTCGAGTTCAGCAACGCATTCCTTGGCAAGGGCGGGCAAAGACTTGCCCGGCTCCGGACGTGCGATTTCGTAGGCATTGGCCGAAAGCATATTCATGCAGCTCACAGAGAGGCCGGACACTCCGGCCGAGCGCTGATCGAACATCACGATGTCGCGCCGGTCTCGCCACGGGCGAAAGATCCGTTCGATCAAAGGAATTTGCGTTACTGCGCTGCCCCCCGGTCCACCTTGCAGATAGACAACCGGGTTTGCCTCCGGGAACCGCGAGGTTGCCCTGAGCACGGCAAACGCAAGCGGAATGATCTTGCCGCCCGCCTTCGAGCGGTCTTCCGGCACGTTCACCCGGCCGCACAGTAGGCTCACACCCTCGATCTCGTTAGCCGGCAACGGGCGCGGGCAAGCCTCGATTCTAACAATAGAATTCGGCTTGGCTGCTTCAGCGCGAATGGTGGCGAAACGGTCGCTCTCCGGAGCCCCGGACAGTGCGGCGATTAAAGCGAGAATTTGCGCGTGATCCATGTGTCAACTCTATAAAAGTGAAACAAGCTGTAGCCGGACGGGCGGATACTCTCAGCTTTGCGACAGAAGTTGCATTAAAGCCAATCGCTCTGGAAAAGGCGCCCAGCGGCCCATTTACAGAAGTTAGACCTTACCCGCCAGGCCAGCACCGAGCAGGCCTACGCCGAGCAACAGCCAGTCATTGAGGATGTGTGCGCCGGTGGAGACCCAGATGTTCTTCGTCATGATCCACGGCAACGTCAAGACCATGCGCGCCGTGCCGATGATGACGAGGCACTGGATGAGGTTCCAGTCGTAGGTCGGCAAGTGGATCAGGCCGAAGATGACCGACGACACCAGCCACGCGCCAATGACCGCGCCCTTGCGCCCCAAGCCGGATTTTCTCGTAAATAACTGCAGCAGGGCTAGAAACGGCAGCAGCGTGATGACTTCCTCACCAAACAATTGCGGGATGATCTTGGCGAAGTAGAAGACGCGCCCCGCCGCATCCAGTTCAGCCAATTGAGCGTTCGCGGCGTTTGGCGTCACCGATGTCAAGGCGAAGACGATTGTGCCGACACCCATGCTCACGACGATATTGAGCAATGCGAACCCGAACATCAGTTTTACTTCCCGGCCGCCCACTTTGCCGAAAATGGCCCTCCAATGGCCGGGCGCCACATAGGCAAGCGCTGCAAGTGGAAAAAGCGGAAACAAAACGGCCGGGATGAGTTGTCCCAGGCTGCCGCCTGGCCAGTCGATAGGCACGATCAGCACGAGAAAGCCGGCGACGACCATTGCCATGACGAACAGCCATTGGCCGCTTGAGATGGATGTTGGCGCTCCGTTGTAGAATGGGAAATCGGTCGCAGGATCTTCAAGGCGCGAAAACCGATCGTTGGTTGCGGCCGGGCTAATGGTCGTGGAGGTCATCAATGGCGCCTTTTGCGAAATGTATTGCAATCATTTGAGCAGGGCCAAACACTCGCGGGCACTGATCTGGACAAGGTACTTGAGAAATCCGACGGAGTTCTTTTCGTAGCTGCCGTCGCCTAGATACACGGTGTCGGTCAAGCCGAGCAGCGCCATGTCGCCGATGGAAAACCCCCACCCCTTGCGCCCGGCAAACCCGAACCGTTCTTCCTGTTCATCGCCGACGGCGCAAACTGCGAAGGCATCGTTCAGCCCCAACTGCGCGTAAAAATCGGCCTCATCTTTTTGCGTGACCTTTAACGTCTCGCCCAATTCGCGCAGGAACGCGTCCTGTTGTTCGGCCGATAACGCCTTGGGAGCAAACCGGCGCAATTCATCCTCCAGGCTCACACCGTGGCGTGCGGCTAGCACGGCAAACTGGCGTTCGTTGCCATGCCACCCGACAAAGGCATCCGCACGGATCACCCGCGCGCGTCCCGCGGGAAAGACGTAATCGGCGCAGGACGAGAAGCAGATGGTATCGACTTCGACCACCACGCCCATGCTTTTGACCCAGCGGGCCACGTGGCGGCCGGCGACCGTGTCGCCCCCGCCGGAGTACATGACAATACGGGTGATCTGACCCCGGCGGATGCCGGCCACAGCTGCGTCGAAGGCCGCAGAACTCGCCTTCGACATGTTGCCGGTGTAGTAAACCGTGTCACCTAATACACGGACCTCGGCAGGCTCCGCCTTGGCGCGCTCAATTTCCGGCGGATTGGATTCCGCAGCGGCTGAGGGGCTTACGTTACCCGCCACTGCACATATTGACGCCGCGAGCGTCACGGCGATGTATGTGCGATATCTCCGCCGAGGGCGAGCAATCAAGCGCAGGGCTTGAAAGTTCATTATGAGCATTCCTGCACGACCTTGCGTCAACTGCATTCAGAATATCCCTGAGATGGAGCATCCGCGCAACTAGAACAACACGCCGGGGCAGATGATCCGTCTTGGGAGATGGGCGATAATGGCCCTTAGCTGCCGGCGGCGCTCGGGCGGCTTTTGGATCGTTGCTGACATTAGCCAGCTAGGCGGCTGGATGATTGAGCAAACTCAAGGAAGTTGGCGGGTCCCTGCCGGCCTGCCCTTCCAGTAAGCCCCGGAGCTTGCTGGTCGGAAATTGGTCGGAAACTAACCTCTTTTTCCGACCAGCAGAACCGGTGTTCCGTTCGCTCACGTGCCCCTGCATGCGAGCGAACGACGATGACCAACATTCGATCTTCGAAGGCCAACGACGACCGACCGAGACTGGCCGTCTCACCGGGGGAGGCTGCGCGCATCTCCGGTGTCGGACGGACGACGCTTTATTCGGCGATCGGCTCCGGTGCTCTTCGCAGCCTCAGAATTGGACGGCGGAGGTTGATTACGATGGCCGCTCTTGAGGAGTGGCTCGCGGCCGCAGAGCAATCGTCGAAGAGGGTCGGCGATGCGCGCTGAATTCCTGACCCGCGAACTGGGGGGGTGCTGGCACAACGGATACGGCATGGCCAGATGCCCGGCACACGACGACAGAAACCCGTCGCTGGCGATCAAGGACGGCGACGGTGGGAGGCTGCTTTTCTTCTGCCATGCGGGCTGTGCCTTTGGCGCGATCGTGGCAGCGCTTGGAGATAGGGGAATTGTAGTCCATCGAACGGCGTTTGACAGCATGGAAGCTGCGCTGGGTATCAAAGAGCGCCAACAGCCTGTCGCCGATCTGATCCGTCTGATCTGGTCGCAGTCGAGGCCGATCGACGGAACCCACGCCGAAGGGTACTTTGGCGCGCGTGGCATCGAGTCCTGCAACTTCTCACGCCTGCGCTTCCACGGTGCGTTGCGTCATCCGACTGGCGCGCGTCTGCCGGCGCTCGTCGGGCTCGTCGAACACGTGGGTAGCTGCGCTGTCGGCCTCCACCGAACGTATCTCGATCATCGAGCGCCGCGGAAGACAACTCTCGAGCCCGATAAGGCCATGCTTGGAGACTGCAAGGGCGGCGCCGTCCACCTCCGCGAAGGCTACAATGGCTTAGCCGTATGCGAAGGCATTGAAACCAGCTTGAGCCTCTCTGCAGGTCTTGGTGAGGGGTGCGCCGTATGGGCGGCTTTGTCTACGGGCGGTGTTGCCGGGCTGAAACTACCGGCGCACAAGGCCTTCGGCGGTTCGCTCCTGATCGGCACAGACGGGGACGGTCCTGGTCGGCGAGCCGGGGCCATCCTCGCAGACCGCGCTGCCGTGCTTGGTTGGAAGGTTGAGATCGTCTCAGCCCCGGAGGGACAGGATTTCAATGATCTGATCCGAGGCCAGCGCCATGGCTGAGATCATCCGCGAGGCGATCGCCCAACGCACCGGTCACGAACTCGAAGCTCCCAGACCGCTCGTCCGCGAGATCGAACCGGCTGAGCCGTTCCCAATCGAGGCTTTGGGACCACTGCAATCTGCGGCGGAGGCCATCCAGGCGCACACCCATGCGCCGGCCGCAATCTGCGCGCAGGCGGTGCTCGGGGCTGTGGCTCTCGTGACCCAGGCGCACGCCGATGTCGTCCTCCCGACCGGTCAGTCGCGCCCGACATCGCTGTTCCTGATGACGATTGCTGCATCGGGCGAACGCAAATCGGCTGTCGACACCCTGGCATTGAGATCTATCTACGAAAGAGAGAGCGAGCTGAGGATCAGCCACGACCAGGACTCGGATGCGTTCAAGGTCGCCTACGAGATGTGGGAGGCACGGAAGGCGCAGGCCAAGAATGATCTCAAAGCCGCCAAGAAGGCGCGGGGCGAGGCTTCGATCTCGGCGGAGGCGGATTTTCGCGCGATCGGTCGCGAGCCCGAGCCGCCATTGGCGCCAATCCTCGTCTGCCCGGAACCGACCTTCGAAGGCTATTGCAAGCTGACGGCGATCGGCCATCCCGCCCTGGGATTGTTCTCGGCTGAAGGCGGCAGCTTCATCGGCGGCTTCGGCATGTCGAACGATCAGAGGTTGAAGACCGGCGCCGGGCTTTCCAGCGTCTGGGATGGAGAACCGATAAAGCGGGTGCGGGCGGGCGACGGCTCCATTGTACTTGCTGGCCGACGACTTTCACTGCACCTCATGGCCCAACCCGATGTTGCTGGCCAATTGATCAATGACGATCTGCTGCGGAGCCAGGGTCTGCTCTCCAGGTTGTTGCTCGTCTCCCCGACGAGCACCGCGGGGACGCGTTACTTCTGTGACCCGACGCAGGCCGCTCGAACCGATCTGGGGCGATATGATGACCATCTAGCCAATCTTGTGCGGGTTGCATTACCCCTAAGAGCGCAGACGCGTAACGAGTTGGCACCGCGCAAGCTGAGCCTCACAGCCGAGGCAAGGCGCATCTGGATTGCATTTCACGACTACGTCGAACAGCATCTCAGCGACGATAAGGCTTTCGCGCCAATCGCCGGCCTGGCCAACAAGGCCGCCGAACATGCCGCGAGACTGGCGGCGGCCCAGACGCTGTGGCCGGATCTTACCGCTCGCCACATCGATGACATCGCCTTGGGGAACGCTACGCTGCTTATGCGCCACTACCTCGCCGAAAGCCTGCGTCTCAGGTCGATGGCCGCAACACATGGGCTGCTTCGACTGGCGCAACGGGTGCTCGACTGGCTGCAGCGCAAGTGGGCGGAACCCGCGATCTTTGCTTCAGTGATTTACAACGATTGCACGGTTCGCGAGGTTAGGAATCGAAAGACGGCACTCCAAATCATCAGGCTCTTGGAAGAGCATGGCTGGCTTCATCGACTGAGCGACAAAACCTATATCAACGGTGCAATACGCCGAGAGGCCTGGCTGATCCACGGGAGGAAACTTCCATGAGCGTGCCTAACTTCGATCCTTGGAGCGATGCAAAACGTCCCCCGACGCGTGCCTATCGTGCCTATTGTGCCTATCTCGACCCGAATTTAGGCACTTCAAGCACGATAGGCACAGGGGCCCAGTCGAATTCGAGCGTATCCCAGCCGGATCACGTGCGCGCCTGGGAGCGAAAGCTGTTTGCTGCTAAACTCGATGGCGGCGCGGGAAAGATCAAGTCGCCCGATGGCAAGCTCGTGAATTCGGCAATTGAATTCTGCCGCAGTCCTTGGGCCGCTCGCCTAACCTCGCTGGGTTGGGATGAGTGTGATCTCTTCGCGATCGCCGATGACGCGGGGAAATCTGGGGGACTGATCCAGCTTCTCGACGGACGGCTGATCCGCTTTGCGACAAGTGACACCGTGTACTTCGGCGCCGGTGACCAATTGTCCGCCTTTGCTCGCATGCGTTCATCTTCGGTTGCGACGCCGAAGGTTTGGGATCTCCAATTTCACAGGTGATTACATGACGACCGAAGCGGAGGTAACCACTATCAATGGCGCAGCGAGCTATTGCACCGGGCCGAAATCCGCTGCCGGTAAAACCATCGTCAGCCAGAACGCCACGCGGCACGGCTTTCTCAGTCAGCGATTGTTCATTGGCGACGAGGACCCGGCAGAATTCCAGGCGCTTGTCGACGACCTCAACACGTCGCTGTCGCCCGTCGGCACGCTAGAGTTCGCCCTCGTCGAGAAGATTGCCGTGATCATGTGGCGGCAGCGCCGGCTGGTCCGCGCCGAATCCGCGGCGCTGACGTTGCAACGTGAGCCGGCGAGGATCGTCAAGGTGATGAACGGCGAACTCCTCCGGAGTTATGGGAACGAGGTCCGGACCGAGCATCTGAAGCCCTTCGATTCAGAGCGCGAACAATGGTGCCGAGCCGCACTGGCGGAGTTCGAGGCGCTGGAGATCATGGACCTGCCGACTCTCGAAGCCAATGCGCCACATCTTTACGGGCAGCTTGTCGAAGATGCCGAAGGTGAGGACATCGCCGAATTCACGGCCCAGTTGAAGGGCGGGATCGAGGGTTTCCTCATCGAGCTTGCGCAATGGTGCCGAAAGGAGCTGAAGGAAGCGGACGACAGGCCACACCTTCATGCCGTCGCCGATCTTATTCGCGATCGTTCGCTGGTGCTCACTGGCGAAACGCTCGAACTCTTCTCGCGTTACCAGACGACGCTGGATAGCCATCTCTACAAGGCTATGCGCGCCTTCCGGGATACCCAGGAGGCCCGGCTGCGAACGCTGGAGGCGAAGCCGTTGCCGGCTTCCGAAGTCGTGGCGCAACCCGCGTTTGTAGGTCGCCAAGGAACGACGATCATTGCCGAGGCCGGCTGAAGGCCGACTTTGTTCCGCAGTAACAGGGTGGCCCGCGGACAACTTTCAATTGATTTCGGGAAAAATTGGGGAAAGAAAATTTTGGGCGGACGCGGATCTGGGCGACCAAGCAACCACGGTCTGCACGTGGACAAGTGCAGTGACTTCCACTCGATCGATCTTGCCTGGTTGCGCCAACGCAAGCTGGTGAAAGTTGGACAATGGTCGACGCTCCGGTGGTCGCGCGCCGGTCGCGAAACCGGGTCGATCCGTGTCGAATTCCTCGAGCAGGGTTTGCGGTTGGTCTATCGACACCGCCAAGACGATCAATGGATCAGCGTGGACGAGGTCGTGCCCTTCGTGGCGATGCCGTTGCCACTGGGGGGCACACGCCTTTGGTTCAAATGTCTTTCCTGCCAACGTCGGTGCAGGATCTTGTACGGTGGAGGCCACTTCCGTTGCCGGCTCTGCCATCGGTTGAAGTACGAGACGCAGTATGAACCTGCGTTCGCCAGAGCTGCAACGCGCGCGCTGAAGATTCGGGAGCGTCTCGGCTCCGACGGTGGCATCGCCGACCCGTTTCCTCAGCGTCCCAAAGGAATGCACCAACGGACCTACCAGCGACTTCGGCAGACGGAGGAGACTCTCCAAGCAGCTTGGGCCCAGGGAATCATGACGAAGTTCATGGGAGGTTGATCCCATTAGCAGACATCGAGCCTGCCATGCTCGGCCACGCCAAAGACGTCGCCGAGCATGTCCGTTGTTGGGGGTATTGCGACTGCCGGTCAAATATCGATCTTCTCCGCGATCTCGATCGCATCGTCGACCTCTATACCAAGATACCTCACCGTGCTCTCGATCTTGGAGTGACCGAGCAGGAGCTGGACAGCCCGGAGATTGCCGGTTCGCCGGTAGATCAGAACCGCCTTCGTGCGTCGCAAAGAGTGTGTACCGAACTTCGCTGGGTCGAGGCCGATGCTAGCGACCCACTCTTGGACGAGGCGAGCGTACTGACGCGTGGTCAACCCGCGCTTGCCATCATCTTTGCGGCCGGAAAAGAGGAACTGGCCCGGCTGTCGCCCTGTCGATCTCAGGCAGTCGTCGATCGCCATCCGCGTCTGGTCTGTCAGCTCGAATCGTACCGGTCTGCCAGTCTTCTTCTGCCGGATGGATGCGCGGTCCATTGAGTAGCCGCTTGGGGCGACGTCATCCACGTGAACGCCGACGACGTCACACCCGCGCAATTTGCTGTCGCTAGCGAAGTTGAACAACGCGAGATCACGCGTTTTGCGTTCGATCTGCAGCTTCGTTCGTATCGACCAGACGTGGCTTGGCTTTAGAGGAGGCTTGGCTCCGATAAGCTTGCCTT
>VYKW01000042.1_pt1 | contig 56062 bp, 52 predicted proteins | sample 5114451 | NCBI WGS metagenome assembly VYKW01 (sample SAMN12291784, study PRJNA351875) | freshwater metagenome | isolation source: freshwater lake | place: USA: Michigan, Gull Lake | collected 2013-08-08
GCGCGGGCGCGGCGCGCGCCGGGGCCGGTACGGCCGACGGGTTCTGCGCCGCCGGCGCGGCACCGATCGTCGCAAGGCCAGCGGCCAAGATCATGAACTTGCGTGACATTGTTTCCCCCTTACCCCTTTCGGTGAACCTGTCGCGCAAATCGGGCACGCGCAAGCGATTCGGCGGGAATGATCCGGCGCGGCAACCTATGCCGGGTTGTGCTCTGCGAGAAACGCCTCCAGCGCCTTGAGAAATGCGAGGCGATCCTGACTGCGGCTGAAATGCCCATCGGCCCCAGCGAGCGGAACATAGGTCACCGGCTTCCCCGCGGCTTTCAGCTTTTCAGCCATGGTGCGCGACTGATCGGGCAGCGCCGTAAGGTCCATATCGCCATGCACCAGCAGCATCGGGATCGAAAAGGACTTCGCGCCGTCCACGGGCGACAGTCCGAGCACGTCAGCCGGCGTATTCCGCCATCTCGCCAGACGAACATCGCCGCCAAGCGTGATCATGCGGTAACGCAGATGGGCATCCAGATCAGAGATACCACCATAGGAAATCGCGCAACGATAGTTGAACGCGCCGCGCTGCGCCGCACGCATTGCCGAATAGCCGCCATAGCCGATGCCCGCGATGCACACGCGCGCGGGATCGACCTGCGCGCCCATCGCGCTAACCGCATCGTCCAGATCGTCCTGCATCGCCCTGCCCCACGCGCGTTCGCCCTTGCGCATGAACTCCGCGCCGAACCCGGTGGAGCCACGGTAATTGGGCTGGATGACGAGATAGCCGCGATCGGCCAGGAATTGCGCCCACCAGTCCCACCGCTCGCTGGCACGGGCATAGGGGCCGTCATGCGCAATCACGATCATCGGTAGCTTGCCAGAGCGCCCGCGCGGCGCGGTGACCACGGCGGAAATCTCCAGGCCGTCGCGCGCCTTGTAGCGGATGGTCTTGACCGGATGCAGCCGCTTGAACCCGATCATCGCACTATCGTCGGTCAGGTGGACGAGTGAATCGCCGTCCTTGTCATAGCGGAACCATCCGCCCGGCGCGTCGGCTCCGCCCACGCGGACGATGGCGCGGGTCTTGTCGCGGCTGACCGATACGATATCCGCCTGCGCGCCACGCACAGCCGCGGATACGGTCTTCTGCATCGCCACCATCGCCGGGTCGGTCCAGTGATGCTCCATACGGTCGCGCATGACGCGATAGCCCAGCATCTCGCGCTCTGTGTCGTCCTTGATGACGCTGTCGATGTCATAGCCGTCGACCGCATGCAGTTGCGCGCCACGCTTCAACGTGGCGGGGTCATACCGGTAGATCGAGCGAAACCCGCTGGCGTTGTCGTCCATGCCGATCACGGCATCCTTGGTGAACAATTCGGGGATGGGCAGGTGAACGATGCCGTCGCTCCCTTCTTCCAAGTCGCGATATACTTGGCGATCCCGCTCCCGGTACATTGCGGTCTGGCGATACGGCACGCTCTTGCTGCCAAAGCCAAGGCGGACGACCTGGTCCGCATCCACATGCCACACACTCATTCCCGTGGTGGGAAACTGCACGATTTTCCGCTCTTTGGTCTCGAGGTTCATTTCCTCGATCTTGGGCGGGCCGCTCATCAATCCCGCCCCGACGCTGGAATAGGAAGTCGCGACCCGTGGCGTGCCGTCCTTCGCCATCCACACCACGCGATCGGAACGGGCATGCGCGTCCCTGACCGGGATCATCACGATTTCGCCGGTGGACGGCCGGATGCCGAGCGCACGCGTCACTAGGATGTTGCGCGCGCGCGATTCGGTGTGTTGCTCGGTGCCTACCACGATCCAGTCGTCGTTCACCCAACGCCACCAGCTGATATGCACGTTGCCGGGGCTGATCAGCTTATGCTGGCCGGTTCCGAAGCCCTCATCGCTGACCGGTGTCACCGCCAGATATTGCTTCCCGCCGACCGCGGTCCGCCCAAGGACATTCTGGCCATTGGGCGACAGTTCGGGACCTTCAAGGCGGGGGATGAGCGCGAATGCCTCGATCGGCATACGCTCGGGCGCGGGCGTCGACGCCTGGCGAGCGCCGACCGGAATGGTAGCGGCCGATGCCAGAACGACAGCCAACATCATCAACTTGCGCGACATTATTCCCCCTTACCCCTTTCGGTGAACCTGTCGGGCAAATCGTGGGCGCGCAAGCGATTCGGCGCAGTTGCCCCATCCCCGCCCCGCCGCTATCCCCGCCGCATGCTCAAGCTCTTCATCGGCAACAAGGCCTATTCCTCCTGGTCGCTGCGCGGCTGGCTCGCGTGCAAGCTTTCCGGGCTTCCGTTCGAGGAAGTCGTGGTCCCGCTCTACGATCAGGACTGGGACCAGCGCCGCGAGGGCGACGAGTTCGCGCCGTCATCGGGCAAGGTGCCGATCCTGTGGGACGGCGACGCGGTGGTGTGGGACAGCCTCGCCATCGTCGAATATCTCAACGAGAAATCCGGCGGCGACAAATTCTGGCCGACCGACCCCGCCGCGCGCGCGATGGCGCGGTCGATGGCGGCGGAAATGCACTCGGGCTATGCCGCGCTACGCCGCAAGCATACCATGAACATCCGCCAGCTCTATCCGCCCAAGACCCCCGACGAAGACGTGATGCACGAGATCCAGCGGATCATGGAGCTATGGGCCCAGGCCCGCGCGCGTTACGGCGCCGACGGCGAGTTCCTGTTCGGCCAGTTCGGCGCGGTGGACGTGATGTTCGCGCCGGTCGTGACCCGCTTCGTCACCTACTCCCTCCCCGTCGCGCGCTTCGCCCCTGCGTACATGAACGCGGTGCTGCAGCACCCCTTCATGCAGGACTGGATCGCGGGCGCGCAGGAAGAGGAATGGGTGATCGAGCAGTTCGAGCAGCAGCCAGCCTAGGGTCGGGTCGCCGTCCCTGCCATCCATGCGATCTTGACGCATTCGGAGAATAGCGGCGCGCGCCGTCGCAGCTGCGTCTGGGCGGCGGTGTCGAACTCGACATGCGACTGCAGATGCTCGATCGCGCCGGCCATTGCGGACCGGCACAGGCTGCGTGCTTGAGGAACGTCACGGTCATTGCGCGCCATGAATGCCGCAGCAACGGTCAGCCCCTCGACCCGATAGCGATCGGCCAGCGGCAGCTTGGCGATGCCGATGATCGCGCCCTTCATGTCGCGGATGATATCCTCCTCGATATAGTCGCGGGCCATCGGATGCCGGAATCCTTCGGTCAGAAACTGCTCCTGCCCCTGCGCATCCTTGGCCCGCAGCATCGCGACCATCGGCGTATCCTTGCCGATCAGTCGCCCGGCCTCTTCATAGGCCTGACGATAGGCGGTCAGCATCTGGCGCCACACCCCGCCCTCCCATTGCAGGGCGCCCCGGTCGATATCGCGCTGCATTTTTTCCGCGGCCATCGCCCAGGTATCGGCAGCGGCAATGGACGCCTCCAATGCATAGATGCCGGTCAGCGCCCGGTGGACCCCGGATGGCTCACCGTCGCGAAACCCGATGGCGATGTTGAGCGCACCCTGCGCCCGAGCGGCGCGGATCGCGGGCGGGCGCAACAGCCGCTCGTCTTCCGGGGTCACGAGCGGTGCCAGCAGGTCGCGGGCGGTGGTCAGGAACGTCACCGCAGCGTCGTAAAGCTCTTGCCGGATCAGATTGCGGCCCAGCGCCACCAGCACATCGGCACGAACATGCGGTAGCGATTGCGCCTGAGCTTCGGGCAGTAATGCCCGCAACTGCTGCTCCGCCTCGCGCCACCGCCCGGCCTGCTCGGTGGCGATCGCACAGCTGACCCGCAGGTGCAGCAGCGTCGCATCGTCAGCCCCCGGTCCGCCCGGCACGCTGGCGCACTCCCGCACGGCCTGATCGCGGCCCAGCATCGCCGCAGCACGCAGTGCCTCGGCATGCATGCGCCATCCGGTGGCCGACTGGGAACCTTCGATCCGACGGGCCAGCGTCGCAGCACCCTCGGCATAGATCAGGATCGTGGCAGGATAGCCAAGCTGTTCATAGCGTTCGGTCTGCGCAACCAGATCCGCCAGCGCCGCTGCTCCACCCCCCGGCTCAACCAGCAGATCCGCGACATAGGCAGCATGCAGCGGCAGCGATGCGGGGTAATCGGCACCCGACATGATGCCCGCCGCCGCTTTCAGCCGGGTCAACGGGCTCGTGGCATCGACCGGATCATAGATCGAGTCCGTGATCCCGCGCACCGCCCATTCGGCGAGCGGGCGCATCCCGCGCCGCCATGCTTCGTCAAAGGCGAGGGTGAGAATGTTGTTGCATTCAAATGCCTTGGGCTCGCCTCGCTCGGTTGAACCAGCGACGCAGGCCGCATGTTCGCGCCGGACGATCTGCTCCATCCGCGCATCGGGCGCGGCGCGTGCGGCGGCCTCCACCCCCTCGCGCATCGGACGGAACTCAACCTGCGCCGCCGCCGGAACCGCGACGCACAAGGCGATGGCATGCGCAAAGACGCGAACAGACCGCATGGCTCAGCTCCCGAACCCGCCCCCATCCTTGCGTCTGAACCCGACGCCATTCGCCAGATGCATGTCGATATCGGGATAATGGCAGTCGCTCGCCGCCGGGCGACCGATCGCGACGAACACGCAATCGGCGTCGCTGCGGTTCTGTAGCACATGGCCGTTGCCATCGCCCTTGGGGAAGGCCGCGATGTCGCCGGGGCGCAGCACATGCTCGCCTGCATCGTCGACCAGCACCGCTTCGCCCGCGAGCATCACCACCAGCTCATCCTCGCCCTCATGCCAGTGGCGGTGCGCGGACCATGCGCCGGGCTTCAGCGTCACATGGCTCGCGCCGAAATCGGTGAGGCCCGATGCGGGGGCGAGGCGGCGGTACCAGCGGCCCTGCACGACATCGGCATATTCGGCGGGATAGCCGGTCGCGTTGGTCTGCGGGATTGTGTCGAGGTCGAGCTTGGGCAAAGGAGCCTCCCAGTGAAGGAGCAACTATGCCCGATGTCGTCGACCTGACCAAGGCGCTGATCGCCGCGCCCAGCATCACCCCCGCCCGCGGCACGGTGTTCGATGTGCTGGAGGCGGCGCTGATCCCGCTCGGCTTCGACGTCGAGCGGTTCGTGGCCGGCGAGGCACCCGACGGCCCGGTCGAAAACCTGCTCGCCGTGCGCAGCGCAGGACCTGGACCGCATTTCGCCTTTGCCGGACATCTCGACGTGGTGCCGGCGGGCGAAGGCTGGGCCAGCGGCGCGTTCGAGCCGGAAGTGCGCGGCGACCTGCTCTACGGGCGCGGCGCGGTGGACATGAAGGGCGCAATTGCGGCGTTCGTTGCGGCGCTCGCCCCCCTGCCCGCTTCCGGCACCGTCAGCCTGATCATCACCGGCGATGAGGAAGGCCCGGCGACCTATGGCACGGTGGCAATCATGGAACGGATGGCGGCGCGTGGCCTCACCCCCGATTTGTGTCTGGTGGGTGAGCCGACCTCGGCGCAGCGCCTGGGCGACACGATCAAGATCGGGCGGCGCGGATCGAGCGTGATCGATATCGAGGTGCCGGGGCGGCAGGGCCATGTCGCCTACCCGCAGCTCGCCGACAATCCGATTCCCCGCCTCGTCCGCGCGCTGGCGGAGATCGACGGACTTGTGCTCGACGAAGGGACCGACTGGTTCCAGCCGTCGAATATCGAGGTCATCGACCTGGAGGTCGGCAACCCCGCGACCAACGTCATCCCCGGTCGGGCAAAGGCGCGCCTCTCGATCCGGTTCAACGACCAGCATCGCGGGACCGATCTGATCGCGCGGGTGCAGGACATCGTTCACACGCACGCCCCCGCCGGGATCGTGCGCGGCCGCGTCTATGGCGAGGCATTCCTCACGCAGCCGGGCGCGATGTCGACGCTGGTTGCCGATGCGATCCGCGCGGAAACTGGAGTCGAGGCGGAGCTTTCGACCAGCGGCGGCACGTCCGACGCGCGCTTCCTGTCGCGCATCTGCCCGGTGGTCGAATTCGGCCTGCTCAACGCGACGATGCACAAGCTCGATGAGGCGGTCGCGCTGGATGACCTGCACACGCTGACGCGGATTTATGCGGGCGTGCTGGGGCGGGTGTTCGGGTAGAGCTTACGCCCGCAGCGCCAGTCGCGGCGCAGCGCTCGCCCATTCGAGGAAGGCGGTTTCGTCCATCGGCTTGGCGATGACATAGCCCTGCAGAATGTCGCAACCGATCACGCGCAACACTTCCAGCTGCGCCTCGGTCTCGATCCCCTCGGCCACAACCTCACAGCCGATGCCGTGGATCAGGCCGATCACCGCATGCGCGATGGTCCGCGCCTCGGCGCTGGTCGCGACATTTTCGACCAGGCTGCGGTCAAGCTTGACCCGGTCAAGCGGCAGATCGCGGAGCCGCGCCAGGTTGGAATAGCCGGTGCCGAAATCGTCCACCGCCACGCTCGCGCCGTCGCTGCGCAGCGCGGCAATCGCATCGATCACCTCGCGCGAGCAGTGCATCGCCAGCGTCTCGGTAATTTCCAGCTCCAGCAACCGCGCCGGCGCGCCAGCCGCCTGCATCGCCTCACGCAACCGGCGGAAGAAGGCGGCATGGTCAAGCTGGCGCGGGCTGATGTTCACCGCCATGCGCTGCTCGATGCCCAGCGCGCCCCAGCGCGCGATCGTCGCGGCGACATGTTCGACCACCCATTCGCCGATCTCGACGATCAGGCCGGTTTCCTCGGCGCGGCCGATGAAGCTGCCGGGCAGGCACAGCCCGCGCGTCGGATGCTGCCAGCGCAACAGCGCTTCGGCGGCGACGATGCGCCCGTCGCCCGCACTGATCTGCGGCTGATAGACCAATGTGAACTGGTCACGCTCGACCGCCATGCGCAGGTCGCTCTCCAGCAGTGCGCGCTCGGCGATCTCGTTAGCCAGATGATCGGTGAAATGCTCGGCGCGCCCGCGGCCCTTGGCCTTGGCGTGATACATGGCCGCGTCGGCGGCGCGCATCAGGTCGGTCAGCGACGTGCCATGTTCGGGCCGGATCGCAATGCCGACCGACGCGCCGATCGACACTTCCTGATCAGCGAGATCGAACGGTTCGGACAGCGCGAACAGGATGCCGCGTCCGACGCGGTCGGCGTCGCGGACATGGCCCAGCTCGGGGAAATAGATGGTGAATTCATCACCCGACAGGCGGCCGATCAGCGGCTGGCGCGCATCGCCCTCAATCGCGAACCGGTCCGCCACCGCGCGCAGCCGGTTGGCGACCATACCAAGCAGCTGGTCGCCGACGGCATGGCCCAGCGTATCATTGACCGCCTTGAACCGGTCGAGGTCGATAAAGAACAATGCCGCCATCGCGTCCTGCGGCAGCTCGGCCAGCATCCGCTCGCAACTGCGGCGGAAATGGGTGCGGTTGGGCAGGCCGGTGACCGGATCGTACAGCGCAAGCCGCTGAACGCTGTCCAGATTGCTGTGCAACTGACGGAACAGGCCATCCATGGCGCGGGCGAGCGGCGGGACGCATTGTTCCACCTCTTCCGGAATTTCGCTTTGCAGGTCGCCATTGGCGGCGCGGGTCAGCCGCTCGATCGCGGCGTCGATCGCTGCAGCGGTCGAGGCGATGGTGCGCTCGGCATAGGCCCAGCACATCGCGGCACAGATGATCGCGGCAATAAGTGCGCGGCTGGCGCTGGAAACGTCGAACGGACCGCGCGTGGTTGCGGCGAGCGCCAGAATGAAGACGAACGCCCCCGCACACAGCGCGAACGCAATCGCGCGGCTTTTGAGCGAAAATCCGTCCATTGCGGTTGCGCGATCCCCCACGCCAGCCGGACCATCCGGCTTCCTCAAACGGGGTATGCCGCGAAAGAGTTAAAAATTTCGAGCGGGCGACCGAAATCTACGGAGGATGATATAGAGCGCCCCCTGCCCACCATGCCGGGGGTGCGCGCCGCGCACTGCCGCGATGGAATCGGCATGGCGCGAGGCGGCGAGCCAGTCGCCCACGGCCGCGCGGATCGCGCCGCGCGCATGGGGCCGCTCGGACTCGGGGCGCGGCGGTTTACCGGTGATCAGCAGCAGCACGCGGTCCCCCCGCGCCACTGCCCGGTCGAGCCCTTGGTCGAGCAGCGCGTGTGCGCTGGCGAGCGTATGGCCGTGCAGGTCGATCGAACTTTCCGGCGCGACCAGCCCGCGCGACAGGCGTCGGTCCCACCCGCCGTCGAGTGTGTCGCGCGGCGGCTTGGGGGGCGGCGGGGCAGGCTGGCGCGGCGGCGGCACCCGGCCCTTCACCTTCTTCTTAAGCCCCTCCCCTTCAGGGGAGGGGTTGGGGTGGGGCCTATCCTCTTGGCGAGCAGTCTCGGTGAGACGCGGAGGCCCCACCCCCAACCCCTCCCCTGAAGGGGAGGGGCTTACCGGTCGCTTCACAATCGGCGTCACACTGGAAATCACCCGCTGCCACAAGGCCCGCTCTTCGGGCGACAGGGCGCGCGGCGGGCGTGCCACTTCAGTTCCCGGTCAGGCGCTCTAGCGTTCCCTTGGGCAACAGCAGCCAAGCGGTGCCGCGCGCCGTCATACCGCCGGCAATCGCGCGCGCATCATCGCCCGCACCCCAGAAGGTGTCGAAGCGGTTGGAACCCTTGATCGCGCCCCCGGTATCCTGTGCGATCCACAGGCCATTGGCGTCCTGCCGATCCATCGACAGGAACACCGGGGCGCCGAGCGGCACGAATTTCGGATCGGTCGCGACCGTCGCCTGCGCCGTCACTGGAATTCCCAGCGCGCCGAGCGGGCCCGGGCCGGTCAGCTCGCGAAAGAACACATAGCTCTTGTTCTCGCGCATGATCGCGGTCCCCTCTTCGGGGTTGGCGCGCAGATACGCCATGATGCCCTGCATCGACGCCTGCCCGCGCTGGACCAGCCCGCGGTCGAGCATCAGCTTGCCGATCCCGGTATAGTCGCGCCCATTCTGGCTGGCATAGCCGATGCGCATGACGCCCCCATCGGGCAGGCGCAGGCGGCCCGAGCCCTGGATCTGGAGGAAGAACAGCTCGACCGGATCGGCGGCCCAGGCAATCTCCAGCCCACGCCCGGCAAGCGCGCCCTGCTCGATCGCGGTGCGGTCGTGATAGGGAACCAGCTTGGTGCCATCGACGCGGCCACGGATCGACTTGCCCGCCAGCGTGTCGGTGAAGCCGCCCAGATCGACGTCGATCAGGTCGGACGGACGGGCATAGACCGGCACTTCATAACCGGGGCGGCGTGTGCGCGATCCGGCGATCTCGGGTTCGTAATAGCCGGTGGCGAATGCCTTGCCGTCGGCGACCTGCACGGTTTCGAAATAGCGCGCGAAAAAGGCGCTGGCGTCGCGATCCTGGGTGGTGCGCGCGGCATCGCAGGCGGGTTGCCAGTCTGCGCCCCGCGTCAGGCCGGTCGCATCGGTGCGGCGGACCAGAGTCGCGCAGCTCAACTTGAACGCCCCCAGCGCACGCGCGGCAGCAGCCATGGTGATCGGCAGATCCTCGACCGCTGGCCCGGGCAGCAGTCCGGCCGCAGCAGCGGTGGTCACGCCGGCCGGGACCGGAGCGGCGGGAGCCGGAGTCAGCGGCGTCGCCGCAACCGGCTGGCGCACCGGAACGCCGGAGGAAGGACCCGGGCGCGCGGGTGTCGCCCCGCCGGTCGCGGGCCGCCCTGCCGGAACCACGCCGGACGAACACGCGCCCAACAGTGCGGCGCATGCCGCGACCCCCCAAGCGCGCATCACCTTACCCCTTATACCCGATCAAACTTCGTCGGTGTCGCTCAGCTTCCAGTTCGGATCGCCGCTGCCGAGCGTGCGGCTGAACGTCCAGGAATCATGCGTCTGCACCGCATCGCTCATCGATCCGGCGATCACGGTGCCGTCCTTGTCGCGGGTGATCGCGGCGATGTCGGCGTCGAACCGGACCGTGATGCGCGCCAGACGGCCATCAAGCGCGATGTCCGAAATCACCGCGCGCTCAATGCTGATCAGGCGGTTGTCGAGCGTCTCGCCCGCAGCGTCACGTGCATCGATCGCGGCGATGAAGCTGTCGCGCACTTCAGCTTCGACCAGCCACTCCAGCGTCTCGCGGTCACCCTTCCAGAACGCCTCAAGGATCATGCGATAGGCCGATTTCGCACCTTCGACGAACTGGCCGACATCGAACGACGGGTCGGCAGCGACCAGCGCGCGCAGACCACCCTCGGCACCGCTTTCCAGCGGGCGCGGACCGGTGTCGCGCACTTCCGCGGGCATATCGATCGTGCGCGGCATTTGCGGCGCGCCGACGCGCTCCTCGGCCGGTTTCGGCAACGGTTGTTCATGCCCGGTGCGCTTGCCCAGCACCGAATAGAGGCGGAGCGCAAGGAACGCGGCAATCGCGGCAAACAGGATCACTAGATACACTTGGGCACCTTCTTTCTTCGCTCCAACATAGGCGGGAAACCGCCGCGTTTCAAATCCGGTCTGACCGAAACCGCACGGCCCGTTGAAACGCTCAAGCGCCCCTGCTAGTCGCGACCGTCATCGCAACGCGGGTCGCCGCGACAAATATCCCGAACACGCAAAGGAAGTTTCACGATCATGGATACGCCCGACACCGCAGCTCCCCAGGCGAACGGCGCCGATACCGCCCCGTCGGTCGGCGTGATCTCGCAGTATATCAAGGACTTCTCGTTCGAGAATCCGAACTCGCCGGCGATCTATCAGGTGCAGGGCCAACCCGCATTCGATGTTCAGTTCAACATCGGCGCGGCCGAAGTGGCACAGGACGTCCATGAAGTGACGCTCAAGATCGATGTCCGCGCCACGATGGAAGAGCAGGTCGCGTTCATCGTCGACCTGTCCTATTCGGGCCTGTTCGCGATCCGCAACGTGCCGGACGAGCATCTCCAGCCCTTCCTGCTCGGCGAAGCGCCGCGCCTGCTGTTCCCGTTCGCGCGCCGCGTACTCGCCGACGCCGTCCGCGACGGCGGCTTCCCGCCGCTGATGCTCGAACCGATCGATTTCAACGGCCTGTACGAACAGCAGCGCGCGCAGCACGACGCGCAGAGCCTGCTGGGCGGCGAGGCCGGCCAAGCGTAATTGCTTGGGGAGCGGCACCTGACCGCTCCCCCACCCGGCCATCCAGCGCCAGCATCCTATGGGTGGCCGGGTGCGGGTAGCCCCGCAAAGTATTACTTTGCGGGGACCCCGTGGGGGAGTGGGCAGGTGCCGCTCATGCGCCGTGAGGCGCATCAAACAAACAAAGGCGGGGAATCCATGAATCTCGTCAAGGCACTCGGGTCGATCGGCGGGTTGACGCTCGTCAGCCGGGTGCTGGGGCTGGTCCGCGATTCGCTGTTCGCGCGCTATGTCGGGGCGAGCTTCGCCTCCGACGCGTTCCTGATCGCCTTCCGCCTGCCCAACCTCTTCCGCGCGCTGTTTGCGGAAGGGGCGTTCAGCGCGGCGTTCGTGCCGATGTTCAGCAAGAAGGTCGGCGAAGCGGGCGGCGACACCAAACCCGCTTTGTCCTTCGCCGAAGAGGCGCTGTCGGTCCTCCTGCCCATCCTGATCCTGATCACCGCGGTGATGGAGATCGCCGCCTTTCCGGTGGTGTGGGCGCTGTCGGGCGGGTTCAACGACGCGAGCCCCGACCAGTTCGCTTATGCGGTCGAGCTGTCGCGGATCACCTTCCCCTATTTGCTGCTGATCAGCCTGGTCTCGCTGCTCGGCGGCATCCTCAATTCGCTCAACAAATTCTGGGTGAATGCCGCAGCACCAATCCTGCTCAACGCGACGCTGATTGTCGCCTTGCTGTTCTTCCACGCCGACGACACGCTGCTGACCGCGCGTAATCAGGCGATTGCGGTGACCGTTTCGGGCGTGCTCCAGCTGCTGTGGCTGATCCTCGCCTGCCGCGCGGCCGGGGTGAAGCTGAAGCTGCGGCTCCCCCGCCTGACCCCGGACGTGAAGAAGCTGCTCAAGCTGATCGGCCCGGCCGCGGCGGGTGCAGGCGCGTATCAGATCAACCTGGTCATCTCGACCGCGCTCGCCGCCAGCCTGCTGGTCGAGGGGTCGGTGTCGTACATCTATTACGCTGACCGGCTGAACCAGCTTCCGCTCGGCCTGATCGGCATCGGGCTTGGCACCGTGCTGCTCCCCACCATCGCGCGCCAGCTGGGTGCGGGGAATGACGGCGCAGCGATGCACACGCAGAATCGCGGGATGGAGCTGGCGCTGTTCCTCACCCTCCCCGCCACCGTCGCGCTGGTCGTGTGCGGCGTGCCGATTGTCGCGGCATTGTTCCAGCATGGCGCGTTCACGCCCGAAGACAGCCGCGCCACGGCACAGGCGCTCGCCGCCTTCTCGGTCGGGCTGCCTGCGTACATTCTGGTCAAGGTGCTGACGCCGGGCTTCTACGCACGCTCGGACACCAAGACGCCGGTGCGCTATGCGATGATCTCGATCGGCATCAATCTGGTGCTCAACCTCGCGCTGATCGTCCCGCTCAAGCATATGGGCCCGCCGCTCGCCACCGCAATTGCCGCCTGGGTCAATGTCGCCCTGCTCTACCGCACACTCGTCAAGCGCGGCCATTTCGACGCTGACCCGCAATTGCGCCGCCGCGTGTGGCGGCTGGTCGGGGCGGCGGCGGCGATGGGCGCGGTGATGTTCTTCCTCAACGACCTGTTCACGCCCTATACCAGCGGCACCTGGACGATCCGCACCGGCGCAATGATGGTGCTGGTCGGCGCAGGCTGCATCGTCTACGCCGCCGCCTGTTTCGCGACCGGCGCGTTCCGGCCGAGCGACATCAAGGCGCTGGTGCGCCGCAAAGCAACCTAAGGTCTGGACATCCTCTCATGCGCGTCGTTTCCGGCATCAAGCCCACCGGCAATCTCCACCTCGGCAACTATCTCGGCGCGATCAAGCAATGGGTCGGGATGCAGGCCGAAGTCGAGGCGGCGGGCGGCGAGTCGATGTACTTCATTGCCGACCTCCACGCGCTGACCGAATGGAGCGAGCCCGCCGCGATCACCGACAGCACGTTCGAGGTGAGCGCCGCGATGATCGCCAGCGGCATCGATCCGTCGCGCTCGATCCTGTTCAATCAGGCCCGCGTCCCCGCGCATAGCGAACTCGCCTGGCTGCTCAACAATGTCGCGCGTGTCGGCTGGCTCAACCGCATGACCCAGTTCAAGGACAAGGCGGGCAAGAACCGCGAGGGCGCGAGCGTCGGCCTGTACGACTATCCGGTGCTGATGGCCGCAGACGTCCTGCTCTATCGCGCGACGCACGTTCCGGTGGGCGAAGATCAGAAGCAGCATCTCGAACTGGCGCGCGACATCGCCGCCAAGTTCAACCTCGACTATAAGACCGACCTGCTGCTCGAACCCGAGCCGCTGATCAGCAAGGCCGCGCCGCGCATCATGTCGCTGCGCGATGCGACGCAGAAAATGTCCAAGTCGAACCCGTCCGAAGCGGCGCGGATCAACCTGGTCGATGACGACGACGCGATCGCGCAGAAATTCCGCAAGGCGAAGACCGACCCCGAACCGATGGGCGAAAGCTGGGAGTCGCTCAAGGACCGGCCCGAGGCAAAGAACCTCGTCACCATCTTCGCCGCCCTCGCCGACCGCACGCCCCAAGATGTCGTGGCCGAATATGCCGGACAGGGTTTCGGCAGCTTCAAGCCCGCACTCGCCGACCTCGCCGTCGCCAAACTCGGCCCAATCCGCGACGAAATGGTCCGCCTGATCACCGACCGGGCGGCGGTCGATGCCGAACTGCGCAAGGGCGCCGAACGCGCCGCCACCCTCGCCGCGCCGCTGCTGCGGCAGGTGCAGGAGGCGATGGGGCTGCGGGTCTAAACCCTAGCGAGCGGTCTGGCTCGCCTGCCACGCCGCCCGGACCTGGCCGGAAAAGATCGGCTGATCCTTTCGGAGCTCCGCGCGCGCCGCTGCGGAGAAATCTGAAGCCGATCGCATACGATCGAGCGCGCCGGTTGCCGCGTCGCGATACAGCACGCGCGCCTCAGCCCATGCGCCACCACGGATCGATAGATATTCCGCGAGCGTGAAATGGGCGATAATCCGATATGGATGGGCGGCGGGCTGATCGCGCTGGATTTCGACCGCGCGGCGCAGATGCTCGCGGGCCTCATCAAACCGCCGTTGCAGGAGCAGGTTGAACCCGAGCGCGAGATGGCTCTGCCCCAGCTCCGGGTGCTTTGCGGGCAGCGCGGCTTCGCGAATTTTCAGGGCATCGCGCAGCAGAAGTTCGGCATCGGCAAATTTGCGCCGATCGGTCAACAGCTGCCCCAGGTTGAAATAAGTCTGCGCCATACGCGGATGCCCGGACCCCAGTGACGCCCGTTCGACCTCCATCGCCTTTCGATAATAGCCTTCCGCCTCGGCCACCTTACCCTGTGCGTGCAGGTTCGACGCGAGATTATTGTAGCCATTTGCGAAGCTCGGATGGCCCTTGGGCCACACGGCGAGGCGCATCTTCAGCGACCGTCGCAGCATCAGTTCGGCCTCGGCGATGCGATCCTGGCTGGTGAGGACATCGGCGAGGTTGTTGTAAGTGATCGCGACCTCTTCATTCCCCGCCGGGAACAGGCGTTCGCGAATGACCAGCGCTTTGCGATAATAGGTCTCGCTCTCCGCGTAACGCCGCTGATGCGCGAGGTTGGCCCCCAGATTATTGTAGCTCAGTGCCAGCTTCACGGCTGGAGTGGTCGGCGCCCGCTCACGCAGCGCCAGCGCCTGACGGTGCAGCGCCTCGGCCTCCGGATAGCGGCCCTGCGCGTCGAGATTGCTCGCCAGATTGCTGTAGCTGAGCGACAGATCGACCGGGCGCGAAAAGGCCATCGCCTCGCGCAGTGCAAGCGCCATGCGCAGCAGTCGCTCGGCTTCGACAAATTTTCCCTGATTGTTAAGATTGAGCGCCAGATTGCTGTAGCTGGTCGCACTCACCAGATAGTCGGCGCGCATCGCACGATCGATCGCCACCGCCTTGCGAAACAACGGTTCCGCCTCGGCATGGCGTCCCTGGACATCAAGGCATGTGGCCCAATCGCCATAGGCCACGGCAACGCCCGAACGATAAATCCCGGCGACCTCATGAATCGCCAGCGACGCGGCAAAGGCGGCCTCTGCCTCGGCAAACCGGCGCTGGTCGTGCAGGGCGACCGCCAACCGGTGATGCGCGCGCGCGATGGTGCGATCGTCGGGCTTCAGAAGCCGCGTCGCGGTCGTCAGCGCCCGGCGCGCATCGATTTCGGCCGCCCGCGCTTGGCCCAATTCAGCACTGACAGTCGACAGCTCGATCCGCAGGTCGAGGCACGCATCCGACTTTGGCTCCGCCGCGTCGCACCGCTGCAATGCCTCGCGCAACAGCCGTTGCGCCTGTTGATAGTCCCCACCTTTGAACGCGTCGATGACCGCCGGATCGATCGTCCACCGCTCCGCAGCGGCAGCCGGCAAGATCATCGCCGCAGAAAGGATCGAAACGAGCCAGACGGTGCGCATGGCAATGCAATACCATAGTCCATCACGGCTGGGGGCGACGATTTCAGTCAGCCGTGGGAGCGGCCTGTCAGGCTTTGTAGCTGGCGCGCACGCGCGGCGATGATAGTCTGGGTGGAATGCGCGCGCTCCTCCCCCTGCTGATCCTCGCCAGCCCGGCCATCGCCGCCGAGCGCGCGCCCGTGCCCGCCCGCGCGACGCTGGCTCAGCTTGAGGCGGCGCATGATCGCTGCAAGGCCGCGACGCCCAACGGCGACCGCTGCCTCGACCTGCAGCTCGCCCTCGTCCGTGCGCTGATCCCGACCGACCCCGATCGCGCCGCAAAGATCGCCGATCGCGCACGGCGCGACCTGAACTGGGTATTCGATGCCGTCGCAGCGCGGCTGGGTCCGCTGCACGACAAGGCGGAGGCAGGCACGATCACCCCCGCCGAACAGGCGGTGATCGACCGCGCCGGCAAGGACATCGCGCCGCTCTGGCTCGAAATGGCCGATATCATGGAGATTGAGGGCGACGCCGGGGTACGCGGCGGCACTGCGTTCTACCGCGCATCGGCCAGCCGCTTCCTCACCGCCGTGTCGATCCGGCGCAACAACGGCACAACCCCGGCGCACGCCCGCGCGCAGTTCCGCGCGGCGGCCAAGCAGATCGATTCCTACATCGACTCACCCGGCATCGCCGAGGCGCTGCCGGTGGCGCGACAGGCGCTGATCGATGTGACCGCAGCGTTCGGCGCGGACGATCCGGCGACGGCGCGGATCGTGCTCTCGCTCGCCGACGTGCTCACCGGCCTCGGCCAGACGGCGGAGGCCGAACCGCTGTACGATCGCGCGCTCAAGGGCCTGGCGGCGCAGCCACCCGAAGTCCTGCTCGACGCCCGCGCGCGCAAGGCCCGGTTCCTCGCCGTCCTCGACCGCAGCGAAGCCGCCGAACAGCTGCACCGCGCCGTGGTGGCCGATCTGCTCAAGAGCAAGGCCGATCCCGATCGCATCGCCCGCGCCTATATCGACCTCGCCCCGTTGATCGCGCCGAGCGAAGGGCTCGCACTCGCCAGCGCCGCGATCACGCTGCGGCAACAACAATTCGGCGCGCAGCATGTGCAGACCGCGCGCGCACAGGTCGCCTATGCGCGCCTGCTCGACCAGTATCGGCCGCCGGACGAGTCCGCCCAGCTCTGGCGCGAGGCCATTCCCGTGCTGGAGCGGCATCTTCAACTGACGCACCCGGAAACCGCGACCGCCTATCTCGACTGGGGCTATACGTTGCTTGGCCTTGGCGATCTGCCCGCTGCCGAAGCGACCTTCGCCACCGCGCGCAAGTCGCTGACCCAGGCGTTCGGCAAGCGCCACCCGCTGACCGGCCGCGCGATGATGTTCGAGTCGGTCGTGATGATGCGGCAGGGCAAGGGCGACTGGCTCGGGCTGATGCGCGCAGCGGTCGACATCGTCCGTGAGACTCGCCCGGCGACGCATATGGAGCGGGTTCAGGCCGAACTCGCCTATGCCGGGATGCTGCTCTACGCGCGCGGGGATGCCCCCGGTGCGCTGGCCCAGCTGCGCATCGTCACCCGCGCCGGCCTCGATCGTTCTGCCGCCTATCGCGACTTCGGCAGCCGGGCGCAGAAGGAGCTGCGCGATTTCGGCGGCATCTTCGCGCTTCAGGTCCGCGCCGCCTGGGACACGGCGGCGCAGGCGAAACCCTAGAACTTCGTCTCCGCGTAAATCCGCGAAACATCGCCCTGCCACTCGCCATGATAGCGGTCGAGCAGCAGCTCCGCCGGCACCTTGCCGCTGCGCACGATCTCCCGCAGCGGATCGAGAAAGCCATTCTCGCTGTCCCCCGCCGTGTTGAGCCGCGCGCGCGCCGTCAGTCCCGCTCCGGCGATATCGATCACCTGCCCGGCAATGTCGCGCAGCGTGCCGCCACCCGGCAGCGGCGCGTCGAGGCCCAGCCGTGGCACGCTATCGCGCAACGCCTGCCGCCCGGCCATGTCCCAATCCTTGACCAGATCCCATGCCGCATCGAGCGCGCCCTGGTCATAGAGCAGCCCGACCCACAAAGCGGGCAACGCACAAATCCGGCCCCACGGCCCGCCATCAGCGCCGCGCATTTCAAGGAAGGTCTTCAATCGCACTTCGGGGAAAGCGGTCGACAGATGATCGGCCCAATCCTCGATCGTCGGCTTCTCGCCCGGCAGGACCGACAGCTCGCCCTTGAGGAAGTCGCGGAAGCTGAGCCCCGCCGCGTCAATGTACCGCCCGTCACGATAGACAAAGTACATCGGCACATCGAGCGCATAGTCGGCATAATGCTCATACCCGAACCCGTCCTCGAACACGAACGGCAGCATGCCGGTCCGCGCCGGATCGGTGTCCGACCAGATGTGCGAGCGGTACGACAGCATGCCGTTCGGCTTGCCCTCGGTGAACGGCGAATTGGCGAACAACGCGGTCGCCAGCGGCTGTAGCGCAAGGCCGACGCGGAACTTCTGCGCCATGTCCGCCTCGCTCGAATAATCGAGGTTCACCTGAATCGTGCAGGTGCGCAGCATCATGTCGAGGCCCAGGCTGCCGACACGCGGCATATGGTTGAGCATGATGCCATAACGGCCCTTGGGCATGATCGGCAGCTCGGCGCGGGTCTTGTCCGGCCACATGCCAAGGCCAAGAAAGCCGATGCCCAGCTTATCGCCCACCGCCTTCACCTGCTCCAGATGGCGGCCAGTCTCGGCGCAGGTCTGGTGGAGATTGTCGAGCGGCGCGCCCGACAGCTCGAACTGGCCCGCCGGCTCCAGGCTGATCGCACCATCCGGCCCCGACAGCGCGATGATATTCTCGCCCTCATAGACCGGCTTCCACCCGAATTTGGTCAGCCCGATCAACAGCGCGTGGATGCCGCCCGGCTCCTCATAGGACGGTGCCCGGTGGCTATCCTGCCAATAGACGAACTTCTCATGCTCGGTGCCGATGCGCCAGCGCTCCGCCGGCTTCTCGCCCCCGGCGAAATAATCGAGGAGCGCCTGACGGCTCTCGATGACAGGCGCGTTGCTGTTTGAAACCGTCTTTGTGCTCATCGCGCGCATTTAGGCGCGCGAAACGATCCGCGAAAGGGGGGATAAAACACCCAAATCGGGATGGGAAATGCGGCGGTTGACTCGCGTGCTGCCCAGCGCTTCTGACTACCAGCCCCTGCCTCTCTTGGCCACCGCTTACGGACGGCAGCGATCAGGACACGGGGCGGTGGTGCTAAAGGTCCACAATTGGCTCAGAAGCGGGCATCGCACGACGTTCGTTTACGCTAACGAGCCGCCGTGCTTCCTTCTGACCTAACGGTCATGGGCAAAGGGGAATGTAAAGTGCTCGGAACGTGGCATGACATACTGGAAAGATTGGTTGCCGCGTGCGCGCCGATCGGATTCGAGCTAACGAGCGACACAGATTTCCAAGCCACGCTTAGAAAGGAAGGGAGGAGCGCGATTAGACTAAGCGGTGACCCTGCGAGTTACCCTGCGTTTAGCCTAGACATTTTTCCTGACCACGAAAACTCTAATAACAACGGATATAGTGTCTGGCTTCTAATGCAGGTCTTTTCTGACGAGATTGGTTTGGCACACAGCGAACCTAATGTTGATAATCAGTTATGGTTTTTAGAAAATTTTGGCTCTCGGATTTTGCAGGATCCTGCTTTTTACCGAGAACGATATTCCTTTCTTGCGTCGACGCTTTCTCTTTAAAGACCGCTACGGGGCGGGAAGCTGTTTTCGGCGGCAGGCCTAATCCGCCCGCACCTCACCTAGCGCGGTCCACCCTGGCACTTGCTTAAGCGCTCACCAATCCCCCACCGCTCCCATCCACAAACTCACCGCCGCCGCAGCAGCCGTCTCCGCCCGCAAAATCCGCGGCCCGAGCGAAATCCCCACCGCCCCCGGCACCGCCCGGATCGCCTCGCGCTCCTCAGCGTCAAAGCCGCCCTCCGGCCCGATCAGGATCGCCGCCGGGCCGGGATGCGTCCGCATCGCCTCCAGCGCAGGCGCGCCGCCGGTCTCGTCGGCGAAGAACAGCGCCCGCCCCGCCGGCCAGTCGCGCAACATCACCGCCAGCTTTACCGGCTCGACCAGTTCGGGCAGCGCGGTACGCCCGCATTGCTCCGCCGCCTCGACCATATGCGCGCGCAGCCGGTCGAGGTTCAGTCTGTCCACCACCGCACGCCGCGTCAGCACCGGCGCGACGCGGGCGACGCCCAGCTCGCACGCCTTTTCGACGACCCAGTCGATCCGCCCCTTCTTGATCGGCGCGGCGCACAGCCACAGGTCCGGCACCGCTTCGCGCTCGCGCAGCTTCTCGCGTACCTCCAGCACCACATCGCGCTTGCGCACCTCGCTCGCCACGCCCAGCCATTCGCCGGTCGCGTCATCGAACAGCTTGACCGGGTCGCCGACCTTCAACCGCATCACGCTGGCAAGATAATGGCCCTGCTGGCCATCAATGCGGCGGTGCTCGCCTTGCGTCAGCGGGGGTTCGACGAACAGGCGCGGGGTCGATTGCGGCGGCCAGGCGGGGGTGGCGATCATGGCTCCCCTTACCCAGAGACAAAACTTTCGTCACCCCGGCCTTGTGCCGGGGTCCACTGCGCGGCAAGTCCAAAGCAGGAGGCTCACGCGATGCGCGTGCGGCACGGTGGACCCCGGGACAAGCCCGGGGTGACGGAGGAATTTTGGCGAGCGACCCCAATATCGTCCCCGATACCGAACATCGCGGCCTGATGGCGCTGCTGCCCGCCGCCGCGCGTCCCTATGCCCTGCTCGCCCGGTTCGACCGGCCGATCGGCTGGTGGCTGCTGTTCTGGCCCGGAGCCTGGGCGATCGCCCTCTCCGGCGGTGCGGTCGAGCGGTGGGATCTGATCCTCTGGTTCCTGCTCGGCAGCATCGCCATGCGCGGCGCGGGGTGCGTCTATAACGACATCGTCGACCGCGACCTCGACCGACAAGTTGCCCGCACCCGCAGCCGCCCGCTGGCGAGCGGCGCGGTCAGCCTGAAGGCCGCATGGCTGTGGCTCGGCCTTCTGTGCCTGATCGGCCTCGTCGTGCTGGTCCAGCTCACCCCCTTCGCCCGCTGGATCGCCGTCGCCAGCCTCGCACTGGTCGCCGCCTACCCGTTCATGAAGCGGATCACCTGGTGGCCCCAGGCATGGCTTGGCCTCGTCTTCTCCTGGGCCGCTTTGGTCGGCTGGGCCGCCGTGGCGCGTGAGATGCCCCTGCCCGGCCTGCTGCTCTATGCCGGGTGCATCGTTTGGGTGATCGGCTACGACACCATCTATGCGCTGCAGGATGTTGAGGACGATGCGCTGGTCGGCGTCCGCTCCTCCGCCCGTCGTCTGGGCAGCAATGTGAAGGCCGGGGTCGCGCTCTTCTACGCCCTCGCCCTCGCGCTGTGGAGCGCCGCCTTGTGGCAGGTCCGCCCCGACCCGCTCGTCCTCGCCGCCCTCGCCCCGATGGCGCTCCACCTCGTCTGGCAGGTCGTCACCTTGGCCCCAGCGGACGGCGCCAACGCGCTCCACCGCTTCCGCTCGAACCGCAATGCCGGGCTGCTGATGTTCGCCGCCTGTTTCGTCGTGGGGACCACTGCCTTTTGACCTTCGCCCCTGCACTTCCTAGATCGCGTCGATGCTGACCCCCGATCAAGCCCGTGACCGCGTCCACGACGCCATTGCCCGCGCCACCCGCGCCGGTGCCGACGCCGCCGATGCGATGCTCTCCGCCGGCGAATCGCTGTCGGTCTCGGTCCGGCTCGATGCGCTCGAAGATGTCGACCGCGCCGAGCATCTCGAACTCGGCCTGCGCGTGTTCTGCGGCCAGCGTTCGGCGAGCATCTCGACCACCGATCTGACCCCCGCCGCACTCGACATCCTGGCCGAACGCGCCGTCGCAATGGCGCGCGAAGCCCCCGAGGACGAATGGGCCGGCCTCGCCCCGGTCGAGCGGCTGATGCACGGTGCGGTGCCGCAACTCGACCTGGACGATGGCGCGCTGGGCGACCCTGCGTCGCTCAAGGAAAGCGCCCTGATCGCCGAACGCGCCGCCCGTGCCGTTCCGGGCGTAACCAACAGCGAAGGCGCCGGCGCCAGCGCCAGCCGCAGCATCTGGGCGCTCGCCACCAGCCATGGCTTTGCCGGTGCCTATGCGTCGTCAAACCACAGCATCTCGGCCAGCGTGCTGGCAGGCGACGCGGGCGCGATGGAGCGCGATTACGACTATCACAGCGCCCGCCACGCCGCCCGGCTCGACTCCGCCGAAGACATCGGCCGCCGCGCGGGCGAGCGGGCCGTTGCGCGAGTCGGCGCCGGTCGCGTTCGCGGCGGCCCCATGCCGATCGTGCTCGACCCGCGCGTCGGATCCAGCCTGCTCGGCCATCTGAGCGGCGCAATCTCGGGCAGCGCGATCACCCGCAAGACCAGCTTCCTGCTCGAAGCGATGGGCACCCGCATCTTCGCCCCCGGCATCGACATCGTCGACGACCCGCACCGCCCCCACGGCCTGCGCTCGCGTCCGTTCGATGGCGAAGGGCTACCGGTGTCGCCAATGAAGCTGGTCAGCGACGGGATGCTCGAAACCTGGCTGCTCGACAGCGCCGCCGCGCGTCAGCTTGGCCTCGAACCGACCGGCCACGCCGTGCGCGGCGTCGGCGGCGCGCCCAGCGTTGGCCCGAGCAACCTCTACCTCGCCAATGGCAAGACCCCGGTTGCGTCGCTGATCGCCGACATCGACTATGGCGTCTATGTCACCGACCTGATCGGTCAGGGGATCAACCTCGTCACCGGCGACTATAGCCGTGGCGCGGCGGGCTATCTGATCGAGGGCGGCGTCATCACCACGCCGGTCAGCGAATTCACCGTCGCCGGAACGCTGCAATCGATGTTCCGTGAACTGGTCCCCGCCAACGACCTGAATTTCCGCTATGGCATCAACGTGCCGACGCTGCGGATCGACGGGATGACGGTGGCCAGTGGCTGACGACCTCGCCGCCGCCGTCAGCGCCATCGCCGCCGAGGCGGGTCGGCTCGCGCTCGGCCGCTATGGCACCGATGTCGAGAAATGGGAAAAATCGCCCAACAATTTCGTGTGCGAAGTCGATCTGGCGGTCGACGAACTGCTCCGCAACCGCCTCTCTGCGCTACTACCCGACGCCGGCTGGCTGTCGGAGGAAACCGCCGACGACCTCGCCCGCCTGTCCTGCCGCCGCGTCTGGGTGGTCGATCCGATCGACGGCACCCGCGATTATCTGCGCCAGCGCCCCGGCTGGGCCGTCTCGGTCGCGCTGGTCGAGGACGGGCAGCCGGTACTCGGCGTTCTCGACGCCCCGGTGCGCGGCGAACATTGGCTGGCGGTGAAGGGCCAGGGCGCGACCCGCGACGGTGCGCCGATCGCGGTGTCGGACCGCACCGACCTGACCGGCGCGCGCGTCCCCGCCGACGATCTGGCCAAGGTCGACCGCCATCTGGTCACGGTCGACAAGCCCAATTCGATCGCGCTGCGCATGGCGATGGTCGCGGCGGGTGAGGCCGATCTGCTCGCCACCTTCCGATGGGGCGCCGACTGGGACATCGCCGCCGCCGTGCTGATCGCGCGCGAAGCCGGCGCGAAAGTCACCGACGCTTTGGGCAAGAAAATCCGCTTCAACACCCCGCGCGGCGAAAGCTTCGGCCTGCTCGCCGCCACCCCCGGCATCCACACCGCCGCAGCCGATCACCTGCGCGCGCGGGCGGTGGAGGCCCTTGGGAAACCTATCCGGTAACCTCATCATCGCCGCGATAGCGGATCTGGAGATACCGCCCGCGCGTCGCCAGCGCATCGAGATCGCCCTGCGCCAGCTGCGCCGACATCTGCGAAATCTCCTGATCAATCAGCGCAAGGCCATCGACCAGCTGCTTGTCCGGTGACTGGCCGAAGCGATCCACCCCGCGCAGATTGTCCGGCACGCGCTGATAGCCCTTGATCAGCTCGGGCAATTGCTCGCCAACCAGCTTGCGGACTTCCGCCGCTGCGGGTTCGGCCTCATTGAGCGTCTTGAGCTGGTTCGCCAGTATGTCGAGCTTCACTCCGATGCCATCGACCAGCGGCATCGCTGCACCTGGCAGGCTCGGGCGCTGGCGGTCGAGCCATTCCTCGGTCTGGTGCGGCAGTCTCGCCAGGGGCGCTTCGCCGAACTTCTCCGGCGCAATCTCGCGGCTGGTCGGCGCGATGCCGAAGAACAGGGTCGCCGCAATCAGCGCCGCCATCACCAGCAGCGCGCCGCCCATGCCGAGCGGAATGAACCAGCCGACCACCATCGCGCCGATCAGGATGACCCCGGCCGCCGCAGCGATGCGTCCGATCCGCCCGAAAATCTCGGCCTCACGCCGCTTTTTCGCACGCGAATTCAGCGTCGTATAGCGCTCGCGCGAGCGGTTGAGGACTTCGCTCGCGCGGTCAATCTGGCGGTCAATCTCGGTCGGCACGGGTGTTTACAGAGCCTCCAGCTTGAAGGTTTCGGTGCTGCCCGACACCTGGTTCTGCGCCGCGCCCTCAGCCCGGGCGATATAGCCCTTGGACTTTTCGACCTCGGTCGACAGCACGTTGACCGTGGTCTTCATATTGTCGAGCGCCTTGACCTTGAACGTGTCGATCGCGTCCATCGTGTCATAGATATTCTGGAACGCGCGCTGCAGCGTTTCGATCGGGATCGTCGCGGACGCGGCCTGTTCGTGGATGCGCCCGGTATTGTCCTTGAGCAGCTTGCCGGTCGAATCGATGATGTTCGCGGTCGTCGTGTTGAGCGCGGTGATCTGGTCGAGCACCAGCCGCTGCGCGGTCAGCGCCTGCGCCACCGTCACCGCCGTGCGCAGCGCGCCGACAGTGGTGGTGCTGGCGCGATCGACGCCCTTTACCAGCTCGACGTTATTTTTCTTGACCAGATCGAGCGCGAGATAGCCCTGCACCGTGACCGCCATCTGGGTCAGCAGATCCTGGGTGCGCTGGCGGGTGTAGAACAAAGCCGTCTCACGGATCGCCTTGGCCTTGGCCGGGTCGCTGTGATCCAGCTCATTGGCTTTGTCCTCGAGCCGCTGATCCATCTCCTTCGAGATATAGATCATCTGCTCCAGCCGACCCATCGCCGCCCACAGATTCTGCCGCTCCACGTCGATCGCGGCATTGTCCATCAGCAGTTCGTCCTTGCCGGACTGCAGGCTCTTGAGGATCGCGGCGATATGCCCCTGGCTCGACTTGTAACTGTCGAAATAGTTGCGCAGCGAATTGCCGAACGGGATGATGCCGAACAGCTTCTTGCGCTGGGTCAGGCTGCCCTTCTTGCCGGGGTCGAGGTCCTCGACGACGCGGCGCAGTTCCGCGAGGTCCTTGCCGACGCCGACATCCTTGTCCATCGCGCGGACCGGACGATCGAGAAAGCGGTTGGACTGGCCCGCCGCGTCGCGAATCTCCTTCGATCCCATCCCGGTGATCGCATCGACGCGCTTGCCGAACTCGGGCGAGTTGACGTCCTGCGCCACCAGATCGTCGATGAAACTTTCGACGCGGCTGACGAGCTCGGACTTCTTGCCCTCGTCGACAGGCACCAGACCCGCCATCTTTTCGATCGGACGTTCCTTCAGCGGCTCGGGCGCAGTCAGCACCAGATCGTCGGTCTTTTCGGCAGTCACGGTCTCGGTCGACATCCCATCCCTCCAGCGGTTCTGCCCTAAATGAACGGGAACCGCGTCACCTTCAAGTGTATCGCCAATATAATACACATGGGTTAAGGTGCAACCGACTGCGATTGTCAGTGGTTGGGGTGTCGCGGCCTGTTAACATCTGCACGCTACGGAGGAGTCATGGAACGCAGGCTCAGGATGATGATCGCCGGTTCGATCGCGGTGTGGGTGCCGGTGGCTTCGGCCGCCGCTGCGCGCCCTGAGGCGGTCGATCTGGGGAAACTCTATCGCCTGAAGGCCCAGCCCGCGAAGGATGCGCCCCCCGTCATGGAGGATCATGCGCGCTAACCTGATCGCGGTGCTATTGGCCGCGCTCGTCGTTCCCGCTTCAGCATCGCAAGCGGATCTCTGCCAGCAGACTTATGGCCAGCGCGCGTGCGCGACGACGGCGCTCGCCCCGCTTCGCGCCGAACTGGCGCACAAATTCGCAGCAGTGATGGCGCTCGGCAACCGCACCGCAACCTGGCAGGCCCGCCACGACCGGACGCTGCGCGAGATTGGCGCCGCGCTCGACTATGAAGGCAAGCCGATGAGCGACGTCGCGCTGGACCAGACGTTCCGCGACGCCATCGCCGACTATGACAAGGCGCTGGCGCAAGCGCAGGGCGTGCGGGCGATGATCAAGACGCCCTCGGCGCGCAGCCAGACGTGCATGGCAAAATGGCTCGATCAGGGCTGCGGCGTGACCGCGTCGGGCATCCTGTGGCGCAAGGATGGCGAGCCGGTGCATTGGCAGATGATGGACGGCGCATCGGGAGAGGACGGCACCGGTGCAGGCATCGTGCTGTGGGCGGAGAGCGGGCATGGCACCGCCAAGCTGATCGGATGGTCGTTCGACGGCGTCGTCTACGAACCGCCCCGCATGACGCAAGACGGGATGATCTGGGTGCCGGGACGCAGGGCCGGAACGGGCGACGGCAATGCCGACCTGTTGTTCAAATGGGACGCCGACAGCGCGAGCTGGCAGGATATCGAGCTGGAAAGCTGGCGCGACGCACTGCCGGCGAAGCTGCCCAAGGGGTTCGGCATCTGGAAGGGCGTCGACTATGATTTCGAGGGAATGGCCGCGACGAGCAAGCTGTGGCGTGACAAGGACGGTAACTGCTGTCCAAGCGGCGGTGAGGCGCTGCTTGAGTTCGCGATCGACAGGCGCAGCTTGGTGCTCAGGCAAGTGGACGTCGATCGGCGGTAACATCTGGGCTGTGCTACATGTCATCCCAATGCAATTGGCATCGCCGCACTAGCGAATCCCTACGCACCTCAACTTTAGCCAATTTTTTACGCCATTTCCCCGATAACGACGTTGGGCGGAGGTGCGACATGAAGGGCGTCATTTTCAATATATTGGAACAGGCTGTTGTCGAACAGCTTGGCGACGGAACTTGGGACGATCTGCTCGACGCTACCGGTCTCGACGGCGCTTACACGTCGTTGGGCAGCTATCCCGACAGCGAAATCAAGGCCTTGGTCGATGCCGCCGCCGGCGCGCTGGACAAGACCCCTGCTGAAATTCTGCGGTGGTTCGGCACCCACGCGATCCCGTTGCTCGCGGACAAATATCCGGCGTTCTTCGACGGTCAGCCCGACACGCGCAATTTCCTGCTGAGCGTCAACGGGATCATCCATCCCGAAGTCCGCAAGCTCTATTCCGGCGCCGGGTGCCCGCATTTCCAGTTCAAGGATCAGGCCGGCGAATTGATCATCGGCTATAATTCGCCACGCAAACTGTGCGCCCTTGCCCATGGCTTCATCGACGGCAGTGCCGCGCATTACGGCGAAACCGTCACGGTTGAGCATCGCACTTGCATGCATGACGGCGCGGACGAGTGCCAGCTGGCGGTGAAATGGGCGCCCTGAACCCACCAAGTCTCGATCTTTCCCAGAGTGTAGACCTCACCCGGGAATTCTCGCGGCTTCAACGCGCGCTCCGCCGTGAGCGGTTGGCGCGCGAAGAAGCCGAGGCGATCGCGGAAAAAGGGCTGCGCGACCTTTACCTTGCGCAGCAGCGCGCGGACCTTTTGCACCGCATCGCAACCGTGGCCAACCAGTCGAGCGCGGTCCGCGACGCACTGAACTTCGCGCTCGTGGAACTGTGCGAGTTTACCGAATCGGCGTTCGCGAATGTTTACCTGACCGCGCCGGATGATGAGGCAATGATCCCGGCCGGAATCTGGTATTCGCCCGAGCCGACGGCATTGAGCGACTTTATCAACTTTTCGCTCGACTACCGCTTCGCACGGGGGGAAGGGCTGCCCGGCCGGGTCCTGGAAAACCACCGCGCGCACTGGCTGTCCGATCTTCGACAGGCACAGAATTTTCCCCGTCGCATGCTTGCCGGGCAAGTCGGTCTCAACTCAGCATTTGCATTTCCGCTGCTCGTCGGAGAGCGAGTAGAGGCGGTGATCGAGTTTTTCGCCCTCCCCAATCGCAATGTCGACCCCGCCCTGCTCGAGTTGATGACACAGGTCGGCACTCAGCTTGGACGCGTCATCGAACGCGACCGGTTCAACGCAAAGCTGGTGTTCGACGCGTTGCACGACCCGTTGACCGGTCTGCCCAATCGCGCCTTATTCATGGATCGCATTGAACAGGCGCTCCGTCGCCGCGAGCGGCATCGCGAACTTCCGGTGACGATGCTGTTCATCGATCTCGACGGCTTCAAATATGTGAATGACAGCGTGGGCCATCATGCTGGCGACGCCATTTTATGCACCACGGCAAAACGGTTCGAAGCAGCGCTCAACTCAATTCTGGGTGCGGAAGCAGAAACGGCCCAATGGACGCTGGCTCGCCTTGGCGGCGACGAATTCACCGTGATTCTGGATGACTATGCCGACACCGCACTGCCGATGCGCATTGCGGCCGCGTTGCTCGATGCCGCATCCATTGCGCATGATGTGGAGGGGACTGAAGTCATCGGCGGCGCGAGCATCGGTGTCGCACATGCAATCGATCCGGGGACGACGCCGATCGACTTGCTGCGCGCAGCCGACACTGCGATGTATGCGGCCAAGAATAGGGGGCGGGGCCAGGTCGCCGTATTCGACGCCGAACTACAGAAACGCGCGTTGAGCCGACTACACCTCGAGAATGGCCTGCGTCGGGCGCTTCGTCGCGGCGAATTCCGCCTATTCTATCAGCCGATCATCGATATGGTATCGGACCAGCTCGCTGGCTTCGAAGCGCTGCTGCGCTGGGAGCGACAGCGTGGCCAGATCGTGTCCCCGGCAGAGTTCATCGAGGTCGCCGAGGAAACCGGCCTGATCGTCGCGATCGGGGAATGGGTGCTCAACGAGGCCTGCCTTGCGGCCGCGCGCTGGACCCGGCGCTATCCCGGAAAGACGTTGACAATGAGCGTCAACGTTTCTCCGCGACAATTCGCTCAGCCCGGCTTTCCGCGCCTTGTCCGCGCCGCGATTGCCAATAGCGGAATCGATCCTGCCATGCTCTCGCTCGAGATCACCGAGGGCATCGCGATCGCCCAGCCGGATCGCGCGGTCCGGGTAATGGAGGAATTGTCGGAGATCGGCGTCAAGATCAGCCTCGACGACTTCGGGACCGGCTATTCCTCGCTGGGCCATCTACACCGCTATCCCTTCAATACGCTCAAGCTCGACCGGTCCTTCGTCGTGGGAATGAGCGCAGTCGATCGTCACAAAGGGATCGGCATCGTCCGTGCCGTCCTCGACCTTGCCAACACGATGGACATGAAGGTCGTGGCGGAGGGCATCGAGACGGTCGGCCAGCGCAACCGGCTGCGCGACATGGGCTGCACTTTTGCCCAGGGCTATCTCTATTCGCGGCCCGTCGATGCGGACTCGGCCGAACGACTGATCGCCGCGCGCGCTTAGGTCTTCCCGCAGTGCGACATTTCGGCTAAGGGCGCCCGAACCGCATTTCAGCGACATCCAGGAACTCGTATGAATCTTCGCAACGTGGCGATCATCGCACACGTCGATCATGGCAAGACCACGCTCGTCGACCAGCTTTTCCGTCAATCCGGCACCTTCCGCGACAACCAGCGCGTCGAAGAGCGCGCGATGGATTCGAACGACCTGGAAAAGGAGCGCGGAATCACGATTCTGGCCAAGCCGACCTCGGTCGACTGGTCGCCCGACGGGACCGAAGAAAATTCGATCCGCATCAACATCGTCGACACGCCCGGCCACGCCGATTTCGGCGGTGAGGTGGAGCGCATCCTGTCGATGGTCGACGGCGTCGTCCTGCTGGTCGATTCGTCGGAAGGCGCGATGCCGCAGACCAAGTTCGTGACCGGCAAGGCGCTTGCGCTCGGCCTGCGTCCGATCGTCGTGGTCAACAAGGTCGACCGCCCCGACCAGCGCATTCAGGAAGTGCTGGACGAAGTGTTCGACCTGTTCGTCAGCCTGGACGCGAATGACGACCAGCTCGACTTCCCGGTCCTCTACGCATCGGGCCGCAACGGCTATGCCAGCGAAGATCCCGATCGGCGTGAGGGCACGCTGGCCCCGCTGTTCCAGAAGATCGTCGACCATGTCCCGCCGCCCGCGCTGGACGTCGATGCGCCGTTCACCTTCCTCGTCACCCTGCTCGACCGCGACAATTTCCTTGGCCGCGTGCTGACCGGCCGCGTCACCAGCGGCAAGGTGCGCGCGAACCAGGCGATCCACGCGCTCGACATGGACGGCAACATCATCGAGACCGGCCGCGCGTCGAAGATCATGACCTTCCGCGGCCTTGACCGCGTACCGACTGACGAGGCGCAGGCGGGCGACATCATCTCGCTGGCCGGCCTTGCCGTCGCGACGGTGTCGAACACCATCGCCGACACCTCGGTCAGCGTGCCGATCCAGGCGCAGCCGATCGATCCCCCGACGCTGTCGATGCGCTTTGCGGTCAATGACAGCCCGATGGCGGGACGTGAGGGCACCAAGGTGACCAGCCGCATGATCCGCGACCGCCTGTTCCGTGAAGCCGAATCGAACGTCGCGATCAAGGTGACCGAAGCCGCCGACAAGGACAGCTTCGAAGTCGCCGGCCGTGGCGAGCTTCAGCTGGGCGTGCTGATCGAAACGATGCGCCGCGAGGGCTTCGAGCTGGGCATCAGCCGCCCGCGCGTGCTGCTTCAGGAAGAAGATGGCCAGAAGATGGAGCCGTATGAAACGGTCATCATCGACGTGGACGAGGAATATTCGGGCACGGTCGTCGACAAGATGAACATCCGCAAGGCCGAGATGACCGACATGCGCCCGTCGGGCGGCGGCAAGACGCGCATCACCTTCAGCGCGCCCAGCCGCGGCATGATCGGTTACCATGGCGAGTTCCTGTCGGACACGCGCGGCACCGGCATCATGAACCGCCTGTTCGAGAAATACGGCCCGTACAAGGGCACGATCGAGGGCCGCAAGAACGGCGTGCTGATCAGTAACGGCGCGGGCGAGGCCAATGCCTATTCGCTCAACACGCTGGAAGAGCGCGGCATCCTGTTCGTCGGTCATGGCGAAGCGCTGTACGAAGGCATGATCATCGGCGAAAACGCCAAGCCGGACGACCTTGAGGTCAATCCGATGCGCGCCAAGCAGCTGTCCAACGTCCGCTCGTCGGGCAAGGACGACGCAATCCGCCTGACCCCGCCGAAGAAGATGACGCTGGAACAGGCCATCGCCTATATCGACGACGACGAGATGGTCGAGGTCACGCCCAAGACCATCCGCCTGCGCAAGCGCTTCCTCGACCCGCACGAGCGGAAGAGGGCGAGCCGCGCGAAGGCGGCGTGAGGGGTTTCAGATTAGGTTGAATGGGAAGGCGCCGGGGGAGACTCCGGCGCTTTCCTTTTGTGCCGCAACGGAGCGCCCGACGGATTGCAACCGTGCCCTGATCGGATAAAGCGACCCTCGGTTGGCCTGGGGGACATATGGAAATCCTGTTACGCCCGTGGAAGCGCTTTGCTGATTTCCGGGGCCGTTCGAGTCGAACCGAATTCGGCCTGTTTCATCTGATCACCTGGATTCTGATCGGGCTCCTGACATTCCTGCCGATGATCGCGAACGCCCTCTTCGGGCCAGGCGTACCGTTCATCATCTGGTTTCTTCCGTGCATCATCGTGACGCTTGCTGCGCTGGTACCATCCCTGTCGGTCGGCGTTCGGCGGGTGAATGACAGCGGCATTCCCGGCCTGCTTTATCTGGCGATGCTTCCATTGCTGATCATCTGGCCGCTGGCGTTGGTGATCTTCGTCGTCGTGGCACTGATCCCCGGCAAGAATGGTGATAACGCATACGGCCCCGATCCGCGTGAGCCGCAACGCGGACTGGACGAAGCCGCAGACCGGATTTTCGGCTGAACCCTTCGCTTGCGGCGCAGGCAATCACCGTTGCTCAACCCGCCGCACGGATCGCACTACCCGCCCGGACTCGGGGGCATTGCATCGGAACCTTCGCCGCGACGCGGGCTTTGCTCCGCAGCCCCGTAACGGGCTGAGTTTCAGGAGTATGTATATGCGTTCCATCCATTCCGGCGCCCTCGCGCTCACCGCCCTGCTCGCCGCGACCGCGCCGAGCGCGCTGGTCGCGCAGGAAGCGCCGCTGCAATCGACCGAACAGGTCACTATCCAGGGCGAGCCGCTGCCACCGCTGGCGCAAATGCCAGCAGGGCCAGAGATCGCGGGGATGATCTCTGCGCGGCAGGGCAATCAGATTCAGGTGACGACCGCCGATGGCACGCCGACGCTGATCGCGGTGACCGGCGAGACGCAGATCCGCTCGGCTGGCGGCTTTCTCGGCCTCGGGCGGACGAAGCGCGGCAGCGACGCGCTGCTCAACGGCCTGCCGGTGACGGTGCAGACGCGCCAGTTCGGCGGCGGGCTGGTCGCGGCGCAGGTGAAGCTGGCGGACAAGGATCTCAAGACCGCAGCGATGATCCGCAGCGGCACCAGCCAGGGTTTTGCCGAACAGACCGCGGCGACCGAGGCGCTGCGCGGCCGGGTCGGCGATATCGACCAGTATAACGTCAAGGGCACGACCAACGTGAATTTCGACACCGGCAAGGCGGTGCTGAGCGCGCAGGCCAAGGCGGAGCTGTGCGGTGCGGCAAGCCAGGCCGGGTCGATGGAAAACGCACTGCTGCTGGTCGTCGGCTATACCGATGCGACCGGGCCGGAGGAGCTCAACCAGGAGCTGAGCGAAAAGCGCGCGAGCCGGGTGGTCAACCATCTGCAACAGGCGTGCGGGTGGAAGCCCTATCGCATGCTGACCCCGACCGGGATGGCCGAGGCCGATCCGCTGGCGGATAACAGCACCGAGGAAGGCAAGGCGCAGAACCGCCGCGTGGCGGTGAACATCCTCGTCAGCAAGGCGGTTGACGGGTTGTAAGATGGCGGCGCCGGGGGCAACCCCGGCGCTGGCCAATATGCCGGTTCGTGCCCATCCTTCCTCAAATCACGTTTCGTTGTAGCAATGACCGGATTAGTACTATAGTATCCAGGGATAGAATTTGGGGAAGGAACGCGTCATGCCTATGAGTTCGATCACAATCAACTTCCAGAACGCGACGCTTACTTTCGTGAACACCACAATCACAATCACAGACGGAAACTTCGAACTCGACACGATGAGTGCGCTTTCGATATCGGGGACAATAGCATTCGATCCCCTTTATCTCACATCGAATGCGATCAACTTCAATGTCGAAACGGGCACGACCTTCAATGCGCAGGTCGCCGTCCCCGTCAGCGCTTCGAGCGGCGCCCCGTCCATCGAAATTACCAACTTCGCCGGAACCGTCACAGTGACCTGGCCGACGGCAACTGGGCTCGAAACCCAAGTGATCATGCCGGATAGCCCATTAACGCTGAACGGCTTCGTCGACTAAACGCGCGCTGCGCCGGGGGGCGCTGCGGCACCACCCTATTGCGTCAGCGGCAGCAGGATCAGCGTGATCCGGTCGTGCCCGACGGCGATGTCGAGTGTCTCGCCCGCCACCACATCGACCGGCGCGGGAAAGCTGTGCAGGATCTGGAGCCAGCCGCCATCGGTGTAGCGGTCCGGGTGATTGTCGAACGTCACGCCGGGCCACAGGTCGATATGCATCCACTGGACGATGCCGATCGCGCGCCCGCTCGCCGTCACCGGGATGTGCAGGCGGGTCAGCACCGCGTCATGCTTGGCCTGGGTCAGGTCGAGGCGGACCAGCTCATGATCGTCCGACAGCCGCTGCCACGCGGTCATCGTGCCGTGGATCGGCAGCCGCTGTTGCGCAAAGTCGGTGAAGGGCGAAAGGTCGAACCCCGACACTTCGCCGACAAAGGCATAGTCGGCCAGCGTCTCGCTCGCGACCAGGCACCCCATCGCGGTCGCCGCGCGGGGGATCACCAGCGCGTCGGGGGCGAGCAGGCGGCGATGGGCGTCCTCGAACGTATCCAGCACCTTTTCGGTGAGCAGGTCGCTGGAGAGAATTTCGGAGACGAGGATTTGCGCCGGCGCGTCGAGCTCGACCCCGACGGCAAGGTCGGTCGACGGCTTGGCATGGACGGTGATGCGATCGGCATAACCGTTCTGCGCGACGATTTGCTGCGCCATTTCGGCGATCAGCGGCTCCATCTCGCACGCCGCCACCCGCTCCGCCCCGGCCCGCGCGGCCATCAGCGACAACAGCCCGCTGCCCGCACCGATATCGAGCACGCGTGCGTCCGGGCCAGCGACAGCGATCGCAGCCGTGATCGCCGCCTCGAACGCGTCGTTGCGCGGCGCGTCGTTCATCATCGGAATATGCCAGAACGGCACCGATGCCGCGCCGAGCCGACGCAGCTGATGGCGCAAATGGAGATTGTCCGACTGTAGCGCGAGCGCGCGGCGGAACTGGCCGATCGCGGCATGATTGCGGCCCGCATCGGCCAGCACCACCGCGAGATTGCCGATCGCAATGGCATTGTGCGGATCGAGCGCACAGGCCTGCTCCAGCGCCGCGACCGCCTCCCCGGTGCGGCCCAGCCAGTGCAGCGTCAGCCCTTTTTCATGCAGCGCCACGGCATGATCGGGCGCGATGGCGAGCAGCCGCTCCCAGGCGACCAGCGCATCCTCGGCGCGGGAGAGGCGGCCCAGCAGGCCGGCAAGCAACGGAAGGACGTCGGTCGCGCGATACTCAAGCGCCAGAACGGCGCGATACCCCGCCTCGGCGCCTTCCAGATCACCCTGTTCGTGCAGCGCCATCGCGGTGGCGAGCGCGGCGCGGGCCTCGCTCAAACGGTCGGCGGAAGGCTGGTCGGTCAAGGCATCGTTTCCACAAATTCGGTATCATTCGATAGTCCAACCACCGGTGGCAGCGATAGTCTGGATATCGCAGGCCCGCTCGCACCCCTGCTGCGCGGCAATTGCCAAGCCATTGCAATCGGATAGGATCGTTTGCGAATCAAATGGGGGAAATGATGGACAAGATTCTGCGGCCGTGGCGCCACTATGTCGATTTCAGCGGGCGATCGACGCGGACCGAATTCTGGCTGTTCTTCATCGTTTTCTACGTTGTGCTAATCGCGCTCGTCCTCATTTCTTTCGTGGTGGCCGATGTCGGAATGGGAGGGTTCGAGGCAATCGAGAGTGGTGCAACGGCACCGATCGTCCTCCTGCCCGCAGCATTGTTCCTGCTTGCCAGCATCATTCCGAGCATCGCGGTCACCGTCCGGCGCCTGCACGACAGCAACAAGAGCGGGTGGATGTATCTGCTGACCTGCATCCCCTATATCGGGTTCATCTTCTTCATCGTGTTCGGCTTTTTGCCCGGCACGCACGGCGAGAACGACTATGGCTTCGACCCGCGACTGGGCGAAGGCGCGCCGGATTACGATGCTCCCGAAATCTTCAGCTGATTGGGCAGGGTGACGGCTGCCAGCGTCACCCGTCGAACAACCCGTCCTGCGATCCGGCAGGCGGGTTGAGGCCGAGATGCTTCCACCCCGCCGCGTTGAGGCAGCGGCCGCGCGCGGTGCGGGCGATCAGGCCGATCTGGATGAGGTAGGGCTCGATCACCTCCTCGACCGTGTCGCGCGGTTCGGACAGGCCTGCGGCGAGCGTCTCCACGCCGACCGGGCCACCGCGATAGATGTCGGCGATCATGGTGAGGTAGCGGCGGTCCATCGCGTCGAGGCCGAGCGCGTCGACTTCGAGCCGGGTCAGCGCGGCGTCGGCGGCGCGGGCGTGGACCACCGTCTCCCCCGCGACATTGGCGAAGTCGCGCACGCGGCGCAGCAGGCGTCCGGCAATGCGCGGGGTGCCGCGCGACCGGCGCGCAATCTCCGCCGCACCATCCTCGGCAATACCAAGGTCGAGCAGGCCGGCGGCGCGGGTGACGACGCGGGTTAGCTCATCGACCGTGTAGAATTGCAGGCGCACGGGGATGCCGAAGCGGTCGCGCAACGGCGTCGTCAACAGCCCCTGCCGCGTGGTCGCGCCGACCAAAGTGAAGCGCGGGAGATCGATCCGCACGCTGCGCGCCGACGGCCCCTCCCCGATCATCAGGTCGAGCGCCCGGTCCTCCATCGCGGGATACAGCACCTCCTCAACCGCGGGGGCGAGGCGGTGAATCTCGTCGATGAACAGGACGTCGCCATCCTCGAGATTGGTGAGCAGCGCGGCAAGGTCGCCCGACTTGGCAATGACCGGCCCGGACGTGGCGCGGAAGCCGACGCCCATCTCGCGCGCGATGATCTGCGCCAGCGTGGTCTTGCCCAGCCCCGGCGGGCCAAAGAACAGCACATGATCGAGCGCATCGCCACGCTGGCGGGCGGCGTCGATAAACACGCGCAGGTTATCGCGCGCGGCACGCTGGCCGACAAACTCGTCAAGCGACTTGGGGCGCAGCGCCGCGTCCATATCCTCAGGACGGCGCGATGCGGTGAGGATGCGGTCAGCGTCGGTCATCGGGCATTCCGAACATCGGCGGCTCACGCGTCGGCACGAATGGGATGTCGACCCCCTTCCGGTGGAACGCGCGCGCAGCCGCGAATTGCTGGTCGGTCAGGAATACGCCCTGCAGGCCATTGCCATGGTCGAGTGCGTAGAAGCGGTATTCGCTTCCCTCCATCTGGCGGTTGACGATCTCAAAGAACACCGCAGCCGCATTGCCCCATCCCTGCGCCACCCCGATGTCACCACCCGACACCGGATAGACGACGCCGCGATGCTCGATCGCGTAGCTACCGCTTTGTTCGTCCACGATTTCCCGAAACGAGTCGGGGGTACCGCCATGGCTGGCAATCACCGGCTCGATTTCGTCATAGACCTGCACGATGCCGACCTCGGCCAGCGTTTCGGCATCAAGGGTCAGCACCTCGTCATACGGGATCGGATCACCCCCCGCTTGCCGGGCGACCGAGCCCGTCGCTGTGCCGAGCAGTGCGGCAAGCGCCAGAATGAACGGAAACTTCCTCAGAGGGATTTGGCTCGCCACGAACGTTCCTTATCCGTTCACTCCCGGCAAGCCAATCCCCCTCCCCGCCAGTTAGGCGGGTGCGGGGCGCGCAGTCGTCGCGGCAAACGCGTCCCCGATCGCGGTATAGAGCCGCTTGGGCTGGGCACTCGCGTCATAGGGGAGCGGGCGCAGCGGCTGGCCGTCAGGCCGCGGGGTGCCGAAATTCTGCAGCCAGCTATATTTGTCGTTCATCCCCCACACGAGCACATCCTTGAGCTGCGGATAGCTGAACAACAGGTCGAGCCAGGCGCGGCCATACACCGCGACATCTTCGTCGCGCTGGGCGACCGTGCCGGGGCGGTTGCGGTCGTTGACGTCGAATTCGGTGATGATCAGCTTGTAGCCGAGCGCGACCACCGCATCGAGGAACGACCGCATCGCCGGGATCTGCGCATTGGCAATGTCCTGCGCCGTGCCGCTGGAGTAAAATCCGATATGCGACTGGATGCCCAGCGCATCGACCGGAACGCCGCGCGTGCGGAACCCCTGAAGCAGCGTCAGCACGCCGTTGCGGTGCGTGGTCGACCCCCAGTCCATATAGTCGTTATAGACCAGCTCCGCCGTCGGCAGCTCGGCGCGCGCAGTGCGGAAGGCGAGGTCGAGGATCGAGTTGTCGCCGCCGACCGCATTGTGCAGGATGTTGGTGCGGACATTGCCGGTCGCGGGGTCGATCGCCTCGTTGATCACGTCCCAGCTCTTGATGCGATTGCCGAAATGGCGCGCGGTGCTCTGAACATGGGTGCGGACGATCCGCTCCGCCGTCGCGCGCGGGTCCGCACCCATTGGATAGCTGCGCAGCCAGGCGGGGAGGCGCTCCTGAATATACCACAGGAAGCAATGGCCGCGCATCTCCATGCCCTTTGACTCGGCATAGGTCAGCATCTGATCGGCGCGGGTCCAGTCGTACACATTCTCGGCGCTCGACTGATATTCCCACTTCATCTCGTTTTCGGGGACGAGCAGCTGGCAATCGCGTTCGAGCAAAGCGGCATAGGCCGGGTTGTTGAACGATCCGGCATCGGCCCCGGGCGAGGCCCAGGCAAAGGTCGATCCGAACCGCATCCGCTTGGCCGCAGCTGCCGCCTTGAGCGTGCTGGTCGGGGTCGGTGTGGGGGTCGGGCTGGGCGATGGCGAGGGGCTGGGCGACGGGCTGGGCGTGGGGGTTGGTGACGGGGTGGAAATGGTGCCAGTCCCCGGCCCTCCCCCGCTACAGGCTGAAACACCCAGCGCACCGGCAAGGGCAAGGGTTTCCCGACGTGTAAGGGACCGCATCCTCTCTCTCCTCCTCGCGGCCCGTTAGCGGACCTGCATGCTCCGGATTCGTGTCCGGGGAGAATATGGTAGCGCTATCAATTCTGAGCGCAACGGGATTTTGGTAGCGCTATCTTTTGGCGTATGCCGCATGGTGGCCGCGACATACAGACCAACGGCTGGATGCTATTTGCGCCGGGTCAGGATGGCCCCGTCGGCCACAGGTCCGATCTGCGCGTGTCGCGCGCATGATGAAGGATACGGACAATGACCACGTCTTCGCCCTCACGCATGTAATAGATTCGATGCGAGCGGTAGCGAAAGCCGCGAAGCCCGACATGAAGATCGGATTCCGCCGGGCCGATCATCGGACGGTCGCACAGCAGCGCAAAGATCGCCCGCATCCCCTCCAAATAAGCGAATGACGTTTGCGCGCCGAAGGCGGATTTGCTGTGCGCCCGGATCTCCCGCAGATCATCGCGCGCTGCGGACGATATCCGCGTCCTAGCCACGCAGGTCGGGATCTTCGGCGATAATCTCGTCTAGGACCTCGTCCGCATCCTGACCCAGGACGCCAGAGTCGAGCCCTTCCTGGATCATCGCACGCACCCAGCTGCGATCCTCCGCAATTGCCTCCTGATCCCGGCGGACCAGATCGCGCAGATAGTCCTCGGCATCGGCGTAACGCCCCTCGGCGATCCGCGCATCGACCCATGCCTGCAGCGCCGGGGGGAAGGAGAGCGTGTGGTAGGTCATGCGGGGGACTATACTCCCTTCGTTCTAGGTGGCCAAGGTATTGAAGCTGAGCGATTGGTCACGAGCCGCAAAGCTGCTGCCACGTTTTGTCCATTTCGCCTGCAGCCATCTCGGATTCCATGACTGTGATCACATCACCAGCGGCGATAAACCGTTCAAACCCGCTGTATCCACCAAAACTATTTTTCGCGTTTACTTCACCACATGTAACAGGCTTTCCCATTCCAACATGGAATTTTACGTTACGAAACTGAGCGCTGTCAGGATCTTTTAACTTCGCCTTGATTGCGTCCTTGCCAACTTCATTCCATGCAGCTTGTTTTCCCAAATCCGAGTAGATATCCCCCGCCGAGCCGCCTGACGTAGGTTCTGGCGCCGACCCACACGATCCTAAAAGCAGCCCGCCTGCAATAAATATCAAGTTTCGCATTAGCTTCCTCCCTCACTTCGCCGCCTTCCGCAACGCCAACCGGACCAGCGCGTCGAGCGTCGCCCCTGCCCCCAATTCATCGCTTGCCGCGTTCACCGCGCTGCTCGCTTCGGCGGGCTTGAAGCCGAGGTTGAGCAGCGCCGACACCGCGTCGTTCGCCGCGCTGCCGGCGGGGATCGCCGCCCCTGCCCCGCCGCCGCCGATCGCCACGCCGCCGGCCTTGTCCTTCAGCTCGTTGACGATGCGCTGCGCCAGTTTCGGCCCCACACCATTGGCGCGGGCAACCATCGCCGCGTCGGCGCGGGCGATCGCGGTCTGGATTTCGGCGGGGGAGAGGATCGAGAGGATCGCCAGCGCGACCTTGGCCCCCACCCCCTGCACCCCGGTGAGCAAGCGGAACCAGTCGCGCTCCTCGGCGCTCGCAAAGCCCATCAGCCGGATCGAATCCTCGCTGACCAGCATCTCGGTATGCACGGTGACGAACTCACCAATCGCGCCGAGCGCCGCGAGCGTGCGGGCCGACGCGCCGACCAGATAGCCGACACCATTCACGTCGATCACCGCATGGTCGATGCCGGTTGCGGCGAGATGGCCGTTAAGATGCGCGATCATGACCGGGACATAAGCGGAACGGCGGCCGCGAGGGAAGCGATAATCAGCGCGCCAGTGCCCGCGCGCTCGCCAGATGATGCGCGTGGCAGATCGCGACCGCGAGCGCGTCGGCGGCGTCGGCCCCCGCGATCTTTGCGCCGGGGAGCAGGCGGGCGATCATCGCGTGGACCTGTGCCTTTTCGGCGGTGCCGGTGCCGACCACCGCCTTTTTGACCAGGCGCGGCGCATATTCGCCGACATCCAGCCCCGCGCGCGCGACCGCGCAGATCGCGACGCCGCGCGCATGGGCGAGCTTCAGCGTCGATTGCGGGTTGGCGTTGACGAACACCTCCTCCACCGCCGCCCCATCGGGGGCGTGATCGGCGACCAGCGCGGCGAGCATCGCGTCGAGATGCGCAAGTCGTTGCGGCAACGGCGCCTTGGCATCGGTCTTGAACTGGCCATTGGTCACATGGCTCAGGCGATTGCCTTCAGCGCGGATAAGCCCCCAACCAGTGGTGCCAAGGCCCGGGTCAAGGCCGAGGATCAGGCGCGCCATGGCCGTCGCATCGCCGGGCACAATGCATGCCGTAACGTAATTCTACTGGTTGCCCGACCTCTAACCATCCCCGCGCCCTAAAAGACAATAGGACGGTGCGCCAGCCCGTCCCGGTATCGTTGCGGTGCCGTCCTGTCGTTCTGGAGCATGAAAGCGGGTTTTGGTGACCGAACTTGATCCATTCTTTGCTGAGCACCGTCGTTTGCGCGCATGCAATGCAGAAATGGGGGTGATCGCCCTGCGGCCCGCGCCGCCCGATCCCGACGCGCTGAACGACATGCGATGGCGCCTCATGCGATCGCTCCTGAGGACGCTCACGCTCAAGGACCGGATGATCTACCCCCGGCTGCGCTTTCATCCCGACGTCCGCGCGCGGGCGGTCGCCGAGCGCTTCTGCGCATCGACCAAGGCCGATTATGAGCGCATCGCGGCGCACTCAAAGCGCTTTCCGCCCGAAGTGGTCGCGCGCGACTGGCAAAGTTATGCTGCGTCCGTGCGGCTGCGCGTCAACGAAATGAACGACCGGCTGGACCGCGAGGAGCGCGAGCTGTTTCCGCTGCTGGAGAATGCGCCGCGCCTCGCCCCGGTTTCGTTTTCGCAGGGGACCAACTGGGCAGCCGATGCCTGGCGCATCCGCGCGATGCTAGGGATGGATGGCGCCGACGACCGGGCGGCTTGACGCCTTATCCTCCCCCGCCAGGGGGAGGATTAGCGATGAAACCTCACCCCAGCTTCGCCATCACCGCGTCCGACACTTCGTAATTGCCCCAGACGGTCTGGACGTCGTCGTCATCGTCGAGCGCGTCGATCAGCTTGAACAGCGTCGCGGCGTCGGCTTCGTCGACCTCGACCATCGTCTGCGGCTTCCACGCGAGCTTTGCGCCCTCGGCCTCACCCAGCACGGGTTCGAGCGCCTTGGCGACTTCGTGCAGGTCGGCGCTGGCGGTCCAGATTTCGTGGCCGTCCTCGGACGAGGTCACATCCTCCGCACCCGCATCGAGCGCGGCTTCGAACACCTTTTCGGCGTCGCCGACGCTGGCAGGATAGGTGATCAGGCCGACGCGGTCGAAGGCGTGGCTGACCGATCCGGACGCACCGAGATTGCCGCCATTCTTCGACACCGCCGTGCGCACATTGGTCGCAGTGCGGTTGCGATTGTCGCTCAGCGCCTCGATGATCAGCGACACACCGCCGGGGCCAAAGCCCTCATAGCGGATTTCCTCGTAATTCTCCGCGTCGCCCTTGCTTGCCTTGTCGATCGCGCGCTGGATATTGTCCTTGGGCATCGACTGCGCCTTGGCGGCGTTGACGGCGGCGCGCAGGCGCGGGTTCATGTCGGGATCGGGCAGGCCCATCTTGGCGGCGACGGTGATTTCGCGGCTGAGCTTGCTGAACATGCCCGAGCGTTTCTTATCCTGCGCGCCCTTGCGGTGCATGATGTTCTTGAATTTGGAATGGCCTGCCATGGGGTGTCTCTATGGAATTGGATGCGCGTCTCTAGGCGAGCCGAGGGGCGGCATGCAACCCGTCGCCCCGCCCTCCGGTCGCCTCAGACGCCGCTGAGCGTGACCGCGGTGCCCGAGGCGGAGACCATCAGCATCGAGCCGTTCTTGCCGATCACTTCATAGTCGAAGTCGATGCCGATCACGCCGTTTGCACCCAGCACGCGGGCTTCGTCCTGAAGTTCGGCAAGCGCGGTCTTCCGCGCATCCTTGAGCGGGCGCTCATAGCTGCCCGAACGGCCTCCGACGATGTCGCGGATCCCGGCGAACAGGTCACGAAAGACGTTCGCGCCGATGATCACCTCTGCGGTCACGATGCCGCGATAGCGGGTGACGGTGACGCCATCGACGGTGCTGGTGGTGGTGAGAATCATGCTGCGGGCCTCCGGTTGGGAGGGGGCATGTTAGGGCGGTGGGGTGTGAGGCGGCAATGCCCCTGCCCGCCACCACGTCGCCCCGGGCTTGACCCGGGGCCGGGCTGCCTTCGTCCACGGCGAGACAGAAGAAGCCCCGTCCCGGGTCAAGCCCGGGACGACGAGCGTTTGAAGTCGCGCGCTTACTGCATCCCCAGCGCGGCGCGGTAGGTTTCGAGCAGCGCGTCCTGCTCGTCGAGCTGGTGCTTCTCCATCTTCCGCAGGCGGATGATCGTGCGCATGATCTTGGCATCGAAGCCGGTCGCCTTGGCCTCGCCATAGACATCCTTGATGTCGTCGCTGATGCCCTTTTTCTCTTCTTCCAGCCGCTCGATCCGCTCGATCAGAAGGCGCAGCTGCTCGGCCGAAATCGAGTCGCTCATGTCCCGCTCCATATAAGGTGAACGGGGGCGTTTAGCGGCTGTGCCGGGGGGTGCAAGGGGGCGGCGTTACCCGGCTGTGGATAGCGCCGCCCGCTGCGACCGGTTCAGCGCTTGGCAGGCCCGCGCCGCACCATCGGCCCCTTGGGCATGTGCGACGCCGACAGCGCTTCGGCCTGCTCCGCCGGCACGCCTTCGCGGACCAGCGCTTCGACAAGCGCGCGTTCGGGGGCGATGGCGATGTCGGGCTTCACCCCCACCTGCTCCCAGCTCTCGCCCCCGGGGAAATAGCTGCGCCCGACCGGAATGAAGGCCGAATAGCCCCCGCCAAGCGGCGCGGTGCCGCCATAATGGCCCGCCCCTGCGGTGGTTTCGCCGATCAGCGTCGCGCGCTTCGTGCCCTTGAACACCGATGCGAGATGCTCGGCGGCCGACGCGGTGCGCGGCGAGGTGAGGTAGTAGATCTTGGTCTTCGCCCATGGGCTGGCCGGGCTGAGCGGGGTGACGCGATGCTCGGTCCGCGCGAGTTCGGCGGGGGCATCGACCTTGACCAGCGAGCGGAACGGCAGCGGTCCGGCCTGCGCGGCAAAGGATGCGCGCGTGTCCATGATCATCACCGCTTGCGCCTTGTCGAAGATGCGCGGGAAGAGAACATCCATCTCGTCCAGCCCGCCGCCGCGGTGCGTGCGCGCGTCGATGATCAGCGTCTTGGCCCCGGCGTGCTGGTCCAGAAAGGCAGTGAATGCCTTGAGCGTCTCCGCCTCGCCGAAAAAGCCGTTGAAGCGGACGTACGCGATGCCGGGCGCGATCATCCCCGCCTGCTCCATCGCGGGCGGAGGCAGCGGGGCGCTGCCGATCTGCTGCTGGGTCGAAGGCTGGCCGACGCGTTGCGATTGCGGGCCGCCGGGCGCGAACATGGCGAGGTGGCCGTCAGGGGCGATCGCCTGAAGATCGGCGGTCACGGCAGTGGCGAGCGCATAGCCGTCGGTCGCGCCGTCATAGCCGCCCGCCGCAAGCTTCGCGCGCAGGGCCGCGGCGTAGCGCTTAGCGGTTTCGGGGAAGACGAAGTTCTTCTCCAGCTCGTCCGCCAGCGTCGCCACCGCGGCCTTCGCCGCCGTCGCGTCATAGGCGGGCGCTGCGGCCGGTGCAGGCGCGTCGCTTTGTGCCATCGCCATTGGCGCCAGCCCCGCCAGAATCACCGCCGCCATTACTTCCTTACGCATCAAGCCTCTCCGTTGTGGATTACCCGAAGTGTTATAGTTACCTAACACGCCTTTTGCAGTCGATCACAGCGCGCTATGTGCCGAAAATCGTCATCGGGGAGTGGCTTCGCGCCGGACATGAGCAAGCTCGACGCCTTCGACATTCAGTTGCTGAACCTGCTCCAGCGCGATTCGCTCGCGACGGCGGAGGAACTGGCGCGCGACGTGCCGCTGTCCGCGTCGGCGGTCACGCGGCGCGTGCGGCGGCTGCGCGCAGAGGGGTTCATCGCGGCGGATGTCGCCCTGCTCGCGCCCAAACTCACCGAGCGGCGGTTGCGCGCGCTGGTCCGGGTGCAGGTGCATGAGCATGCCGAGGAACGCGGGATCGCGGCGCTGCGTGCATCGCTCGCTGCGCAGGATGCGGTGCAGATGATTCTGGATGTCGCGGGGGCGGACGATCTGGCGGTGCTGGTCTGCGCGCGCGACATGGCGGACTATAACGCGCTGGCGGAGCGGCTGTTTCAGAACGACCCGGCGGTGCGGCGCTATGAGACGAGCTTCATCAAGCGCGTGCACAAACAGAGCGTGCTGGTGCCGCTGACGACCGGTGATGTGGAGTGAGGAAATGGCCACCCGATAGGGGGTGGCGCGAGTGACGGGGCTCGAACCCGCGACCTCCGGCGTGACAGGCCGGCGCTCTAACCAACTGAGCTACACCCGCATGACCCTGGCGCCGAAGCGCCGTCCCTTGCGAGAGCGCGGCACCTAACCGGGCGGTCCGGGGCTGTCAACTCCGCTTTCGCGCATAATTTGCGGGCGCGGTGCGGCGGGGTTTCCGCGCGCGACCAGCGTGCCGTGTTCGAACAGGAATCCGGCAATGTCTGGCTTGCCCGCAGCGTTGAGCACGGTCTGGATGATGATCAGCAGCGGCACAGCGAGCAGCGCCCCCGGCGTGCCCCACACCCAGCCCCAGAAGGACAAGGAGATCAAGATCATGATCGGATTGATCGTCAGCCGCCGCCCGACCACCAGTGGCGTGACCACATTTGCCTCGATCGTGTGCAGCCCGATCATGATCGCGGCGGGCAGCAGCGCGGTCCACACGTCCTGAAACGTCATCAGCCCGCCCACCGCAAGGAATCCGGCGGCAAAGATCGGGCCGAGATAGGGGATGTAGTTGAGCAATGCGACGATACCGCCCCACATCAGCGGCGTCGGCATCCCGATCAGCCACAGCGCACCGGCGACCAGCAGGCCCAGCGTCACATTGATGAGCGTGATCGTGCCGAGATAGGCCGAGGTGTCGTCGACCACATCCTGAATCACCCGCGCCGTCGCCATCGCGCCGCCAAAGCTGGTGCGGCTGGTGATCGCGTTGCGCCGCAGCCGGGTCCAGCCCGACAGGAAGAAATAGATGACGAGCACCGCGAAGAACATTTCGATGAACGCAGTCGGCGCGCTGGTCGCGGCGAGTTCAAGTAGCGAGCGCGGCGGTGCCTGCCCCGCGGCCTCGACCGGCTGCATCGGGCGCGATTGCGCCAGATCCTGGATCGTCTTGTTCACGAAGGTTTCGAAGTTCGAATAAAAGTCGATCAGCGGCTTCACGTTCGACTGGATATTGTCGATCCGCTCGGGAAGGATCGACAGCCAGCCCCAGGCAGGCACGACGATCGACGCCAGCGCCGCATTCGCCGCAGTCAGGAACAGCAACAAACAGATCAGTGCGGCGAGCGGCGCGGGCACGCGGTGCCGCTCCAGCCACTCCAGGATCGGGACCAGCGCAATCGCGATGACGATCGCGGCGGTGAGCGGCAGGAAAAAGGGCGACCCGGCCTTGAGCGCGAACGGAATCGCGAGGACGAGGCCGATCCCGGCCATCAGCGTCAACCCGGCGAGCAGGCGGTCGCGGCGATTCTCGGCCTCGGTCTCATGTTCGGCGGGCGGGACGACGGGGACGAAATGCGAGGGCGAGTCGAGCGTATCGCCCTCCCCTGCGTCGCGCCGATCGCTGCTGAACCCCTCGTCCACGTGCTTCACCTCTCAACCGAATCCTAGCGCGATTTGCTTGGCTTGTAATCCTCGCTAACCTGCGCGCCATGGGAGAAATATTGCTGGTCATCGACGAGGGGACCACCTCGACCCGCGCGATGCTGTTCACGCCGGACGGGCGCTGCCTCGACAGCATCGCGGTCCCGCTGCTCCAATCCTATCCGCGCGCAGGATGGGTCGAGCATGACCCCGACCAGATCTGGGCCGAATCGGCCAATTGCGCGGCGACGATGATCGAGCGCGCGGGCGGGTCAGACCGGATCGCCGCGATCGGCATCACCAACCAGCGTGAGACGATCGTCTTCTGGGACAAGGAGACGGGGCAACCGCTCGCCCCGGCTATCGTGTGGCAGGACCGGCGCAGCGCCGATCTGTGCCGCACCCTTAAGGAACGCGGCGAGGAGCCGGGGGTCCAGGCGCGCACCGGCCTGTTGCTCGACCCCTATTTCAGCGGGACCAAGATCGCCTGGGCGATGGCAAACTGGCCGCAACTGCGTGACGCGGGCGACCGGCTGGCGATCGGGACGGTCGAAAGCTGGCTGGTGTGGAAGCTGACGGGTGGCCTGCATGTCAGCGACGCGACCAACGCGTCGCGCACCTTGCTGATGGGCCTGGGCAGCGGCGGGTGGAGCGACGGGCTGCTCGACCTGTTCGATTGCCCGCGCGGCGCTCTGCCCGAGATCGTCGATTGTGCAGGGCGGTTCGGCGAGACGACGCTGTTCGGCGGGCGCATCCCGATCTGTGGCCTGGCAGGCGACCAGCAGGCGGCGACGATCGGACAGGCGTGCCTGGCGCCGGGCGAGACCAAGGCGACCTATGGCACCGGCGCCTTCGTGCTGACCAATGCCGGCGAGCGCCAGCCGACGTCGCGCCACCGCTTGCTCTCGACCGTGCTGTGCCAGCTCGACGGCAAGCGGACCTATGCGATCGAGGGGTCGGTGTTCGTCGCGGGCAGCGTGGTCAAATGGCTGCGCGATTCGCTTGGCCTGATTGCGGATGCGGGCGAGACCGAAGCGCTCGCGCGCAGCGTCGCGGACAATGGCGGCGTGTATTTCGTGCCCGCTTTGTCGGGGCTCGGCGCACCGTGGTGGGAGCCGGAGGCGCGTGGGGCGATCAGTGGCCTGAGCCTCGCCAGCGGCAAGGCGCATGTCGTGCGCGCCGCGCTGGAGGCGATGGCCCACCAGAGCCATGATTTGAAGACTGCCTTCGCCGCCGATGGCTGCGACTGGTCGCGGCTGCGGATCGATGGCGGCATGGTCGCGAACGACTGGATCGCGCAGGATCTGGCCGATGTGCTCGGCGTAACGGTCGAGCGCCCGGCGTTCACCGAGACGACCGCATTGGGCGCGGCAATGCTGGCGGGCGTGGGGTGCGGACTGTTCTCCGGGCTGGAGGAAGCGGCGGCGATGCGCGGGCGGGTCGAGATGTTCGAGCCCGCGATGGATGCGGACGCGCGGGAGGCGCGGCTGAACGGATGGGCGAAAGCGGTGGCGGGGGTGCTTTCAGCTGGAGTGTAGCTGGCGAGTGCACGAGATGGGCCCCCGCGTTCGCGGGGGTGACGGCTAACCTTCGTCACCCCCGCGAACGCGGGGGCCCATCTCCCGGATGTTCAGCAAGGGGAGACTTAGATTGGGCGGGTATGTCTACATCGTCGCGAACCGGAAGAACGGCACGATCTATACCGGTGTTACCGCCGACATCGCCCAACGGACCGCACAGCATCGCGAGCGAACCGGCAGTAAGTTTGCCGCAAAACATAAAGCGATGCGCCTCGTCTATGCCGAACCACATGACGACATTCACGACGCCATAATTCGCGAGAAGCGGATCAAGAAGTGGCGGCGCGCATGGAAGGTGGCGCTGATCGAGGAAACCAATCCCGATTGGCGGGATCTCTGGTTCGATCTGAACGGTTGAGCGCACCACGCCAGGCCAGCGGGCCGGCGGGCCGGCGGGCCGGCGGGCCGGCGGGCCGAGAGTTCTGGAGATGGGCCCCGGGTCAAGCCCGGGGTGACGCGAGGTTGAAGCATTGCGCGCCCTCCCAACCACCGTTATGGTAATACAATACACCATCGACTCTCTGGGGGGGTTTTTCCATGAAGATCAATGTTTTCGCGCGCCTGACGCTGGGCGTCGCCGCGCTCGCGCTGACCGCGCCTGCGCTGTCGCAGACTGCAAGCGGGCCGCGTTACGGCACCGTCGGGCTTGAGCTGACCGGGCAGGACAAGAGCGTCAAGCCGGGCGATGACTTCTGGTCCTATGTCAATGGCGGCTGGGCCAAGTCGGTCGAGATCGCGGCGGATCGCTCGGCGGCGGGCTATGGCGTCAAGCTGACCGACGAGGCCGAGGTTTCGGTGCGCGCGATCCTGGACGACATGGCCAAGAACCCCAGCCAGTTCGGCGCGAAGGGCCAGCAGATCGGCGACCTCTATGCCAGCTGGATGGACGAGGCCGGGATCGAAGCGCGCGGCACTGCGCCGTTGAAGCCGTACCTCGCCAAGATCGCGGCGGCGAATGACCGCGCCAAGCTGCAGACCCTGTTCGCGACCGTCGGCTATGCCGCCCCGGTCGAAATCGGGATCATCCCCGACCTCGCCGACCCGACGCAGTACACCGCCTTTGCGGGGCAGGGCACGCTGGGCATGGCGCGCGATTATTATCTGCTGGAAGGCGAGAAATACGACAAGTTCCGCGCCGCCTATCGCGCCTATGTCGAACAGGTGCTGACGCTCGCGGGGATCGCCGATGCCGCGAAAAAGGCCGATGCGATCGTCGCGTTCGAAACCGCGATGGCGAAGGTGCACTGGAGCCCCGAGCAGAACCGCAACATCATGGCGCTGTACAAGCCGATGGACCGGGCGGGCATGGCAAAGCTGGCACCCGAATTCGACTGGGCCGGCATGATGCAGACCGCGGGGCTCGCCTCGCTGCCCAAGATGATCATGGGCAACGACACCGCGCTGACCGCTTTGGGCAAGATGTTTGTCGAGGTGCCGGTATCGACCTGGCAGGACTGGATGGCGTTCCACTTCATCTCGTCCAACGCTGCCTTCCTGCCCAAGGCATTCGACGACGCGTCGTTCAACTTCTACGCCAAGACGCTGTCGGGCACCCCGCAAAAGCGCGAGCGGTGGAAGCGCGGCATCCAGCTGGTCAACGGCGCGCTGGGTGAAGCGGTCGGCGAGATTTACGTCGCACGCCACTATACGCCCGAAAGCTCGGCCAAGATGAACGAGCTGATCGCCGATCTGCGCGCCAGCCTGGACGAGCGGCTCAAGGCGAATGTGTGGATGGACGCGGCCACCAAGGAGAAGGCGCTGGCAAAGCTCGTCGCGTTCGACCCGCGCGTCGGCCACCCGGCCAAATGGATCGATTATTCGTCGATGAAGATAAGCCGCGGCGACCTGCTCGGCAACATGATGGCATCGCGCGAATGGGGCCAGAATTACCAGCTGTCGAAGCTGGGCAAGCCGGTTGATCGCGCGGCGTGGGACATGACCCCGCAGACGGTGAACGCCTATTACAACCCGCTGATGAACCAGATCACCTTCCCGGCCGCGATCCTGCAGGCGCCCTATTTCGACGCCAAGGCGGACCCGGCGGTCAACTATGGCGCGATCGGCGCGATCATCGGGCATGAGATTGGCCATGGCTTTGACGATCAGGGCAGCCAGTTCGGCGCTGACGGCAAGTTCGCCAACTGGTGGACGCCCGAAGCCAAGGCCGCCTTCGCCAAGCGCACCGCCGTGCTGGTCGAGCAGTTCAACCAGTACGAGCCAATCCCCGGCACCAAGATCAACGGCAAGCTGACGTTGGGCGAGAACATCGGCGATCTGGGCGGCATCGAAATGGCCTATGGCGCATACCAGCGCTATCAGGCGAAGCACGGCAAGGCCCCGGTGATCGGCGGCCTGACCGGGGACCAGCGCTTCTTCCTGTCCTATGCCCAGGCATGGCAGGCCAAGGTGCGCGAAGACGCCGAACGCCAGCGCCTGCTGACCGACCCGCACAGCCCGGCCAAATATCGCGTCAACGGCATCGTCCGCAATGTCGACGCCTGGTATGTCGCGTTCAACGTGAAGCCGGGCGACGCGCTGTACCTGCCGCCGGAGCAGCGGGTGAAGATTTGGTGAGGCGACTCGCCTGAAGTGATGAAGGGGCCGGTTCGAAAGGACCGGCCCCTTTTTTCTTGCCCCACGCCCCCCTTCGTCGTCCCGGGCTTGACCCGGGACAGGGCTTTTTCTCGACGACGGTCGAGGGAAAAAGGCAGCCCAGCCCCGGGTCAAGCCCGGAGCGACGACGGGAGGTCAGTCGCCACCCGCCAGTTGGTCGTAAAGATCAACCCAATCCGGATTCACCTTCTCGATCAGCGCGAACTTCCATTCGCGGTGCCAGCGTTTGACCCGCTTCTCGTGCGCGATGGCGTCGGTGATGTCCTCGGCATACTCCGCCCAGACGAGGCGGGTGAGGTGATGCTCGGCGCAATAGCTCGACCCGGCGCCGGTGCGATGCTGGTGGACGCGGGCGGGCAGGTTGGCCGAAACGCCGGTATACATCTTGCCGCGATACCGGTTGGCCATGATGTAGACCCAGCCGCCTTTGGGTGCGCGTGGCATAGCGCAATCCCACCCCAGATTGGGTCGGCAGTCAACCACCCCCACCCCGTCGCCCCGGGCTTGACCCGGGGCTGGGCTTTTCTTGGCCGACGTTGGAAGAAGAAGAAGCCCCGTCCCGGGTCAAGCCCGGGACGACGAGAGGGGGGAGGTCAGCCTGAAACTCAGGCCACCCCCTCCTCGACAAACAACGCCTTCAGATCCTTCTTCAAAATCTTCCCGTTCGCATTCCGCGGCAGCGTTTCCGCGACGAACTTGATCGCCACGGGAGTCTTGAAGATCGCCAGCCGTTCGCGGACCCAGGCCTGCAGCTCGGCCTCGCTCGCCTCCATGCCCGGGGCGAGGTGGACCACCGCAGCCGGCTCCTCGCCCAGCGTCTTGTGCGGGATGCCGATCAGGGCGCAGTCGGTGACGGCGGGGTGGGCGTAGAGTACGTCCTCGACCTCGGACGAGTAGATATTCTCGCCGCCACGGATGATCATGTCCTTGGCGCGGTCGACGATGTAGAGGAACCCTTCCTCGTCCAGCTTCGCCAGATCGCCGGTGCGGACCCAACCGTCGCGGAAGGTCTCGGCGGTCGCCTCGGGCTTGTTCCAATAGCCCTTCACGATCATCGGCCCCTTGGCCCACAGCTCGCCGACTTCGCCGATGGGGAGTTCGTTGACGCCATCCGCGTCCATGATCTTGAGGTCGGCGACCGGCACGGGCGGGCCGGCGCTGGTCGGGCGGTTCAAATAATCCTCGCTCGAATGGCTGGTGACGGTCGCCATCGTCTCGGTCATGCCCCAGCCATTGCCGGGCAGCGCGCCGAATTCAGTGAAGATGCGCTTGACCAGCTCGGGCGCGGACGGCGCGCCGCCATAGGCGATCGCCTCCAGGCTGGAGAGGTCGTATTTGTGGCGATCGGGGTGCTCCAGGATCTGCCAGGCGATGGTCGGCACGCCGCCGGTCAGGGCGACCTTCTCGCGCTGGATAATCTCCATCGCCTCGACCACGTCCCATTTGCGCATGAACACGGCGGTATTGCCCGATGCGAGCGTGCCCATAAGGCTGGCCGAACAGGCGGTGACGTGGAACAGCGGGATGACCAGCAGGCCGACCTTGGGCTGCGGCTCAGGCGGCATTTCGCCGCGGCGCAGGTATGAGCGTGCGGCGGCATATCCGCCCGACATGATGTTGGTGCAGAGGTTGCGATGCGTGCCGAGCGCGCCCTTGGGCGAGCCGGTGGTACCGCTGGTGTAGAAGATCGTCGCGTCGTCCTCCGGCTCCAAAGTCGGTTCGGCGGGGAGCGGGATATCGGGCAGTGAGGCCCAACTGTTGGGCGCGCCGATCAGGTCCTCGAGCTTGTCGACGCCCTCGGGCACTTCGGCGTCCCAGCGGCTGACGATGGTGCGCTGAAGATCGGGCAGGTCGGGCAGGCGCTTCTGCAGCCGGGCGAAGCGCTCGCCGTCGAGGAACAGCACCTTCGATCCCGAATCGCGCAGCCCGTAATCCAGCTCGCCGCCGGTCCACCACGCATTGAGCGGGACGAGGATCGCGCCGATGCTGACCGCCGCAAAGAAGATCACCGGCCACTCCGGCGTGTTGCGCATCGCCAGCGCGACGCGATCGCCCTTGACCACCCCCATCTCGCGCAATTTGGTCGCGAGATGCGCGGTCGCGCGGAAATTCGCCTCATAGCTGACGCGCTCATCCTCATGGATCGTGAAGATCCGCTCGCCATGGGTGCGCGACAGCTGGAGCAGGGCGGCGAGATGCGGCGGGGCGTGTTTCCACACCCGCGTCTTGATGCCGCGAATCTCGATTTCTTCCATTTCCAGCTTCTGGCCGGGCGCGGTCATCAGCGCCTGGGCTTGCGCCAGCGTCATCTTCGGCCAGGACGGGTCGAGCGGGATGAGCGGTTCGGGGGCCAAGGCGGGTCTCTCCAGATTCGTTGTTGAATGTCCGGTTTGGCGATTCAGCTGACCGGCTTCACACTTCATTCTTGATTCATTAGCCGCTCAACGCAATAGGGAAGCGACACAAAGGCGAATGCCCCGGAACGAGGATTCGAATTAGAGGTATGGACTCAACCGCCCTCGCTACCGCTACGGAAAGCGGCTTTGACGCCGACCGGCTCGCCCGCATCGATGCGTTCGTCAAGGCGCGCTACCTCGACTCGGGGAAACTGCCCAACGCCCAGTTGCTGATCGCCCGCGACGGGAAGATCGCGCATTTCAGCCATCAGGGTGCGGCCCGGGAAGGCGGCGCGGCGGTGGACGAAACGTCGATCTACCGGATCGCATCGATGACCAAGCCGGTGACGTCGATCGCGTTCATGCAGCTGGTCGAACAGGGCAGCGTCGCGCTCGACACCCCGGTCCATCACGTGCTGCCCGAATTCAAGGGGCTGGGCGTCTATAATGGCGGCGGCGGCGGGGTGCCGTTCGTGACCAAGCCGACGACCGAGCCGATGCGGATGATCGATCTGCTGCGGCATACCTCCGGCCTCACCTATGGCTTCCAGAATCGCGGCAATGTCGATGCCGCCTATCGCGAGGGGCGGATCGAGAGCTGGCACGGCCATCTCGATCTCGACGGCTTCGTCGCGGCGCTGGGTAAGCTGCCGCTTGAGTTCTCGCCGGGCGAAGCGTGGAATTATTCGGTGTCGACCGATGTGCTGGGCGCGGTGGTCGAGCGGGTGTCGGGCCAGAAGCTCGATGCCTATTTCGAAGAGAAGATCTTCGCCCCGCTCGGCATGCGCGACACGGGGTTCATGGTCCCAGCAGACAAGATCGATCGCCTGACCGATTGCTACACGTTCAAGGCGGGCGAAGGCCGGGTGATGTATGATCGCGGGGCGGAATCGGCATGGAGCCGCAAGCCGACCCTGTTGTCCGGCGGCGGTGGCCTTGTCTCCACCGCGCTCGACTATCATCGCTTCTGCACGATGCTGCTCAATGGCGGGACGCTCGACGGCGCGCGGATCATCGGGCGCAAGACGCTCGACCTGATGGTGATGAACCATTTGCCCGGCGGCAAGGATCTGTCGGCGCTGTCGCGGTCGCTGTTCAGCGAGACGCAGAATGCCGGGACCGGCTTTGGCCTGGGCTTTGCGATGAACATCGATGTCGCGCGATCGATGATCCCGGGCAGCGTCGGGGAGTTTTACTGGGGCGGGATGTTTTCGACCGCCTTCTTCGTCGATCCGGTCGAACGGATCACCATGGTGTTCATGACGCAGCTGTCGCCATCGGGGCTCTACCCGATCCGGCGCGAGCTGAAGACGATGATCTATTCCGCGCTGGCCTGACCGGCGCAATACCCAACTGGAGAGCGACATGTCCGTGATTACGACTGAAAAGCAGGGCGATATCCTCGTCATCACTTCGAACAACCCGCCGGTGAACGCGCTCGGCGCGGCGGTGCGGCAGGGGCTGGATGCTGCGATCAAGGAGCTGAACTGCGACGACAGCCTGAAGGCCGCGGTGATCCGCTGTGACGGGCGCACCTTCTTTGCCGGTGCCGACATCACCGAATTCGGCAAGCCGATGCAGGAGCCGGGACTGCCGACCGTCGTCGACACGATCGAGGCGAGCGAGAAGCCGGTGGTCGCCGCCGTCCATGGCACGGCCCTTGGCGGCGGCTGCGAAGTCGCGCTGGCGTGCCATTACCGCATCGCCGTACCCTCGGCGAAGTTCGGCCTGCCCGAAGTGAAGCTCGGCATCCTCCCTGGCGCGGGCGGCACGCAGCGCCTGCCGCGCGTCGCGGGGGTCGAATTCGCGCTCGAACTGGCGGCAAAGGGCGATCCGGTCCCGGCCAAGGTCGCGCAGGCCGCCGGGCTGGTCGATCGCATGGCCGGTGAGGACAGCCTGACCGCCGACGCCATCGCCTTTGCGCAGGAAGTGGCCGACACCCGCCCCCTGCCCCGCGCCAGCGAAAAGCCGGTCAGCGTCGAGGCGGGCGTGTTCGACGCCTTCCGCAAGACCAACGCCAAACGCTTCCGCGGCTATGACGCGCCCGAAGAGATCATCAAGGTGATCGAGGAAACGGTCGACAAGCCCTATGCCGAGGGCGTGGTGCGGGAGCGCAACGGCTTCATGAAGCTGATCATGGGCGTGCAGAGCGCGGCAATGCGCCACATCTTCTTCGCCGAGCGCAAGGCCGCAAAGATCGACGATGTGCCGGAAGACACGCAGCTGCGCGCGATCAAGAAGGTCGGCGTGATCGGCGCCGGCACGATGGGTGGCGGCATTTCGATGAACTTCCTGTCGGCCGGCATCCCGGTGACGATCGTCGAGATGCAGCAGGACGCGCTCGACCGCGGCACCGGCGTGATGCGCAAGAATTACGAAGGCAGCGCCGCCAAGGGCCGGATCAAGCCCGAACAGGTCGAACAGGCAATGGGCCTGCTGACCCCGACGCTGAGCATGGACGACCTCGCCGACTGCGATCTGGTGATCGAGGCGGTCTATGAAAATATGGACGTCAAGAAGGACATTTTCGGCAAGCTCAGCACGATCTGCAAGCCGGGCGCGATCCTGGCGTCCAACACCAGCTATCTCAACATCGACGAGATTGCGGCATCGACCAGCCGTCCGGGCGATGTCGTCGGCATGCACTTCTTCTCGCCCGCCAATGTCATGAAGCTGCTCGAAATCGTGCGCGGCGCACAGACCGACAAGGACGTGCTGGCGACGGTCATGGACGTTGCCAAGAAGATCAAGAAGGTCGCGGTGGTCGCGGGCGTATGCCACGGCTTTATCGGCAACCGCATGCTGATGCCGCGTCAGGTCGAGGCGATGAAGCTGCTGATGGAAGGCGCGACGCCGGAGCAGGTCGACCGCGTCCATGTGGAATTCGGCATGCCGATGGGGCCGTTCCAGATGAGCGACCTCGCCGGCGTCGATATCGGCTGGCACCGCGACCCGACCCGGATCGAGAGCATCCGCGACGCGCTCGCCGCCGAAGGCCGCTGGGGCCAGAAGAAGCAGGCTGGCTTCTACGACTATGACGACAAGCGGAACCCCTCGCCCAGCCCCCGCGTCGCCGAGATCATCGACGATTTCCGCAAGAAGACCGGCGCGGTCCAGCATGAGGTAACCGCCGAGGAGATCATCGAGCGTACGCTGTATACGATGGTCAATGAAGGCGCGCTGATCCTGCAGGAAGGCATGGCGCAGCGCGCGTCGGACATCGATGTCGTGTGGATCTATGGCTATGGCTGGCCGGTCTATCGCGGCGGCCCGATGTTCTGGGCGGACACGGTCGGCCTCAAGACCATCGTCGCTGGCCTTGAGAAGCATGGCTTCGAAGTCGCGCAGCTGCTGAAGGACAAGGCCGCGAAGGGCGAGCGCTTCAATGGCTGATGCCGCACTGGCCGGCGCGGAGACGGGCGAGGTGGAGGCGCTGCGCTTCCGCCTCGGCTTCTTCAAGCTGGTCGTGCGCGATCTCCCCGCGATGGAGCGCTTCTACTGCGACACCTTCGGGTTCGCGGTGACCAATCGCGTGGTGCTGCCCGGGCTGGAAGAGTCGATGCTCAACCTGCCCGGACAGCCCTTCACCTTGGTGCTGTTCCACCACAGCAACGGGCGGGAGATTACGGTCGGCAATGGGCATGGCCCGGTCGGCCTGACCACCGCCGATCTG
>VYKW01000043.1_pt1 | contig 55805 bp, 36 predicted proteins | sample 5114451 | NCBI WGS metagenome assembly VYKW01 (sample SAMN12291784, study PRJNA351875) | freshwater metagenome | isolation source: freshwater lake | place: USA: Michigan, Gull Lake | collected 2013-08-08
GACCCATGCCTTGCGCCAGTCGCGCAGCCGCTCGCGGTCCGGCTCGGTCGCGACGGCGCGCCAGCGCGTTTCGGGCGGCGTTTCGACCAGGCTTAGACCGTCGCGCGCGCATGCCGTGAGCGTCAGGCCCGCGACGAGGGTGAGGAGCGCCGGGCGCATCATGCCGCGGTCCACCCGCCGTCCATGCTGTAATTCGCGCCGGTGATCGAGCGCGCGTCGTCGCGGCACAGGAACAGCGTCAGCGCGGCGACCTGTTCGGGCAGGACGAATTCCTTGGTCGGCTGGGCGGCGAGCAGGACGTCGTTCATCACCTGCTCGCGCGTCATTCCGCGCGCCTTCATCGTGTCGGGGATCTGGTTTTCGACCAACGGCGTCCAGACATAGCCGGGCGAGATGCAGTTGACGGTGATGCCGTCGGTCGCGGTTTCCAGCGCGATCGTCTTGGTCAGCCCGGCCACGCCATGCTTGGCGGCGACATAAGCGGACTTGTTGGGGCTGGCGACGAGCGAATGGGCCGAGGCGGTGTTGATGATGCGGCCCCATTTGGCGGCCTTCATGTGCGGGACCGCGGCGCGCATCATGTGCCAGGCCGAGGACAGGTTGATCGCGATGATCGCGTCCCATTTTTCGGGCGGGAACTCCTCGATCTTGGCAACATGCTGGATGCCGGCATTGTTGACGATGATGTCCGGCCCGCCGAGTTCGGCATGGCAGCGCTCGACCATCGCGTAGATCGCGTCGGGCTTGCTCATGTCGGCGGCGTCATAGAGCGCCTTGGCGCCGCTGATCCCCTCAAGGCCCGCGCGTTCGGTCTCGATCGCGGCGGCGTCGCCGAACCCGTTGATCATCACGCTCGCGCCCTCGGCGGCCAGTGCCTTGGCGATGGCGAGGCCGATGCCCGAGGTGGAGCCGGTGACGATGGCGGATTTGCCCTTGAGGAACATGGCGATACTCCCGGTTTAGCGTTTGGTCAGGTCGAAGGCGGCGGTGCGGCCGTCGGCGATGTTGCTGGCGAGCAGGCGGGCATTGGCCATGGTGCGCGCGACATCGTCGCGCCCTGCCTGCCAATGTTCGCGCATCGAGCGCGCGGAAAATTCGAAGTCGCGGCTGCCGCCCTCCCACGCGTTGGCGCGGTAGATCAGGTGGACGAGGCTGACCGGCTGTTCGTCTGCCGCCTTGCGCAGCGCGGCGACATCGGGATCGTCGGCAAGGCTGGCGGGGAGCTTGGCCAGCACCTTGCGGATCAGCTCACGCTCCTTGCGCAGCTTCAGCCGCTCGTCGCTGACCTGGCGGGTGCGGCTGGAGAAGCGGATTTCCTTCTCGCGCGCCATCACGTCGGTGATCGTGTGCGGCATCGGCGCGGCGGCGGAGAACAGGTCGATCTGGAACACCAGCATCGCGCTGCGCTGATGGTCGAGGACGTGGATCAGCGGGGTATTGGAAACGAGGCCGCCGTCCCAGTAATATTTCCCGTCGATTTCGACCGGGGGCAGGCCGGGCGGCAGCGCGCCCGAGGCCATGATGTGGCGCGCGTCGATGCGGTCGGTGGTCGTGTCGAAATAGCGGAAATTGCCGCTCTCGATCTCGACCGCACCGACCGACAGGCGCACCGGGCCGGTGTTGAGCAGATCCCAATCGACCAACGAATCGAGCGTCTCGGCCAGCGCGGCGCTGTCATAGTAACTGAGCGCGGCGCAACTGCCCGGCGTCGCGAGAAAGGGCGGGACGGTGCGCGGGTGGAAGAAGCCGGGGACGCCCTGCATCAGCACCGCTGCGGCCGACCATTCATGCACGAACTCGCGCACCTGATCCTGCGGGAAGATCGGGAAGCTGGGCAGGCCGCTGGTGACGCGGTTCCAGAAGGCCTCGAGTCGTGCGACCCGGCGTTCGGGCGGATTGCCCGCGACGATCGCGGCGTTGATCGCGCCGATCGAGATGCCGGCGACCCAGTCGGGTGCGATGTCGGCGCTCGCCAGCGCCTCGATCACCCCGGCCTGATAGCTGCCAAGCGCACCGCCGCCCTGGAGCACCAGCGCGACGCAGCCGGGGAGGGGGAGTGGGGCGTCGCGGCCCACTTTCCTGCTGCGCTGTGGATCGGCGTCGGCCATGGCGCACATGTGGTGCAACGCGGCGCGAAGGGCAATGCGGGATTATGCATGCAACGCGATGCCGCTTGGGGCATTGTGGCGGGACGGAAACGACAAAAGGGGGATGGGCCATGCGGCTCGACGATCTCGATCCCAGTGATAATGTCCGCGATCTGGGCTCGGGCGGCGGTGGCGGTTTTGGCGGCGGGGGTAACATCCTGTTCGCGCTGCTGCCGATGTTGCTGGGCAGCCGGCTGGGCTGCGGCACGATCGCGCTGATCGGCATTGGCGCGGCGATCTTCATGACGCTGGGCGGCGGCGGTGCATTGCTGAGCGGCGGCGGTGGGACGACCGGAAGCGGCGGGCAGCAGGTGACGCAGCAAAAGGCGTGCGACACGCCCGAGGAATTACAGGCGTGCCGGGTGATGACCAGCACCGAACAGACCTGGACCAAATTGTTCGCGGCGGACGGGCAGAGCTATCCGGCGCCGGTGCTCAATTTCTACGAAGGCGGCGTGCAGTCGGGTTGCGGCAACGCGACCTCGGCGGCGGGGCCGTTCTATTGCCCGGCGGATCGCGGCATCTATCTCGACACCGGCTTTTTCCGCGAGCTGGCGACGCGCTTCGGCGCGGCGGGCGACTTCGCGCAGAATTATGTGATCGCGCATGAGGTTGGTCACCATATCCAGAATGTCACCGGCACGATGGAACAGGTGCGCGCGCGCCAGGCGCGGATGAGCCAGGCTGAGGGCAATGCCCTGTCGGTGCGGGTCGAACTGCAGGCGGATTGCTATGCCGGCGTGTGGGCGGCACAGAATCGCGACCGGCTCGATCCCGGCGATATCGAGGAAGGTCTGCGCGCGGCGGAGGCGATCGGCGACGATACGCTGCAGCGCCAGGCGCAGGGGACGATCGTGCCCGAGAGCTTTACCCACGGGACATCGGCGCAGCGCATGAAGTGGCTGAAGCGCGGGCTGGACAGCGGCAACCCTGCCGTATGCGACACGTTCAGCGGCGCGATTTGAGGATGGTTGAATGAGTGTCGCATTCCGCCGCGAAAGCGACGAGGAGCATAAGGAACCCCGCTTCGAGCTGCCGATCCCGGCCGGTCCCAATCTGGTGACGGCGCGTGGGTTGGCGCTGATCGATGATCAGGTGCGCGCGCTGGAGGCGCAGCTGGACGGGTTGGAGGGTGAGGAGGCGCGCGCACCGCTGCTGCGCGAATTGCGTTACTGGCATACGCGCCAGACCACCGCGCAACTCGCGCCGGTTCCCGAGGCGGATGTGGTGGCGATCGGATCGCGTGTCGGCTTTCGCCTGAACGGGCGCGCGCGGTCGATCGATATCGTCGGGCATGACGAAGCCGACCCGGCGCAGGACCGCATCGCATTCCAGGCCCCGCTCGCCGCCGCGATGCTCGGCGCGGAAGTGGGCGAGCGCGTCGATTTCGGCGGGCGCAGCGAGGCGGTCGAGATCCTGTCGGCCGAACCGATTCCCGGCTGAACACCAGGTTTCGCTAGTCGCGCGGTCCCGGTAATTGGCCGGTTTTGCCGTTGCAATGCGGGTGGAGGAAAGCTAGACGAACCGCCTTCCGGCATGGTCGGAACGTGGAGCGGGGCTGTAGCTCAGATGGGAGAGCGCTGCAATCGCACTGCAGAGGTCAGGGGTTCGATTCCCCTCAGCTCCACCAACCTAACACGTTAAAAATAAACGATTTCCCGGCCCGAGAGGTCAGGGAACGTCGGTTAGGCTGCCCCTGGAAGAGCTCCTCAGCGGCCGTCAGCGCGTGGCCGTCCTGAGCCGGTATCCAACGCCCGGCTCGTTCTGGATCAGCTCTGGTCGCGCAGGGTCTGCCTCCAGCTTTTGGCGAAGGTTGCGCACGACGATCCGCAGATAATCGACGCGCGTTGCGTGCGCCGGACCCCATACCGTTTGCAGCAACTGCGTGTGGCTGATCACCCGGTCGGGACGCCGCGCGAGTTCGGCGAGCAGCTCATATTCCTTGGGCGAGAGATGCACTTCCTCGCCAGCGCGTCGCACGCGGCGGTGCGCCAGATCGATCTCGATTGCGCCGATGGTGACGAGCTCACGGTCGGCGCTGCTGGCGAGGCGATGGCGCAGCGCGGTGCGGATACGCGCCAGCAGCTCCTCTGTGTCGAACGGCTTGGTCAGATAATCGTCCGCGCCCAGGTCGAGCGCCGCGACCTTCTCCGCCACATCCTCGCGCGCGGAAACGACCAGCAGCGTGGCGGTCGAGCGCGCCTTGATCGGCTGGATCAGCTCGATCCCGTCGCGGTCGGGCAGGCCAAGGTCGAGCAACACCGCGTCAGGCTTTTCGATGTCGAGCAGCGACAGCCCCTCACGCGCGGTGCCTGCCTCGACCGCCACATGCCCCGCGCGCTGGAGGGCGGCGCGGAGCAGGCGGCGGATATGGACGTCATCCTCGATGACGAGAACCTTGGTCGATAGCGACATGGTTCCTGTTACGGGCGCGGCGCGGTCCGGTCGAGAGCGGTTGCTCGGGGAAGCCGATCGAGCGCGCGATTGAGCGCGAGGACATTGATCCGGTTCTCGCCGAGAAAACCGAACATGGGCGTTTCGATATGGCGGCGGACCAGTGACTCGACGGTGCCCCGCTTCAGGCCCCGCGCAGCTGCCACGCGATCGACCTGCAACAAGGCCGCTTCGGGGCTGATATGGGGGTCGAGCCCCGAAGCGGAGGTCGTCACCAGATCGGCGGGGACCGATTGTCCTGGTGAAGTGCGGTTGGCGTCGACGTCCGCCTTGACGCGGTCGACCAGCGCCTGCGACGTCGGGCCGAGGTTCGAGCCGGCCGAAGCGGTGGCGTCATAGCCATCGGCTCCAGCTGCGGAGGGGCGGCCGTGGAAATAACGTTCGCCGGTGAATTTCTGGCCGAGCAGCTCGGAGCCGATGACCTTGTCGCCCTCACGGATCAGGCTGCCATTGGCCTGATGCGGGAAAGCCAGCTGCGCGACGCCGGTGATCAGCGCGGGATAGGCGAGGCCGAGCAGCAGTGCGAACAAGGCGGTCAGCACAAGTGCGGGGCGCAGGGCGGTTTTGAGGTCGGTGAGCATAGGGATATCCTCAGGCGAGGTTGAGGCCGGTGACGGCCATGTCGATGAGCTTGATGCCGATGAACGGCGCGACGAGACCGCCAAGGCCGTAAACGGCGAGATTGCGCGCGAGCAGCGGACCCGCGGCCATCGGCGTGTAGGTGACGCCCTTGAGCGCGAGCGGGACAAGGCACGGAATGATCAGCGCGTTGAAGATGATCGCCGACAGGATCGCACTTTCGGGCGACCCCAGCCCCATCACGTTGAGCACGCCAAGCCCCGGATAGAGCGCGACGAACATCGCCGGGATGATCGCGAAATATTTCGCGACGTCGTTGGCGACCGAGAAGGTGGTCAGCGCGCCGCGCGTCATCAGCAGCTGTTTGCCGAGGCCCACGATCTCGATCAGCTTGGTCGGATCGCTGTCGAGATCGACCATATTGCCCGCCTCGCGCGCGGCTTGGGTGCCGGTGTTCATCGCCACGCCGACATCGCTCTGCGCGAGCGCGGGGGCGTCGTTGGTGCCGTCGCCGCACATCGCCACCAGCTTGCCGCCCGCCTGTTCCTTGCGGATCAGCGCCAGCTTGTCCTCGGGCGTCGCCTCGGCAAGGAAGTCGTCGACCCCGGCTTCGGCGGCGATTGCTGCGGCGGTGAGTGGATTGTCGCCGGTGATCATCACCGTGCGAATGCCCATGCGGCGCAGCTCGGCGAAGCGTTCGCGCACCCCGGCCTTGATCACGTCCTTGAGCGCGACCGCACCGAGCAGGCGGCCGTCCTTCGCCACCGCCAGTGGGGTCATGCCGGCGCGGGCGATTTCGTCGGTCGTCTTGCGCAGCTCAGCCGCGGCAGGCGTGTCGCCCAGGCCGGGATTGGCGCGCAGCACCGAATCCACCGCCCCCTTCTGGATCAGGCCCTCGGCGATCTTCACGCCCGAAATGCGGGTCTGCGCGGTGAAGGCGATCACCTCGGCTCCGGCGGGCAGGCTCGGGACCGACACGCCGAACTTCTCGCGCGCCAGCACCACGACCGAGCGGCCTTCGGGCGTTTCGTCGGCGAGGCTGGCGAGCAGCGCGGCGCGGGCGAGATCCTCGACCGCAACGCCGGGGAGCGGGCGGAACTCGCTCGCCTGACGGTCGCCGATCGTGATCGTGCCGGTCTTGTCGAGCAGCAGCACATCGATATCGCCCGCCGCCTCGACCGCACGGCCCGATTTGGCGAGGACGTTGAACCGCACCAGCCGGTCCATGCCGGCAATGCCGATCGCCGACAGCAGCGCCGCGATGGTGGTCGGGATCAGCGTGATCAGCAGCGCCGCGAGGATCGCGACCGGGATGCTCCCGCCCGCATAGCTGGCGAAGCCCGGAATGGTCGCGACCGCGATCAGGAAGATGATGGTCAGGCCGACCAGCAGGATCGTCAGCGCAATCTCGTTCGGGGTCTTTTGCCGCTCGGCACCCTCGACCAGCGCGATCATGCGGTCGAGAAAGCCCTGTCCCGGTTCCTGCGTGACGCGCACCTTGATCCGGTCGGAGATGACGCGGGTGCCGGCGGTCACGGCCGAGCGGTCGCCGCCTGCCTCACGGATCACCGGCGCGCTTTCGCCGGTAATCGCGCTTTCGTTGACCGATGCGACGCCCTCGACCACCTCGCCATCGGCCGGGATCAGGTCGCCGGTCTCGACCAGCACCAGATCGCCGCGCTGGAGCAGCGATGCGCCGACCAGCCCCCAGGCGTCACCGACGCCGATCAGGCGCTTGGCCTGCAGCTCCGCCTTGGTCGCGCGGAGCGATGCGGCCTGCGCGCGCCCGCGTCCCTCGGCCAGCGCCTCGGCAAAGGTGCCGAACAAGACGGTCAGCCACAGCCACACGATCAGCTGAATCTGGAACGGGATGGCGAGGCTCTCGCCCCCGATCCCGAGCAGCACGGTCAGCAGCAGCGCCACAACGGCGGTGACGAACATCACCGGGTTGCGGATCAGCTGGCGCGGATCGAGCTTCTTGAACGCATCGCCGATCGCAGGGAGGATCAGGTCAGCGGTGAACATGGATTTGGTGGTCATCGTTCGGCACTCAGAAGAGCTGGCCACGGACCATCGCGATGTGATCGGCGATGGGTCCAAGCGCGAGCGAGGGGAGGAAGGTCAGGCCGCCCAGGATCAGGATGATCCCGACGAGCAGGCCGACCCACAGGCCGCCGGTGGTCGGGAAGGAACCCGCGGTTTCCGGCGTGTATTTCTTGGCGGCGAGGCTGCCCGCGATGGCGAGCACCGGCACGATCACGAAGAAGCGACCGAGCCACATCGCGACCCCCAGCAGCCCGTTGTAGAAGGGGGTGCCTGCGGTCAGCCCGGCAAAGGCCGACCCGTTATTCCCGGTCGCCGAGGTGAAGGCGTAGAGGATCTCCGAAAAGCCGTGCGGCCCCTTGTTCAGCGGCCCGGCCAGCCCGTCGGGCAGCACGGCGGCGAGTGCGGTGAAGCCGAGGATCGACAGTGGCAGGATCGCGATGGCGAGGACCGCCAGCTTGACCTCGCGGCTTTCGATCTTCTTGCCGACATATTCGGGGGTGCGCCCGACCATCAGGCCCGCGACGAACACCGCGAGGATGGCGAAGAGCAGGAAGCCATAGATGCCCGCACCGACGCCGCCGATCACGACTTCGCCGAGCTGCATGTTGAACAGCGGGATCATGCCGCCGAGCGGGGTGAAGCTGTCGTGCATCGCGTTGACCGCACCGCACGAGGCAGCGGTGGTGACGACCGAGAACAGCGCGCTCGCGGCGATGCCGAAGCGGACTTCCTTGCCCTCCATATTGCCGCCCGCAACGTCGAGCGCGTGGAAATGGGGGTTACCGGCGGCTTCGGCCCAATAGGTGACGCCCGCGCCGACCGTGAACAGGATCAGCATCGCGGTGAGGATCGCCCAGCCCTGGCGGGTGTTGCCCACCGCCTTGCCAAAGGTCCAGGTCAGGCCCGCGCCGATGGCGAAGATCGACAGCATCTGAACCAGATTGGTCAGCGCATTCGGGTTCTCGAACGGATGCGCGCTGTTGGCGTTGAAGAAGCCGCCGCCATTGGTGCCGAGCATCTTGATCGCTTCCTGCGAGGCGACCGGTCCAAGCGCGATCGACTGCTTCACGCCCTCAAGTCCGGTCGCATCGACCAGGCTGGCAAAGGTCTGCGGCACGCCATTGGCGACGAGGAACAGCGCATAGACGATGCACAGCGGCAGCAGCAGATACAGCGTAATCCGCGTCATATCCGCCCAGAAATTGCCGAGCCCGCTCACCTGCCGCCGCGCAAAGCCGCGAAACAGCGCGAAGGCGATGGCGATACCGGTCGCCGCCGACAGGAAGTTGTGGATCGTCAGCCCCAGCATCTGGCTGAGGTTCGACAGCGCGACCTCGCCCGAATACCATTGCCAGTTGGTGTTGGTGGTAAAGCTGATCGCGGTGTTCATCGCGCCATCGGCGGTGAGCCCGGCCAACCCGCGCGGGTTCATCGGCAATACGCCCTGCAACCGCAGCACCGCATAGGTGAACAGCAGCAGCGCGACGTTGAAGATCAACATGTGCAGCGCGTAGCGGCGCCAGCTCTGCTCCGCCGTCGGGTCGATGCCCGCGAGCTTGTAGAAGCCGCGCTCGACCGGGCCGAGCACCGCGTGCAGCGGCGTGCTGCGGCCTTCATAGAGCGCGAAGAGCCACAGCCCGATCGGCTTGGCGAGCGCCGCGACCAGCGCGACGAAGAGGAGGATCAACCCCCATCCCTGAACGGTCATAAAATCGAGGCTTTCAGAACTTCTCGGGCCGGACGAGCACGGCGGCGAGGTAGATGAGCAGGGCGAGCGCGGTGATGCCGGCGAGGGTCAGGTGAAGGCTCATCTCACGCCTCGTCACACAGGCGCAGATAGGCGAGCGTCGCGAGGAACAGGCCGCCGAGCACGGCGAGCCAGATCACGTCAGACATGGTGCGGACTCCGAATGGTTTCGGAGGGTCAATTAGGCGTGAAGCCCATTAAGGTGCGCCGGTGAATGCGGGGCGAGGGCGTAAAGAAAGCATATAGATCGCACCGGTGCGGTTGGCTTTGCCCGGCGGTCCCGCCAGAGTTGGCTTCGATGCCCGACCCCGATTCCCGCCCCTCCCCCGACGCCCTGTTGCGCGCCGCGAAGCGCGAGCAGCGCGGGCGGCTCAAAATCTTCCTCGGCGCTGCCCCCGGTGTCGGCAAGACGTTCGAAATGCTGCGCGAAGGGGCGGAGCGGCTGCGCGCTGGGACCGATGTCGTGGTCGCGGTCGTCGAAACCCATGGCCGCGCGGAGACGCAGGCGCTGGTCGCCCCATTCGAGGTGATCGCGCGTCGCGCCCTGCCCTATCGCGGGCATGCGCTGGAGGAGATGGACCTCGACGCAGTGCTCGCGCGGCGCCCGCAGCTCGCGCTGGTCGATGAGTTCGCCCACACCAATGTCGAGGGCAGCCGCCATCCCAAGCGCTGGCAGGACGTGATGGAGCTGCTCGACGCGGGGATCGATGTCTACACGACGCTCAACGTCCAGCATGTCGAAAGCCTCAACGACGTCGTCGCCAGCTTCACCAAGGTGCGGGTGCGCGAGACGGTGCCCGACAGCGTGTTCGACGGCGCCGAGATCGAGGTGGTCGACCTGCCCCCCGACGAGCTGATCGAGCGGCTGAAGGACGGCAAGGTCTATGTTCCCGCCGAAGCCTCGCGCGCGCTCGGCCATTTCTTCTCCAAGCCGAACCTGTCGGCACTGCGCGAAATGGCGCTGCGCCGCGCTGCGCTCAGCGTCGATCAGGCGTTGCTGGAGCATCTCGACGCCAGCGCACTGCCCGGCACCTTTGCCGGTGGCGAGCGGGTGCTGGTGGCCATCAGCGAGCTGCCGGGGTCCGATGCGTTGGTGCGGGCCGCCAAGCGCCTGGCCGATGCCCTGCGCGCGCCGTGGCAGGCGGTCTATATCGAAACCCCGCGTGCGGAGCGTTTTGGCGAGGCGGAGAAGCGCCGCATCGCCGACACGCTGCGCCTCGCTGCCAGCCTGGGTGCGACGATCGCAACGGTGCCCGCCGCCAGCGTGATCGAGGGGCTGGCGACGCATGTTCAGGGGATGCGCGCAACGCAGCTGGTGATCGGCAAGTCGGTGCGCAGCTGGTGGTTCGAATTGCGCCATGGGTCGGTCGTCGATGCAATGCTGCGGTCGAGTGCGGGGCTCGCGGTGCACGTCATCCCCGCGACTGAGCCAAGTGGCCGGGCAGCGGCGCAGACTGCGCGTCCGGGCCGTTGGGGCGATCCGGGTGCCTATGGAGCGATCGTCGCGATGGTCGGTGCGACGACGCTGTTTGGCAAGTTGGTCGAGCCGTGGATCGGGCTGGGCGGGGTCGACCTGATCTTCCTGCTGCCTGTCATCCTGGCCTCCGGGCGCTTCGGGCTGCGACCGGGGTTGCTCACCGGGCTGCTGGCGGGGCTCGCCTATAATTTCTTTTTCCTGCCGCCGCTGCACACCTTCACCATCGCCGACCCGCAAAGCGTGCTGACGATGTTCGTGTTGATCGGCATTGCGGGATTTACGGCCAATCTGGCGGCAAAGCTCAAGGCGCGTGCCACGCTGAGCGCGCGCGGCGCACAGGAGAATGCCGCGATCGCCGCATTCGGCCAGGCGCTGGCGCGCGCATCGGATTGGGAAACGACCAGCGCGATTATCTGTGACGAGGTAGCGCGCTTGCTCGAACTCAATGTGATCCTGCTCAATCGGCGCGCGGATGACCTCGCCATCGTCGCAAGCTGCCCGGCTACCCGCGGCGAGTTGGGGCCGGTCAACCGCGCGGCCGCCGACTGGGCGTGGGACCGCGCCGAGGCGTCGGGAGTGGGCACGGCGACGCTCAACGCATCCGACTGGCAGTTTCACCCGCTCAAGACCGCGCTCGGCGTGCTCGCGGTCATCGGCATCGCGCGGTCGGACGGACGCGATCCGGTGCGTGCTGATCGCGCCGTGCTGCTCCAGACGCTCCTCGGTCAGGCGGCGCTCGCGCACGAACGATTGAAGCTGGAGGACGAGGTGCGCGAGGTCAGCCTGCTCAAGGAGCGCGACCGGCTCCGCGCGGCGCTGCTGTCGTCGATCGGCCATGATTTGCGCACACCACTCACATCGGTCGCGACCGCGATCGAGGCGATCGCCATTGACCATCCCGGCGCGCCGACCCTGCCGATCGCGCGCATGGAGGTTGCGCGGCTGCGCCGCTTCCTCGACAATCTGATCGATATGGTCCGCATCGATTCCGGGGCGCTGGAACTGCATCCCGAGCCGATCGACCTGACCGATGCGATCGGCGGCGCGGTCCATGACCTCAAGGATCTGTTCCGCGGACGGCATATCGACCTCCAGGTCCCCGCAAACCTGCCCTTCGTCATCGCCGATCCGACGTTGCTGCACCACATATTGATCAACCTGCTGGCCAACGCGGCACAGCATGGCGGCGAGGGCGGAACGATCACGATCCTGGGCCGCCGGACCCCCGATGCGGTTGAGCTATCGGTGCGGGATGAGGGGCCGGGCCTGCCCATGGGAGAGGAAGCGCGGATCTTCGAAACCTTTGCGCAGGGACGCGGCAGCGACCGTCATGGCGGCAGCGGTCTCGGGCTGGCGATCGTCAAGGGCTTTGCCGATGCGATGCGCATCCGGGCATCGGCCGCGAATCATGAACAGGGAGGTGCTGCATTCACGCTGCAATTCCCCAATCGCCTTCTGGAAAGTGGTTCGCCCGTCATCAGCGCATAAATTACGCAGGAAGAGCAGGGACTTGCCAATGAACCGACGCCGGCACTTCATTATCGTTCATCAAGCGGTCCGCTGTGCGCCTTCTGCATGAGATGATGTGGGTCTCAAATGGGTAGGAAAATTGATCAAAATCGACGCTTTTCTGCGCTTTTCACGCCCCTTCGCTGCAATCGCACGGCAGAGGTCAGGGGTTCGATTCCGCTCAGCTCCACGAACCTGATGCGCCGCATCGTCGCGCATCGCGCCTTTCCAGAACATGGTTGAGCAAGACGGCCGCCCTCGCGGAATGCGGTTCGTCCATGGTGGCGTGTTCGCGATGGGGTCGGAAGACTTCTATCCCGAAGAGGCGCCGGTGCGATCCGTTCGGGTCGATGGGTTCTGGATCGACGAGACGCCGGTGACCAATGCCGCGTTCGCGCGCTTTGTGGCGGCGACCGGTTATGTCACGCTGGCCGAGCGCGTGCCGGATCCGCTGCTGTATCCAGGAATACCACCCGAGCTGGCGCAGCCGGGGTCGCTCGTCTTCGATCCGGAGGGCGCGCCAGGCGCGGAGCACGCGCTTCCGTGGTGGCGGATCGTCGCAAGGGCCGATTGGCGCCATCCGCTGGGGCCAAGCAGCGGGCTTGACGGCCTCGACACCCATCCGGTGGTGCATATCGCCTATGAAGACGCTCAGGCTTATGCCGACTGGGCGGGCAAGGCGCTGCCGAGCGAGGCGGAGTGGGAGTTTGCGGCGCGGGGTGGGCTCGATCGGGCGACCTATGCGTGGGGCGATGCGCTCGCGCCCGGTGGAGCGATGCTCGCGAATTTCTGGCAGGGCGCGTTTCCCGATGAAAACGACCTGCTCGACGGATGGGCGCGGACTTCGCCGGTGCGCAGCTTTCCGGCCAACGGCTATGGTCTGTTCGACATGATCGGCAATGTCTGGGAGTGGACCAGCGACTGGTATGCGGTGCCAGAGGCGAGCAACGGGAGCGCCGATGCGACGTGCTGCGTTCCCCGCGACCCGCGCGGCGGGACGAAGGCCGGCAGCCTCGACCCGGCCGCTCCGCACGCGCCGATCCCGCGCAAGGTGATCAAGGGCGGATCGCATCTGTGCGCGCCCAATTACTGCCAGCGTTACCGGCCCGCCGCGCGCCAGCCGCAGGCAATCGATTCAGCCACAACGCATATCGGCTTTCGATGCGTTGTTCGGGAATTGCAGGTGTAGCCGGACCATGGATCAGTCGGCGATCGGCTCGATCTCGATTGCCGACACGATCGCCTCACCCCGTTGCGCGACAAAGTGCAGGTCGAGCGCGTCGCCCGTTACCGTAATCGGGAAGGTTTCGCGGGTTGCGGTCAGCAGGGCGCCGGCGCGGGTGTGGATGTCGTAGCCATCGAGCACGGGGGTGCCGTTGGCCGTCACGCCGAACACGCGCGCGCCTTTCGCTTCACGCGGTTCGACGAAGCTCAGCGTCACACGATAGCGGCCTTTGGCCACCGGCACGCGATAGCGAAAGTCGCTGCCGCTGCGGAAGGTGGCGACGATGTCGCGGCGATCGGTGGCGGCGATGCTGACCAGAACCGGCTGCCGTCCGCGACCGCCGGGCGTGTCGGCGGTTCCTGCTGCGCCGCCGACGAAGAAATTGTCCGATCCATGGCGCGTGTCCGCGCGCGCCGCGACAATTGCGCCGCTGTCGATGCGGAAGCTGCGCGCTTCGCTATTGGCGAGGGTCCATTCGATCCGGTCGGTGACCGGGCCTGACGCAAACGCGCCCCGCGCCTCGATCCGGTTGACGCCTGGCTTCAGCCGAACGTCGCGCCAGACGCAGATGCGGTCCGGGCAATCGGTCAGCTGCGGCAAGGCGCGGCCATTAACGTGCAGGCTGGTCGCGGCGGCGTTGCTGTACACGCGCACATCGGTCACCGGATAGGCGCGGTCGATGTAGCGGCGGCCGGTGACGTGGACGGTCGGCTTGTCGGACCAGTTGGCGCGGTAGAAGTAGAAGGCGTCCTTTCGGATCTTGCGGTCATAGCTGACGACGCCCTTGGTATTGATGTCCTGCGCATCGCCTTCGCGCCGCACCGTCGTGCCGAAGTCGAACCCGTTCCACAGCCAGACACCCCACAGGTCGCGGCGGTCCTTCAGCACCTTCCAGCTTTGCTCATGATACCAGGAGAAAAACGCCTCGGGCTGAATGCGCCCGGCGGAATCGATCGGTCCGCCCAGCGGATTGTCCGACTGCATATTGGGCGCGCCGCCCGCGCCGATTTCGCTGATCGAGAGGGGCTGGTCCGGTCGCTTGGCGCGGAGCGCGTCGATATGGGCGGCCAGCTCGTGCGGCTTGCCAAAATACCAGCCATAATAGCGGTTCGCGCCGGCTGCATCGACCGTGTCCGCCACCGCTGGCACGTCGCGCATGCCGCGTTCTTCGCAGCATTGCGCGAGCACTACCGGGCGGAGCGGGTCGGCGGCTTTGGCTTGCCCGTACAGGTCCTTGAGCAGCGGCAGCGGATCGGCCACCACTTCGGGCGGGCGACCGAGGAAATCGGGGCGGCCCGGGCCGAAATCGACCTCGTTCGCGATGCCCCACACCGCGACCGAGGCGTGGTTGTAATTCTGCTTGATCAAATCCTGCAGCTGCAACCGGGCATTGGCGCGAATGCCCTCCGGGGTGTCGACCTGATCCTTGGCGTTGGTCCAGGCGGTGACCAGCCCAATTTCGTCCCACAGGACCAGGCCGTAGCGGTCGGCGAGGTCGTGGATCGGCTGGCCATGCTGATAATGGGCAAGGCGGATGCTGTTCGCGCCCATGTCGCGCACGATGTCGATCGTTTCGGCGACATCGCGCTCGGTGATCGCCCAGTCTGTCGCTTCGTTGTCCTGATGGATGCCGACGCCGACCAGCGGCACGCGCTTGCCGTTCAGAATGAAGCCTTCATTCGGATCGAGCCGCATCGTGCGGATGCCGAAACGCTGATCAAGCGCGTCGAGCAATGCGCCATCCGGGCCGCGCAGCTCGACTCGCAAGGTGTGGAGATAGGGGTCGGCGGTGCCATTCCAAAGCCGGGGATTGGCAACGGTCAGCACGCCCTTGACCTCAGTGGCGGGGCCGGTGGCGACCGGTCCGCTATATCGCCAGGTCGCGACCGCTTTGCCGCTTTCGTCGAGCAGCGTCACGTCCATCGTCACGTCGCGCGCCGTGCTGCTGTCATTTTTGAGCCGCGCGACCAGATCGATCGTCGCGCTCGCCGCATCGGCGCTGCGCGTTGCGGCGTAAATCCCCGGCCCACCCGAATCGAGCAGGTCGATATGGACCGGGTTGGCGAGCACCAGGCTGACTGGACGATATAGGCCGCCCCGCACGAAGAAATCGCCGGTCATCGGCAGCACGTCCGCCGTGCTGTTGCCGAGGCGTGGCTGGGTGTTGTCGACCTTTACATAAAGCGAATTGGCTTGGCCGAAGCGGATCGCGTCGGTCGCATCGAGCCGGAAGCGCCCGAACGGGTTGCGATGCACGCCGAGCCGAACGCCGTTGAGCCAGACTTCTGCGGTACGGCTCGCCGCGTCGAATTCGAGGAAGGCGCGCTTGCCCGCGCCATCGGCGGCGGGCGTGAAGGTCAGATGATACCAGCCAACGCCCTGCACCTTGTTGATGTTCTGCGCGCTGTTCACATGGGTCTGCGGGTCGGAGAGGTAATAGCCGACGCGGTTCCAGCTGTGCGGGACCGATACCGGCTTCCAGTTTTCCGGCTTGGGATTGTGCGCTTCGGGGCCGGCGTCGCCGACGAAGTTGAATTGCCAACCCTCGGCGAGCAGGGTTCGCGTGCGGGGCGCGGGGTCGGTTGGCGCTGGATCGCGAGGCGCGGCGGACGCGACCGAGCAACCGACCGACAAGATTGAGAGCGTGGCCGCAGCCGTTTTCAAGGTCTGCATCGGGTTACGCATCATCGCCTCGATCAACTGGGGGCCACCCCTTTGGCATTCATGCCCCGCGTGGAAAAAGGGCCGAACGCCAAGCGTCCGGCCCGTTGTTCCGATCAGAAGCCGATGCGGGCGCGGAGGCCGACATAGCGCTTATAGTTGCGCGGCACCTGCTGGTAGATGATGTAGGGTGCATCGCGCGTCGTGGTGTTGTCGATCAGCGACGTCACATAATCCTGGTCAAACAGGTTGTTGACGAAGAAGCTGACGCGCCATTTGTCGTCGTCCCCCTGAAGCCCGATCGAGGCGTTGGCGATGCCATAGGCGTCGATGACCGTGCGCGGGTTCTGGTTCAGGCCGTTGACCGAGCTCTGCCAGACATAGTTGCCATCGGTGACCAGCTCGACGCTGTCCGTGATCGGCGTTTCATATTTGAAGCCGAAGTTGAACTTGAAGTCAGGCGAGTTGCCCAGCTTCTTTCCGGCCAGATCCTGAACGAACTGACCGCTGGCGGTATCGAGCACGCAGCCTTCGGCGACGGTCTGGCCATAATAGCAGTTCGAGTCGGGGAATTCACGGACGCGCGCGTCGATATAGGCGGCGGACCCGAACAGGGTCAGGCCCTTGGTCGGGTTGACCGAAGCCTCGAATTCGACGCCGCGCGAGCGCAGCTTGCCGACATTGGTCAGTTCGAATTGCTGCGGGACGACTTCGGTGTTGATCCCCTGGGCCTGGAAGTCGTTATAGTCGGTCCAGAACGCCACCAGCTGGAACTGTGCCTTGCGATCAAAGGCGCGGCCTTTGATTCCGACCTCGTAGTTCACGCTCGATTCCGAACGGATCGGGTTGTCGGCGCGCCGCTGGTTGAAGCCCGACGAGACGTCATAGGCCTGTCCCTTATAGCCGGTCGCGACCGACGCGAACGCCATCACATCGGGGGTGAAGTCGTGCTGAAGCGAGACCTTCCACGTGAAGGCCGTGTCGGCGTCGGACCCGGCGAAAATCTGCGACGGGGTCGTGCGATTGTCCTGGAAGCGGACGCTGATCTCTTCGCGGTTGATGCGCGCGCCAGCCGACAGCTTGGTCGTCGAGGACAGGTCAAAGCCAAGCTGGACGAAGCCGGCATAGCTGCGGCTCTTGGCGATCGAACCCCAATTCTGACGCAGCGGGGGCGTGGTCGGCGCAAGGCGGACGAAGCTGCGGTCCGCAGTGGCATCGCTGTAATAGAGGCCCGCGAGATATTCGAACGGCGCACCCGGCCCGGAGGTCAGGCGCAGCTCCTGCGTGACGCTTTCGACGTCGTAAGACGACAGCTGCAGGATCGACGGGCTGGGCGTCAGATCCTGGTCGTTCACGATGTAATAGTTCCAATTCTGGAAGCTGGTGATCGACGACAGCGTCGCGAAGCCGAGATCGATGTTGAGCTTGCCGGCCAGCAGCAGCTGATCGCTGTCATTGACCTGCTCGTCATTGATCCGAACATTGACGTTGGTCGGTCCGGGGGTGATCCCGGTCAGGTCATAGGACGTGTTGACCGGCGCGCCGGCCGAATTGCGCTGGTCCAGCCGACGGAAGGTGTCGACGCCGCCATTGCCGTAGGAGTCGCCATAATCGGCGATGAAGGTCAGATCGACCGCGCCGATCGTGTAATCGAACTTGCCGCGCAGGCCCCAAGTCTCAAGCTGGCCGAGCGTGTTGCCAGTGGTCAGATTGTTGATGTAGCCGCCGTAATCCGAATAATAGCCCGATACGCGAAAGCCGCCATCCGGCCCGATCGGCCCGGATAGGCTCGCCTGCAGCTTATATTCTTCGTCGCTGGTGGCCATCGCCTCGACCGAGCCGGTGAAGGTGCTGGTCGGTGCCTGGGTCGTGATGCTGATGACGCCAGCCGAAGCGCTCTTGCCGAACAGCGTGCCCTGCGGCCCGCGCAGCACTTCGATCCGGGACACGTCGGTCAGATTGCCGAACGCCTGTCCTGGCAGCAGCAGCGGGATTTCGTCGACGAGCACCAGTACCGACGGCTCCACCGCGGTAGAGAAGCTGAACGTACCGATACCGCGCAGCGCGACGGTATTCTGATTCTGGTTGCCGCTACCGGTGATCGTCAGCGACGGGGATACGTTGGTCAGCGCGGAAAAGTCGTTGACCTGGGCGGCGTCCAGCACGGTTTCGTTGACCACCGACACTGCCACCGGCACGTCGAGAACATTCTGTTCGCGCTTCTGGGCGGTGATGATGATTTCCTGGCTGTCCGCCTCGGTCTCCGTTGCTGCGGCACCGTCCTGCGCGAATGCAGGCGCCGTGAGCGTCGCGCATCCGGCGATCAGCGCAATGCGTGCGGCCGAGCTAACCAATTTCGTGCAGTTCATCAGACTTTCCCTCCCTCGATGCGCGCCCTCTCTTCCATATGGTCAGGACGCTGCGGTAAAATTGGTCATGCCACATCTGCGGAAGAGTGGAAAGAGGTTTTGTATGTGCCGCGTGCGATCGGGCGCTGACGGGCCTCCTGCGCTGTGCTGTAGGCGGAGCGCGCGCTGGTTAAGACGGGTCTGGCCAATTCGAGCATATCACGGTAGCGGTTGCGGGACCGTCGCAGCACAGGGGCAATTGAGAGCGATCATGGCAGACGAAGGGGAGGGCGGCAGGGATCGTCTCTATCAGGCGATCGCCCGGCGATTGCTGGAGGTTTTTGCCAGCGGCCAGTACCAACCCGGCGACCGCTTGCCGACCGAGCGTGAGCTGGCGATCGAATATAATGTCAGCCGGCCGACGATCCGTGAGGCGATCATTGCACTGGAAGTGCAGGGCATCGTCGAGGTGCGCGTGGGTTCGGGCGCGTATCTGCGCGGTCTGCCCGCTGCGTCGGATCAGGCGCAGTTCAACGTCACGGCCTTTGAGCTGACCGAGGCGCGGTTGCTGATCGAGGGCGAGGCGGCCGCGCTCGCCGCGTCGCAGATTACCGACGCCGAGCTCGACACGCTGGCCCAGTTGATCGAAGAAATCGCGCGCGAAAATGAGCGCAACGCCGGGACCGAGGACGCTGACCGGCAATTTCACCTGACCATCGCGCAGGCGACGCGCAATTCGGCGCTGGTGAACCTGATCGATACCTTGTGGACGCTCCGGGCCAAGTCCCCGGAAAGTGCGCTACTCTACGCCAAGGCGCGGTCGGCCAACATCAAGCCGGTGGTGGACGAGCATCAGGTGATCCTCGATGCGCTGCGCACGCGCAACCCCGTGACAGCCCGGGCCGCGATGCGGGCGCATTTGTCCGCGGTGCTCGACAGCCTGTTGTTCGCCACCGAAGAGCGCGCGATCGAGGAAGCGCGGAAGCTGTCGGCATCGAAGCGGGCGCGTTACGCCCAAGCGCTGGGCTGACCCATTCCTGATCAGCGATAGGTCAGACCAAATCCATAGGGGTAGAGTGTTCCCTGCGCGGTCTCGCCATAGCCCGGCGCGTCGGAATGCTGGCGATCGACCGCCGTCAGTGATGCGGGCAAAGCGAATGGCAGCCGCCCCGCTGGCGCCCTGACCCCGGTCAGTACGTCGATCTGCGCTGCGTCGCTGGCGCCAAAGCTCGCCAGGATCGCCCCGGTGCCGCGCAGCCCGCTTTCCGCATCCAGCACATAGGGCTGGCGGAAATAGATGTTGAGGATCACCCGGCGCGGGTCGCCGATCTCGCGGATCACCCCCTGAATATCGGCGAGCGAGGGATAGAGTGACCAGCTCTGCGCCTGCGCCATGGCGGAGAAGGACAGCATCCCCGCCTCCCACGGAAAGCTGCCGCCGTAGATCAGATTGTCGTCAACACAGGCGCGCTTCGGATCGGCGTCGGGCGCGGCGCAGGGGTCCTGTTCGCTCCAGCTTTGCTGACGCTTGCCCGTGGCGCGGTCGAGGATCGTCACCGACGGGTCGATCGTCCGGCGACCGGTCTGGGCATCCCTGCTCGAGTAGCGGCGCGCGGGGTTGTTGTTGACGCGGACGTTGATGACCGCGAACTGCGTCCCCTCCGGCACGCGCGGGCGCGTCTCGCCCTTGGCGGCGTCGTAATTGCCGTCGGTCGCGACGAAGCCGCGCCGCGTGAAGTCCGCCCCGGCAAAGCCCATCGTATAGATCCGGCTGTTGGCCGCGAGCGGCAGCACCGGTGCGCCGTCGATCGCCTGGTTCTGCAGCAGCACCAGCGAGCGGCGCTGCATCTCCAGCCCCAGTTCGCGGTTCGCCGCCGTGCCGATCGCGCCCGCCGCGGCATCGGCATCGACATAGGGATTTTCAAACAGGCCGAGCGCGAATTGCTCGGTCAGCAACCGCTCCACCGCCGGGTTCAGGTCACGCGCCTCGTCCAGTGCGCCGGCGCGGACCAGGTCGATGATCGTATCCTTGCTGCGGAATTCCGACAGCACATCGGTTCCCGCGCGGATCGCGAGCGCAGTGCGGTCGGCGACGGTGTAGTTACGCCCGGTCGCGGGGTTGATCCGGCTGTCCTCCAGCCCCCAGCCGCGCTCCTCGATGATCCCGCTGTCCGAGTTCACATAGCCCTTGAAGCCCAGCTCGTCGCGCAGGATGCCGGTGACGATCTGGCGCGAAAAGGCCATGCCGATGCTCTCGACGTCGCGCCGCTTGTGCCGTGCGTCCACCGGCACGCCATAATAGGGCATGATCGACCCCACCCCGGCGGCAATCGCGCGTTCGAACGGACGGAGGTGATAGTCGAAGCCATAGCGGCCGCTTGGGTCAGTGTAGAACTGGTCCTTCCCGAACGTATAGTGCGCGTCGAGGCCGAGCTGTTGCGGGCCACCGCCCGGGAAGTGCTTCAGCGTCATGCTGACATGCGTCGAGGGGGACAGCGCCAAGCCGTTCGCCTGCCTGGGCCCCTGCAGCCCCTCGACCAAGGCGGCAGCGATGTCGCCGACCAGATCGGCATCCTCGCTGAACGTCTCGTGGAAGCGCGACCAGCGCGGTTCGGTGCCGAGATCGGCCATGTATCCGTACATGCCGCGCAGCCCGATCGCGCGCCATTCCTGCCCCATCACGCGGGTAAAGTCCCGGATGACGCCCATGTCGCCGCGCAACCCGGCGGACGGTGCTCCCTTATCGGCGCGTGGTGGTGCAGCAGCGCCGAGTGCGGCGGCGGCAAGGCCCGCCTCCTTGGGAAATTCGGTGAACGCGCCCGCGCCTTGCCCGATGCCGAAGGTCGGGCTGACCTCGACATGGTTGCGGGCATTGTCCTTGAACAAGGCCGGGATGCCGAGGCGCGTTCCCTCGCGCAATTCCTGCACCGCATTGGTGAAGCGCGCCATCTGCTCGGGCGTCTGGCGATAGCCGCCGCGCAGGCGGAAACCGGTCAGCTTGACCGAACAATCGGCCGGCTGGGTCGCGACGGTGGCGCGCAGGATGAAGCGGCTCATCTCCTCCTTTTCGATCAGCGCGCGCCCGTCTGCCGTGACCGACCCGTCGCAATCGGGGTTGTGCGTCGCGATCAGCATCATCCCCGCCTTTTCGGCGAGCGTCATCCGGGCGACCAGGTCCCGCGCACGCAGTTCGGGCGCGATCCGCCAGTCCTCGTAAGCGTCGAGCGTGCCCGATGCGTTGAGATCCTTGAACCGTAGCCCGTCGATCGTGAGGATCGGCTTGCCGCGCGCCGCGACCACCGGCTGCATCGGCACCTGTGCGGCATCGCGCGTCGTCGCGCACCCGCCCAGCACAACGCTGACCGCCAGGATTGAGGTCGCGAGGCGAAGCGGGCGAGGCGTGGGCATGGTCAGCGTCCTGTCATCATGGGGTCGGTGTCGAACGGTGTCTCACCAGTTCCACATGCTGCCATCCTCGAGCCGCGCGACCGGAAGATAGGCGGGCTTGTAGGGATATTTTGCCGCCTGCTCCTCGTCGATGTCGACGCCGTGACCCGGGGTTTCGCCGCAGAACAGGAAGCCGTCCTCGAACCGGTAGTCGTGCGGGAACACCGCATCGGTCTCTTCGGTGTGGCGCATATATTCCTGGATTCCGAAGTTCGGCACCCAGGTGTCGAAATGCAGCGCGGTGCCCATCGTCACCGGAGACAGGTCGGTCGCGCCGTGGCAACCGGTCCGCACCTGATACAGCGACGCCAGATCGGCGATGCGGCGCAGATGCGTAACGCCGCCCGCGCCGACGATGGTGGTGCGGATATAGTCGATCAGCTGGTTCTGGATCAGATCCTTGGCGTCCCAGATCGTGTTGAAGATTTCGCCCACTGCCAGCGGTGTCACCGTGTGCTGACGGATCAGCTTGAACGCTTCCTGATTCTCCGCCGGGGTCACATCCTCCAGCCAGAACAGCTGATAGGGTTCGAGCATCTTGCCGAGATTGGCGGCTTCCTGCGGGGTGTAGCGGTGATGCCCGTCGTGCAGCAGGTGATGGTCAAAGCCATAGGTCGCGCGCACCTTGTCGAACATCTTGGGGATGTAGTTCAGCGCCTTGCGCGTATCCCAGCCGGTGACTGAAGGGAGCGCGGCATCGGCGGGCTCGTAATACATCGTGCCGCGCCCGACGCCGTATGCGTCCTTGATGCCCGGCACGCCGGTCTGCGCGCGGATCGCCTTGTAGCCCATGTCGATATACTGGCCGACGGCATCGACGGTTTCCTCGATGTCAGACCCGTTGGCATGGCCATAGACCATCACCCCGTCCCGGCTGCGCCCGCCGAGCAGCTGGTAGAGCGGCATGTTCGCCATCTTGGCCTTGATGTCCCACAGCGCGACATCGACCGCGGCGATCGCGCGCATCGTCACCGGGCCGCGTCGCCAATAGGCACCGCGATACAGATACTGCCAAATATCCTCGATCCGGCGCGGGTCCATGCCGATCAGGCACGGCGCAACATGATCCTGAAGATAGGAGACGACCGACAGCTCCCGCCCGTTCAGCGTGGCGTCGCCGATGCCGTACACGCCCTGATCGGTCTCGATCTTCAGCGTCACGAAATTGCGTCCGGGGCAGGTCACGATGACCCGAGCGGCGGTGATCTTCATTGCAGGCTTAACTCCCCTCCGGCGCCGCGTTCGGCATCGTCTTACAATCAATACTAGATTGGTCAGACATTGTATGGCAAGGGGCGATTTCACGACCATGGAGAGGGAAATGACCCCGCTGAACTTGCATCCCGACCGCCTGTTTCCGGCGGATGCGACCACACGGGACATCGCCCGCACGCTCTATGCGCAGGTCGCGAACCTCCCCATCATCAGCCCGCATGGTCATACCGACCCACAGTGGTTTGCGGACGACCAGCCCTTTACCAACGCCGCCGAACTGCTGCTAACGCCCGACCATTATGTCCTGCGCATGCTCTACAGCCAGGGCGTGCCGATGGAGCAGATGGGCGTGACACCACGCGGCGTGCAGCCGCTGGTGACCCCGCGCGAAGCATGGCGCACCTTTGCCGCGCATTATCATCTGTTCCGGGGCACGCCGTCACGGCTGTGGCTCGACTGGGTGTTTGCCGAAGTGTTCGGGATGCAGCAGCGGCTTGATCCGACCAGCGCCGACGCCTATTTCGACGCGATCGGCGAACAGCTGGCGCAGGACCATTTCCGCCCCCGCGCGCTGTTCGACCGGTTCGGTATCGAGGTGATCGCGACCACCGAATCGCCGCTCGACCCGCTCGACCATCATCGCAAGATCGCGACAAGCGGCTGGCCGGGCCGGGTCATCACCGCCTATCGCCCAGACCCGGTGATCGACCCGGAGTTCGAAGGGTTTCGCGATAATCTGCGCCGCCTGTCCGACCTGACCGGTGAGGATTGCTTCGGCTATGACGGCTATCTCGCCGCGCACCGCAATCGCCGCGCCTATTTCGCGGCGATGGGCGCGACCTCGACTGATCACGGCCACCCGACCGCAGCCACCGCCGACCTGAGCGACGCAGAGGCGCGCGCGCTGTTCGACCGGGTGACCGGCGAGTCTGTCAGCGCCGCCGATGCTGAGCTGTTCCGCGCGCACATGCTGACGGTGATGGCGGGGATGAGCATCGCGGACGGGCTGGTCATGCAGATCCACCCGGGATCGTTCCGCAACCATAATCCGGCGCTGTTCGCGCGCTTCGGCCGCGACAAGGGCGCGGACATCCCGGTGCAGACCGAATATGTCCGCGCGCTGCGTCCGCTGCTGTCGAAATATGGCAATGACCCGCGTTTGTCGGTGATCGTCTTCACGCTCGACGAAACCAGCTACAGCCGCGAACTGGCGCCGCTCGCCGGCCATTATCCGGCGCTCAAGCTTGGCCCGGCGTGGTGGTTCCATGACAGCCCCGAAGGGATGCGCCGCTTCCGTGAGCAGGTGACCGAGACCGCCGGCTTCTACAACACCGTCGGGTTCAACGACGACACCCGCGCCTTCCTGTCGATCCCGGCGCGGCACGATGTCGCGCGCCGCGTCGATTGCGCGTTCCTCGCCCGGCTGGTCGCCGAACACCGCATGGAGGATTGGGAGGCTGCCGAGCTGGCGCAGGACCTGTCCTACAATCTCGCCAAGGCGGCGTACAAGCTGTGAGGCTGTCCCAAGCGACGGCCGCGGCGCTCCCCGACACCGTGCGCCGAGTCGATTATGACCACGACAGCGCGGCGCACCAGATCGTCCATCTTGGCATCGGCGCCTTCACCCGCGCGCATCAGGCGGTGCTGACCGAGGATGCGATTGCCGTGTCGGGCGACGTCTGGCGCATCATCGGCGTGTCGATGCGCAGCGCGACGGTGCGCGACCAACTGGCGCCGCAGGACCATCTGTTCACCGTGACCAGCAAGGGCGAAGGCGCGCCGGTAATCCGGCTCGTCCGCTGTGTCGGCGACGCGATCGTTGCGCCCGAACATCCCGAGCGGGTGGTCGCGGCACTGGCCGATCCGCGCACGCGGGTCGTGACGCTGACCGTGACCGAAAAGGGCTATCACCTCGTCCCCGCCGACGCCGATCTCCCCGCGCTGCTCCGCGAGGATGCGGCGCGCGCGACCCCGCAGACGATCTACGGCTATTTCGCGCAGGGACTGGAGCGACGACGGGCCGAGGGGCTGGACGGCCTGACGATCCTGAGTTGCGACAACCTCGCCGAAAATGGCACGCGGCTGCGGGAGATGCTGCTGCGCGTGCTGGCGGCGCGCGACCCGGCGCTGGCCGAGTGGTGCACCGATCACTGCACCTTCCCCAATTCGATGGTCGACCGGATCGTGCCTGCAAGCCAGCCCGCCGATCTCGACGCGCTGGAGGCACAAATCGGGCTGCGCGACGAAGCCGCAGTGTTCACCGAGCCGTTCCGCCAATGGGTGATCGAGGACAGCTTCGCCGGCCCGCGCCCCGCCTGGGACGCGGCGGGTGCGCAGATCGTCGCGGATGTCCGGCCCTATGAAACCGCGAAGCTGCGGATGCTCAACGGCGCGCATTCGGCGCTGGCCTATCTCGGCCTCGCCAAGGGGCTCGAACTGGTCAGCCAGGCGATTGCCGACCCCGAGATCGGAGCGATGGTAGGCCGCCTGATGCGCGACGAGGCAGCCGAGAGTTTCACCCCGGCGCCAGAGCAGGATCTTGCGGCCTATGCCGATTCGCTGATCGCGCGCTTTGCCAACCCTGCGCTGCCGCACCGGCTGGCGCAGATCGCGATGGACGGGTCGCAGAAAATCCCGCAGCGCTGGCTGGCGACCCTCGCCGACCGGCAGGCGCAGGGGAAGGCGTCGCCGGCGATCCTGCAGGCGGTGGCCGCATGGATCGTCCATGTGCGCGGCGACACGCCGCAAGTCAGCGATCCGCGCGCCGAACCGCTTGCCGCGCTGTGGCGCACGGCGGGGGCCGAGGGGATCGTCGCCGCGCTGTTCGATGTCGGCGGGCCGATGGCATCGCCCTGGGCGCCAACGCCCGAGGATCGCGCGGCGCTGGACCGCCACATCGCGGCACTGGGCTGAACCGCGTCGCCAATTTCGGGGGGAGTAAGCGTGAACAACGACAGGCGCATGCCGATCATGGGGCTGCGGTGGTGGATCATCACGCTGGTGACGGTCGGCACGATCCTGAACTATCTGGCGCGCTCGTCGCTGTCGGTCGCCGCGCCGACGCTGATGCAGGTGTTCGACATGAATACCCAGCAATATAGCTGGGTCGTCTTCTCGTTTCAGGCCGCCTACACCGTCATGCAGACGTTCAGCGGCGCGATCCTCGACTGGCTTGGCACGCGGGTCGGCTTTGCCATCTTCGTCGTGGGATGGGGCGTCGCCAATATGTGCCACGCCTTTTCGACCGGCTGGTTCAGCCTCGCCTTCTGGCGCGGCCTGCTCGGCAGTTTCGAGGCGGCGGCGATTCCGGGCGGGCTCAAGGTCGTGTCCGAATGGTTCCCCCCGCGGGAGCGCACCGTGGCGACCGGCGTGTTCAACATGGGGTCGTCGATCGGCAACATGATCGCGCCCGCGCTTGTCGCTTTCTGCATCCTCTATTTCGGGTGGCAGTCGGCGTTCCTGATCACCGGGGGCCTCAGTCTCGTCTTCGCCGCGATCTGGTACTTCGTCTATCGCAGCCCCGAGCAGAGCAAGCGCCTGAGCCAGGCCGAACTCGCGCATATCCAGATGGCGGGCGACGATGCGGGCGTGGTCGCGCGACCGGCGCATTGGCGTGAGGTGGTGCGGACACGCGGCTTCTGGTCGATCGCCATCCCGCGCTTCTTCGCCGAACCGGCGTGGCAGACGTTCAACTTCTTCATTCCGCTCTATCTCGTCACGGTGTGGGACTTTAATCTCAAGGACCTGGCGCTGTGGGCCTGGCTGCCCTTCCTCGCGGCGGATGCGGGGTCGCTGATCGGCGGGCTCACCGCCCCGGCGCTGATCCGCTGGTTCGGGGTCGATCTGCTCACCTCGCGCAAGCTGACCGTGACGCTGGGCGCGGTGCTGATGGTCGGACCGGCGTGCATCGGGCTGGCGACGTCCCCCGCTGTCGCCATCGCGCTCTTCTGTGTCGGCGGGTTCGCGCACCAGATGCTGTCGGGCGCGCTGCTCACCTTGTCGGCCGACCTGTTCGACAAAAAGGCGGTCGGCACCGCCACCGGCATGGCAGGGTCGATCGGATGGATCGGCGGCGCGATCTTCACGCTGATTGTCGGCGGGCTGGCCGAAGTGATCGGCTATAGCCCGTTGTTCGTCATGCTCGCCGCGTTCGACCTGGTTGGCGTCGTCGTGCTGTGGGGGCTGTTGCGCTCGGGATCGCCCAAGGCGGCAGTGGAATGAAGGAGCGGGCAATGCCGATCGACCGACGCAAGCTGCTGGCCGGGATGGCAGGTGTGGGGCTGGCCGGAGGCTGCGCCACGACCGGCATCCAGGCCGATCCGCGCGGGCGCCCGAACATCCTGTGGCTGGTGAGCGAGGACAATGGGCCGTTCATCGGTGCCTATGGCGACCGGCTGGCGCATACGCCGCATATCGACGCCATGGCGCGCAATGGGCTGCTCTATCGGAAAGTCTATGCCAACGCGCCGGTGTGTGCGCCGTCGCGTTTCTGCCTGCTGACCGGCATCCATCCGGAGTCGAACGGCCCGGCACACCATATGCGCGCCGATTCGACGCTGCCTGCCTTCCTCAAGACCTATCCGCAGCATCTGCGCGCGGCGGGCTATTATTGCACCAACAACGAGAAGACCGATTACAACGCCACGGTCGATCCCAAGGCGATCTGGGACGAGTCCAGCGCGACCGCGCATTATCGCAACCGGCCCGCGAACACCCCGTTCATGGCGGTGTTCAACTTCGAAACCACGCATGAATCGCGGCTGTTCGGCGTGACCGAAGGACGGGTGAAGCCGCAGGATGTGCAGGTCCCGGCCACCCTGCCCGACAGCGACGGCGTCCGGCGCGATATCGCCAGCTATTACAACCTGATGGAGAAGATGGACGCACAGGTCGGCGAGAAGCTCGCCGAGCTGGCGCGTGAGGGCCTCGCCGACGATACCATCGTCTTCTATTATTCCGACAATGGCGGCTGTCTGCCCTGGTCGAAGCGGCATTGCCGCGAAGAGGGGATGCGCTGCGCGCTCGTCGTGCATGTGCCCGAGAAATGGGCCGATTACGCCCCGCTGGCGATGGGCAGCGAGATTGCCGCCCCGGTCAGCTTCATCGATTTCGCGCCGACCCTGTTGTCGATTGCGGGCGTTGAGCAGCCAAAGGAACTGCCCGGCACGCCGTTCCTCGGCCGCCGCATCGCCCGGCCCAAGCCGCTCGCCTTCGGCATGCGCAACCGGATGGATGAGCGCTATGATTTCGTCCGGACCGTGTCGGACGGCCAGTATCGCTACATCCGCAATTATATGCCGCATCGCCCGATGGGCCAGCCCGTCGCCTTTCCGTTGATGCTCCGCAGCTATCAGGACGTGTATCGGCGCTATCAGGCGGGCGCGCTCGACGCGGCACAAGCGCGGTTCTTTGAGCCGCGGCCCTTTGAGGAGCTTTACGACCTCAACGCCGATCCCGATCAGCTGCACAATCTGGCGGATGACCCGGGACAGCGGGCGCGGGTTCGTGAATTTGCGCGGGCGCTGGACCGGCACATGCTGGCGATCAACGATAATGGCTTTATTCCCGAAGGCTCGCCGCTCGAAGGTTATGAGGCCAGCCGCGCGCCCGGCGCCTATCCGCTCGCGGACATCATGGAACTGGCTGCGAAGGCCGCGGCGGGCGACCCCGCGCAGACACCGGCGCTGATCGCGGGCCTGTCCGCCGCCAGTGACGTCGTCCGCTATTGGGCGGCAACCGGGCTTGTGATCCGCAAGGCGCATGCCGGATCGCTGCGCGCGGCATTGGTCGATGCGCTAAAGCGCGAGACGTCGCCGCATGTCCGCATCGTGCTGGCCGAGGCGCTAAGCCATGTCGGCGAAACCGCGCTCGCGCTGGCGACATTCCGCGACGCGCTCGCTTCCGGGTCCGAACCGATCGCACTGCAGGCGCTCAACGCGATGACCTATGTCGATCCGGCATGCCGCCCGCTCGACGCCATTGGCCGGTGGGACAAGCATCCCGGCTATCTTGGTCGCGCGACCCGCTACCTGCTGCGTACCGCTGCGGGCGCGTTCGACCCGTCCGCATCGTTGCTCGGGCCGCGCGGTTGAGTGCGGCGTCAGCGATCGCCGGTCTTCAACACACCCCGCAAGGCGATCCCCGAAAGATTGTCGACAATATCGGCCACCGCCATCGGCCCGTCGGGGCGGTGCCAGCGTGCCAGCCACAGGATGATCCCCATGATCGCCGATGTCGCCATGCGCGTATCGACATCGGCCAATTGGCCCGCAGCCTTGATGTCATCCAGCGTGTCGCGGACAAAGACTGAATAAGCGGCCTTGCGCGCCTTGATCAGCGCAGCCTTGTCGGGGCTGAGCGCGCCGGTTTCCTCCAGCACGATCGTCAGCGGGTTGCCGACCGGGGTCGTCACCTGCATCACGCTTTGCAGATGGCCGCGGACGATCGCGGTCAGGCGCTCGACCGGATCGGCGATCATCCGCGCCGGAGCGACCACATCTTCCTCTAGCCGCTCCATGCTGAACGACATCAGCGTGAACAGCAGCTCCTCCTTGCTCGCCACGAAATGGTACAGGCCCGCCTTCGTGATCCCCACCGCGTCGGCAATGTTGGCCATCGAGGTCGCGGCAAAGCCGCGCGTGCAGAATAGCTGCGCGGCATGGACGTAAATCTGCTCGCGGCGGCCGATAATCGCGGGCGTGCCGGTCGTATGTTCCTGCCACATCGCGTCGTTCATCGCTCGGTTGGTAACGGGTCGCACGCCAATTTCCTATCCCCTGACGCGCCGCAGCTGCCCTCTGGACAAGTGCAACATGCCGCGTTACCTACCGGTCGGTAAGTGACGTGTAAAGGTCGCAAAGGCCGGGCCGTCACCGCTGAACAGGGAGAGGATAGGGCGATGGCTCGTTATGCAACCTTGCTGCTTTGCACGGCACTGACCGCACCGACGGCGGTGCTTGCGCAGACCGCACCCACCACCGCGACGGATGCGACTCAGGCCGCCACTGATGACGCCGATGTCGTCGTCACCGCGCGCAAGCGCGAAGAGCGGCTGATCGATGTGCCGACCGCGGCGACCGTGCTGACCGGCAGCGCGATTGCCGATCGCGGCGGCGCGACCAACCCCGTCGAACTGCTCGGCGGCCAGCCCAGCGTCCGTATCCTCGACACCGGTTCGGCGATGACCAATGAGGTGTCGCTGCGCGGATCGCCGACCACGCGCGGCACATCGGGCGACCCCAGCGTCGGCCTGTTCCGCGACGGCGCCTATATCGGCGGCGGCGGCTTTTCCGGGCGCAGCTTCTCGCGCATCGATCTGTTCGACATCGACCGGGTCGAAGTGCTGCGCGGCACGCAGGGCGCGCTGTACGGCCGCAACTCGGTCGGCGGCGCGGTCAACATCGTGTCGGCCAAGCCCGAGTTCGAGAATAGCGGCTTCGTCAACGCCCGCTATGCGATCGAGAATGAGCAGCTCCAGCTGCAGGGCGTGACCAATGTGAAGCTGTCGGATGCGGTGGCGATCCGCTTTGGCGTCGATTTCGTGACGCAGGCCGATGGGTTCTTCCGCAACGACTTTCTCGACAAGGTGCTCGACCGCAATGATTCGACCGGTCTGCGCGGGCAGATCCGCTGGAAGCAGGGCGGGACCGACCTGGTCGTGCGCGGCGAAACCTGGCGCGGCTTTGTTCCCGCAATCGCCTTCCGAGCCTATATCGATCCGCCGCGCACCGGTTTCCCGCGCGGCTATATCCAGCCCGAGCGCACCTACCCCTGGTCCACCGACGCCTTCTCGCGGCAGGAGGTGACGAGCTGGATGGGCGAGCTCAATCAGGAACTCGGCTTCGCCAAGCTCCGTTCGGTGACCCAGTATCGCAAGCGCAAGGCGGACTATGCGCTCGACCTCGACGGGTTGAACCCGGTGCTGCTCGCGCAGCTGCGCGCCGATGGCACGATCACCAGCACCACCGTCGACCCCGGGCAGGCGCAGGAGCGGGAGGAGGATGCGCAGTTCTTTACCCAGGACCTCAACCTGACCGGCGACCTTGGCGACGGTGCGCTCAACTGGCTTGCCGGCCTCGAATATTTCCACCTGCGCAGCAATTCGGAACAGCGCACGCTGCGCACCCCGACTGTGCCCAATCCTTCGCCCGGCAACCGTCAGCCGCTGCGCACCACGTTCGACAGCTGGGCGGTTTATGGCTCGCTCGACTATGCGCTGACTTCGACGATCAACGTGATCGGCGAAGTGCGGCAGACCTGGGACGAGAAGAGCGCGACCTCGCGCCGCTTTGACCTCGCGACCGGATTGCCCTCGGGCGGCACCGGCTTCGTTGTCGACTTCGCCAATGCCCCCAGCAACTTCAGCTACAACGCGACGCTGTCGTGGCGGCCGGCCCAGGCAATGACGCTCTATGGCAAGGTCGGCAGTTCCTATCGCGCTGGCGGGTTCAACCAGGATCTTGGCCCGGCGACCCAGCCGATCCCGATCCCGGCAGCCTATGACGACGAGCGCAGCACCTCGATCGAGCTGGGGGCCAAGGGGCGGATCGCGCGCGGCACCACCTTTGGCATCGCCGCCTATCAGACCTATAGCAACGATATCATCGTCGCACTGAACAATGGCTGTTTCATCGGCAGCACGGTGTGCAACAGCTCGCCGGTCACCTTCTCCAGCAATGCGGGCAAGGCGCGGACCTGGGGCGCAGAGGCGGAACTCGCGTCGCGGATTGCCATCGGCGCGGGCAATCTGCAGCTGGCGGCCAGCGGCTCCTATCAGAAGGGGCGGGTGACCGACGGGCCTTTCGACGGGCAGCTGCTTCCGCAGATTCCGCGCTGGACCTTCGCTGCCAATGCCACGCTCAACGCGCCGCTGTCGGGCAACGTGAGCATGCTGGTCAACGTCAATTACAACGGCCAGCGCGGCGGCGTGCATGATCTGGTCGCTCCCGGCGCGCCGGCCCCGTTCGACATGGACAAGATCGACCTGCTCAACGCGCGCGCCGCGCTGCGCTTTGGTGGACTGGAGGCGAGCGTGTTCGTGTCCAACCTGACCGACGTGACCTATGACGTGTTTCGCGGCGCCGGTGCGCGACGGCTGAATCCGCCGCGCAACTGGGGCATCCAGCTCGGCTATCGCTGGTGAGGCTGCGCGTCGCCCTGGTCGCCTGCGCGCTGGCGGTTGCGCCGGGCGCGCAGGCGCAGTCGGTGAGTCCGGCCTGCGCTGCAGCAGCGGCCTATTCGGACGCGCATCGCGGGCGCGCCGTGCTGATCCTGAAGGACGGGCGGCCCGTGTGCGAAGTCTATGCGGCCGGGACAACCGCCGACGACGCGCATCCGCTCTATTCCGGCACCAAGAGTTTTGCCGGGGCGATGGCGGTGCTCGCGGCGCAGGATGGGTTGCTCGACCTTGATGAACCGGTGTCGGCGACGCTGGCCGAATGGCGCGACGGGACCGATCGGCAGAAGGTCACGATCCGCCATTTGCTCAGCCTGAGCTCGGGCATCGAAAGCGTGGTCGGACGGCCGCCTGAGTATGCGCAGGCGGTGGAACTGCGTCCGGTGGCGACGCCGGGAACCCGCTTTGCCTATGGCCCGGCACCGTTCCAGATTTTCGGCGAGGTGCTGCGGCGCAAACTCGCTGCGCGCGGCATGCAGACCGATCCCGCCGAGTGGCTGGTGCAGCGGCTGCTTACCCCGGCCGGCATCCGCGTCGGGCAATGGCGCCGCACCCCAGATGGCAACCCGCTGCTGCCGCAGGGCCTCGCGCTTACCGCGCAGGATTGGGCGCGCTTCGGCGAATGGGTCCGGCGGGACGGGGCGATCGATGGCAAGCCCTCGCTCGCGCCGCAGCGTCTGGCGGCGTTCCATCAGCCATCCCCGGCCTTTCCCGGCTATGGCCTGACCTGGTGGCTTCCGGCCAAGCTACAGGCGCTGGCACCTGACCGCATGCCGCGCGCGGTCGGGCGGCTCGATTTCGCCGCCGCAGGGGCGTTGCCCGACGATCTGCTGATGGCGGCAGGTGCGGGCGATCAGCGGCTCTATGTGTCGAAGCGGCTCGGCATCACGGTCGTGCGCCTCGCGCAGCTGTCGCTGGCCGATGCCAGCGCCGCGCGTGCAGCGGGGGAGGGTTGGTCCGACGGCACCTTCCTGCGCCTTGCCTTTCAGACGGTCCAGCCAGCGACGGAGTAAGACGATGTCCGGTATCAACAGCACGCTTACGGTCGGGCGCCGCACACTCCTCGCAGGGGCTGCGACGCTGGCCGTGTTCCCGGCTGCCGCGTCCGCGGCCGCGCCCGATCTGACCCGCGCGTTCGACTATGCCTATCCGCTGTTCGAGTTCAGCCGCGCGATGCAGCGGATCGGGCAGCTTGCCGATTCGACGCTGCCGCTCGATCAGCGCTTGAACCGCATCTACCACCGCCGCGTCCTTGCCGATGCGACTGCGCGGCAGGTGACTGCGCCCAATAACGACACGATCTACAGCTCGTGCTTTTTCGAGCTGTCGGGTGGCCCGGTGCGGCTGCGCGTGCCGGATATCACCGACCGCTATTTCTCGGTCACGCTGATGAACGCGTTCACCGACAATTTCCGCACGATCGGCACGCGCGCGACCAGGGGGCGGGGCGGGGATTTCTGGCTGGTCGGACCGGACTGGACCGGCAAGCCGCCGGCGGATGCGACGCTGATCCGATCGGAAACCAACGATGTGTGGATGCTGATCCGCATCCTCGTGTCCGGTGCCGCCGACCTGCCTGCAGTGCGCGCGCTGCAGGACAAGTTCGCGATCCTCCCCGCCCCCGGACGCGGGCCGGTGCGTGCGCCGAAAGTGCGTGCGGTGGATGGCACCGATCCGGTCCAGATCTTCGATGCAGCGGCCGAGATGCTCAGCCGTTCGAGCGACCGGGTGGGACAGGCGCGGCGCTGGCGGCGCTTTGCCGCATCGGGCATCCGACCCGGCGGCGCGGGCAGCTTTGCCGCGCTGTCGCCCGCATTGCAGGCGGCATGGCGCGCCGAAACGCCGCGCTCGGTCGCGCGGCTGCGGGAGACCTTTACCGCCGGGGTGCGACAGGTGAACGGCTGGGGCGCATCGACCAGTGAGGTCGGCGCGTTCGGCACCAATGACCGGCTGCGCGCCGCCGTCGCGCTGAGCGGACTGGCCGCGCTGCCGCCGGAAGAGGCGATGTATTTCAGCTCGGTCCGCGACCATCGCGGCGAACCGCTCAACCCCGCGCGGCGCTATCGCATCCGCATTCCGGCCGAGGGGATTCCGGTCGATGGTTTCTGGTCGATCACCATGTATGCCGCCGAGCCCGATGGCCGCTACTTCTTCGCCGCAAATCCGATCCAGCGTTACTCGGTGTCCGAACGTACGCCGGGGCTGATCCGCCGCGCGGACGGCGCGATCGACATCATCCTGTCGCGCGATCCGGTGGCGGAGAGCGAGGGCAATTGGCTGCCCACGCCCGACGGCCCGATGCGGGTGTCGCTGCGTGCCTATGTCCCGCGTGCGCCGATCCGGCAGGGGCGATGGTCACCTCCGGCGATCGAGCGGCTGTGATGGCGGGGCTGTCCCGGCGCCGGGTGATCGGCGGCGCGCTGGCTGGGTCGTCCCTGTTGGCATTTCCCGGTGCCGCGCGGGCGTCGCGTGCTGCACCGGACCAACCGTGGCGGCATTATGCAGGCAACCTCGCCGCGCAGAAATATGCCCCGCTCGATGCCATCGATGCCAGCAATGTCGCCCGGCTGGGCGTCGCCTGGACGTGGGAGTCGCCGGATGCCGAGATCCTCGCCGCCAACCCCAATCTGAAGCCCGGCGAGTTCCAGTCCACCCCGGTGTTTGCTGAAGGGTTGCTGATCACCAGCACGGCGATGTCGCAGGTCGCGGCGCTTAATCCGGTCACCGGGCAAACGCTGTGGCGCTTCGACCCGGAAAGCTGGAAGCGCGGGCCGACCACGACGAAAGGCTTTCTCCATCGCGGCATCGCGGTGTGGGGGCGGGGCAAGGCGGCGCGCGTGATCCTCGCGACCGGCGACGGGCGGCTGATGGCGCTGGCGCTGCACAGCGGCAAGCCGATCGCGGACTTTGGCGACGATGGCGTGGTCGATCTGCGCAGTGTCGGGATGGTGCGTCCGGTGCCGGACACGCCCGGCATCTATGGCATCACCTCCCCGCCCTTGGTCGCGGGCGATGTCGTCGTCATCGGCAGCTATATCGACGATCGCGCCGATGGGCGGTTGATGCCGCGCGGCGACATCCGTGCGTTCGACGCGCGCAGCGGGCGGCTGCTCTGGGTATTCCACACCATCCCGCTCGACGGCGAGTTTGGCGTCGAAAGCTGGAAGGACGGATCGCACCGCCGCACCGGCAACGCCAATGTCTGGGCGCCGATGAGCGCCGATCTGGAGCTCGGCATCGTCTATGCCCCGGTGTCGACGCCGACCAACAACTTCTATGGCGGCGACCGGCCCGGCGACGGGCTGTTCGGCGACAGTCTGGTCGCGATCGACCTCAAGACCGGTAAGCGCCGCTGGCACTTCCAGACCGTGCATCATGGCGTGTGGGATTATGACCTGCCCGCCGCGCCGATCCTGGGCGATGTCACCATCGCCGGGCGCCGCCGCAAGATCGTGATGCAGGTCACCAAGCACGCCTTCCTCTTCGTATTCGACCGCGCGACCGGGGAGCCGATCTGGCCGATCGAGGAACGCCCGGTCCCGCAATCGACCCTGCCCGGCGAGCGCACCAGTCCGACCCAGCCGCACCCGACTTGGCCGCTGCCGTTCGATCGACAGGGGATCACGCCCGACGACCTGATCGACTTCACACCTGAGCTGAAGGCGGAGGCACAGGCCGCGCTGGCCGGCTATCTCCACGGGTCGATCTTCACCCCGCCGGGCAGCAAACCGACGATCATCATGCCAAGCTTTGTCGGCGGCGCGAACTGGAACGGCGCGGCGTTCGACCCGGAAAGCGGGCGGCTGTTTGTCCCTTCGGTCAATGTCCCGCTGCACATCGCGCTGGATGACAAAGGCAATATCCGCGCGACCGAACAGGCCGAGGTCGAGGTCGCCGGGGCACGCGTAATCGCGCGCGGCCCGCGCGGGTTGCCGCTGCTCAAGCCGCCTTATGGCCGCACCACCTGTATCGACATGGCGAGCGGCGACCATCGCTGGATGACGCCGAACGGCCGGGGCATGAGCCGCCTGCCGGCGTTCCGCGCGCTGCATCCCGGCGATGCCGGATCGTTCGGCCGGGCGCAGATCCTGGCGACGAAGACGCTGTTGTTCGTCGGAGAGGGGCCACAGGACCGGATCACCGCCGAACCCCGGCTGCGCGCGCTCGACAAGGCAAGCGGCGCGGTGATCGCCACGCTCACGCTCCCCGATTTCATGCTCGGCGCGCCGATGACCTATATGGCCGGGGGCGAGCAATATCTCGTGTTTTCAACCGGCTATCGGCGCTCAACGCAGCGGCTGGTGGCGATGAAGGTGATGCCATGAAGCTGCTTGCTCCGCTCGCGCTAGTCGCGCTTGCGCTCGCCACGCCGCTGCGCGCGCAGGAGGTGCCCATCCAGCATTTTGTGATGGTCGAGGTGACGCCCCCGGTCGATCTGCTCGCGGTCGATCGGTGGTACATCACCTATCACGCGCCCGAGACGCTGGCGCGCGCGCAGAACCGCCAGACCCGCTATGTCAGCCACCGCAGCTATCGCACCACCCCCGAAGAGGCCGAGCGGCTGAAGCTGGTCGATGGTCGCCTGACGGAAATCGGTTTTGCCAGCGTCGCGGCGTTCCGCGCCGGGGTGACCGGGGAGGCGATGGCGGCGCATCGGCCGACGCCGCCCGATCCCGCTGTTGCGGCAGGGATCAAGACACGCACGGTAACGGTCAAGCTGCCGCCGATTGCGATCAAGGACGCGGCAACCCCGGACAAGGCGGTGCCCTATGCGCGCTGGGTCGTGTTCATCCGCCCGCCCGCCGGGACCGCCGACGCGGATACATGGGTGAAGGAGGCGCTGGCCCCGCTCACCGCGCTGCCGCAGACCCGGCGGGTCCAGCTCCACGCCGCCGCCATCCCGCGCGGCTACAGCCATGTCGCGGTCTTCTGGTATGACGATGTGGCTGCCTGGCGCAGCGCAATGGCGGCGCAGGGCGCTGCCCTGATTACGCGTCTCTCCGCGCAGGACAGTGCCGAGGCCCCGACCCGCACGATGCTGGTTGGGGAACACCCCGATCTCGACTTCCGCACCGACAAGCGAGTGACGCCGTGACCGCAGGGCCGTTGATCGACCGGCGCACGACGCTGGCGCTCGGGCTGGCGACCAGCCTGCCCGCCGGGGTGGCGGACGCGGCGGCGGGGCCGTCGCTGATGGACGATGTGCGTCATTATGCCGCGCTCGGCCCGCACCGCACCGGCACGCCGGGTAACCTCGCAACACTCGACTGGGTCGAGGCGCGGCTGCGCGCGGCGGGGTTTGCGGTTGCCCGCCAGCCGGTCCGCTACGCCGACCATGATATTGCTCGCGCCACGATCGTGACCGGCGCCGTCCAGCTTGACGGCATCGTACAGCGCCCCGCGTGCCCGACCGGCCCCGCCGGCTTGACCGCGCCGCTCGTGTTCGCGGACGAGCCGGTCGATCCGGCGCGGCTGAGCGGGAAGATCGCGGTGATCCGCCTTCCCCATGCCCGCCATTCCTCGATCCTCGAAGGCCGCACCGCGCGTCCGGTGAAAGCGGCGCTTGCCGCCGGATGCGTCGGGCTGGTGCTGGTCACGCGCGGGCCGTCGGGGGAGGCGCTTGCGCTCAACGCCCCGCTCGAACACCCGGTCTCAGCAGTCCCGACCCTCGTCATCGCCCCGCGCGACGCCGGCCCGCTCGTCGCAGCAGCGGCGCGCGGCGATGCCGGGCGGATCGTGGTGGAGGGCGCGGCGATCACCGCGTCCTCGGCCAACATCGTCGCACGGCGCCAAGGCAAGGGGCGGGCGATCATCGTCACCACGCCACTGTCCGGCTGGTTCGGCTGTGCGGGCGAGCGCGGGTCGGGGATCGCCGCCTTTCTGCATGTCGCGCCGCTGCTCGCGCGCCGCTACCCCGATGCCGATCTGCATTTTGCCGGGCTGGTCGGGCATGAGCGCGAATATGTCGGCGGCGACGCCTATGTCGGCGCGCATGCCCCGCCGCCCGATCAGGTGCGCCTGTGGGTGCATCTCGGTGCAGGCTTTGCCGCGCGCGATTGGCATGAGATCGCAGACGGCGTACTCGCGCCGCTGCCCGCCGCCGATGCCCAGCGCTATCTGCTCGCGCCCGAAGCGTGGCTCGGCACGCTCCGGCCGCTGCTCGCCGCGCTACCCGGCTATCAACAGCCCTATCCCGCGACGATCGAGAACAGCGCAGGCGAGGCCCGCCATTTCATCGAGCGCGGCTATCGCAGCATGATCGCGACGATCGGTGCGCACCGCCTGCACCATGCGCGCACCGACGATGCGAGCGCCGTCGATCCCGCCAGCCTTGCGGAAAGCTGGACCGGATGGAGCCGCGCGCTGCTCGCGACCATCGACCGGCACGCGCGCGGCTGACCGCTGCGTGCAAGCCATATGCGGGTGATCAGCCCGGGTCGTTGGCGTCGGTCGGCGGGGTTTTGGCCATCGCGCGCGCGGTGGCTTCGACCGCTTCCATCACGCGCAGCACATTGTTCTGGGAAAGCTTGGCGAGGTTCTCGTCGCTCCAGCCACGCCGGGCGAGTTCGGCGAACAGCAGCGGATAGCTGTCCACGCCCTTCATTCCTTCGGGGCCGGTGCCGCTGATCCCGTCATAATCCGCGCCGATCCCGACATGATCATGGCCCGCAATCTTCGCGATATGGTCGACATGATCGGCGACCGTGCCGACATCGACGCGCGGCTGCGGATTGGCGCGCTCCCATGCAACCAGTGCCGGGACGTCGCGCCATTTGATGGGATCGGTGGTCAGGCCGTTGAGCTTGGCAAAGGCGATCCGCTGATTGTCCCAGTCGTTCCACACGGTCGAGAGAAAGGCGGGGTAGAAATTGACCATCACCACGCCGCCATTCTCCGCGATCCGGCGCAGCAGCGCGTCGGGGATGTTGCGCGGGCGATCGGCGACGGCGCGGGCGGAGGAGTGCGAGGCGATGACGGGCGCCCTGGTCACGTTGAGCGCCGCGTCCAGCGTCGCGTCCGACACATGGCTGACATCGACGATCATGCCGATGCGGTTCATCTCCTCGACCACCTGTCGGCCAAAGGGCGTGAGCCCGCCCGCGCGCGCCGCATCGGTCGATGAATCGGCCCAGGTCAGGCTCTTGCTGTGGGTCAGCGTCATGTAGAGCACGCCGAGCTCGCGGAACTGGCGCAGCACCGACAGCCGACCGCCGAACTGGTGCCCGCCCTCGATCCCCATCAACGACGCGATCTTGCCCTGCGTCCGCGCCGCGCGGACGTCGGCGGCGGTCTGGGCGAGTGCGAACGTGTCGGGATGCGCGCGCACGACGCGCTGGACGATGTCGATCTGGTCGAGCGTGGTCTGCACCGCCTGTGCCCCGGTCTGGCTGGCGGGGATGTAGAGCGACCAGAATTGCCCGCCGACCTTGCCCTTGCGCAGGCGCGGAATGTCGGTCTGCAGCGGCTTGGCGAGCTTGCTGGTGTCGCGGGTCAGGTCCACCGCCTCGACCGCGCTGTCATAGGAGGTGCGCAATTCCCAGGCGAGGTCGTTATGCCCGTCGATCACCGGGGCCTGTGTCAGGACCCGTTCGACCCGCGCGCGCGTCGCGGCGTCGGGTTCGGGGGCGGCCGTCTGGGCGGCGGCGAGGAACAGCGGGGCGAGGGCGAGTGCGATCATCGCCCCAGCCTAGTGCCTTCAAGCCGGGCGGCAAGAGCGCTTACGCGACCGCGCTGGCCCATGGTCCAGTGATCGCCAGCGTCTTGGTCGGGCTGTAGATATTGACGAACAGCGTCGACCCATCCGGCGAGAAGCACGCACCTGCCAGCTCGGTCTGCACGCGGCAGCGCGCGACCGGGTAGAGCGCGCCATCCGGCGTCACGCCGCGCAGATGATTGTCGGTGACGTCGGTATATTGATCCTCGCACACGATCAGGTGGCCGTTGGGGCCGACCGTGAGATTGTCGCCATAGTTGAACATCGCCGGATCGGTGGATTCGACGAACAGCTGCACCATGCCCGGCGCGTCGGTTTCGCCCGGCTGGCCTTCGCGCGGCGAGGGGCGGTAGCGCATGACCTGTCCCAGCGCCTTGGCCCCGCCCGAGGTGCAGGTGAAGTAACACTCGCCATCGCCCCAATGGATGCCCTCGCCGCGTGCGAAGCGCGCCGCCCCCGCCTTGTGCCCGCGCAGGCGCAGATCGTCGTCGGGGGCGTCGGTGCCGGTCAGGTCGATCCAGCGCGCCGCCTTCCATGCACCCACGCCGATGTCGCGGCGGCCCTTGTTCGACGTGTCGCCGCCCTCGGGCCGGTCACGCAGGCCGAGCGCCTGCAACCGCCCGCCGCGCGCCAGCTGACCCGGGCGGTCGGGGAGGAAGCGATAGAACAGCCCGTCCTCGCGATCCTCGGTCAGGTAAACGATGCCGGTGCGCGGATCGACGGCGGCGGCCTCATGGTTGAAGCGACCCATTGCGGTGAGCGGCACGGGATCGACCAGTCCGCGCGCGCGCGCCGGGACTTCGAAGATCCAGCCATGATCCTTGCCGACACCCTTACCTGCGCGGGTCATGTCCTCCTCGCAGGTCAGCCAGCTGCCCCAGGGCGTGTTCCCGCCCGCGCAGTTGCGGATCGTGCCGGCGAGGCTCAAATGCTGGCGCTCGACCCGCCCGGTGGCGAGATTGTAGATCAGCGTGCTGGTGCCGCCGGGCAGCGGGCGGCCATCGCCATCGCGGTCATAGGTGGGGATGCCGGTCGCATCGCCGCGCTGGAACGGGCCGGACTTCTGGTGGCGGACCTGCAGCTCGTGGTTGCGGACCAGCGCAACGCGGCGGCGGTCAATCGCGAAACAGCCCATGCCATCGGCGCGGTCGCCGACGACAAAGCCGTCATCCATCGCATCGCCAAGCTGCGAGATGACGCGGTAGCTGAACCCCTGTGGCAGATCGAGCAGCCCCGCCGGGTCCTCACGCAACGGGCCATAGCCCGGCGCGGTCGGCGCCGCCGCGATGGCGGGCACGCGGGCCAGCCCGGCAAAGGCACTGGCGGCAAGCCCGGCGGTAAAGGTGCGGCGGCTGATGTCGAAGGTCATGGGATAGCTCCAGTCGCGTGCGTCTTGCATCGGACCGAGCTGACCATGCAATTTCAATCTGACCGTATTCTTACGGGAGTCGCGTGTGGTGCGATTAACGATAGGATGACGACGTTGCGCTAGGGGGAGTCGATGGTGCGGGCGTTGATCATCGATGGCATCGGCGCGCAGGGCGTTGCGGGGGAGGCGCGATGATTGCGCTGCCGCGCTCCATCGCCCTGATCCCGCCTGCACGCATTGCAGCGATCGCGCTGTGGATGGTCGTGCTGGCCGGTGCGGTGTGGTTGTCCAGCAGCCGGTTCGTCGTCGCGCCGGGCTTTGAATTCTATCTCGGGCCGCTCTTCTACCTCATCGCCTATCGCTGGTTCGGGCTGCGCTGGGGTCTGGTCACCGCCGTGCTGACGATGGCACCATCGATCCTGTGGTGGGGTCATGGCTATTCGGTGATGCTGGCGATCGGCCATGTGCTTGCCGTTGCCTGGTCGCGGCCGCGGCAGATCAGTTTTTCAACCGTCACCCTGTTCTATCAACTCAGCTTCGGGACGCTGGTGGCGGTGCTGCTGTTCCGGTTCAGCTACAATAGCCCGACGGAAGTGACGGCATTGCTGCTGCTCCGCAAGATCCTGTGCGAGGTGACCCTGGCCGGCATTGCCGACATCGTCACGCTGCTGATTGTCCGCCGCGCGTCGGGGCTGGGGCTGGAGCGGGTGCGGATGTTGTCGCTGCAGCTGTCGCTGAATGCCGTCGTATCGCTCGCGGTATCCGGGGCCGCGACGTTGTTCCTGATCGGCAATCTGACCAATGTGCGCGACCGGCTGACGATCGTCGAAGATCAGATCCACACCGTCGTGGCCGACACGCGTGCGGCCGCGCCCGGCACGCCATTGCCACCGCATATTCGGGTTGCCGGCTCGGCGGTCGAGCTGCCGCTGATCGTGGTTCCGACGCGCGACATTGCGGCGGGGGCAAAGCAACTGGGCTGCACCCGCACCGATCGCGGGGATCAGGGCGGGCCGGATGACCGCAACACCTTTACCTATTGGCTGCGCGTCTGCGTCGTTGCCGGGCGCTATGGCGATCTGACCGTGCTGGTGTCGCCGCGCCCGCTGGTGCTGGAAAGCTTTGGCGAGATTTTCACGGGCCTGTCGCCGCTGATGGCCTATCTCGTCCTGGTCGAGCTGGCGCTGCTCGGGTTCCGGCGCGCGCTGGGGCGGTCGATGCGTTTGTGGGACGCGGCGGTGCAGAGCTTTGCGGCGCGCCAGCGCTTTCCGCGCGACGAAGCGCCGTTCATCGAATCAAACGCAGTGCTGAACATGCTGCGCCAGGCGACGGACGATTATCTCGACGCCGATGAAGAGCGCGAGCGGCTGGCACGCACGGTCGACGAGCTGCGCAACGCGATCGACCTGCGGCTGTTGAGTGGCCTGCGGATCGAGGATGATGCGCTGCGCTTTCTGGAACTGACGCCGGGGGCGGGGGCGTGTCAGCGCGTCGTGCCGTTCAATCCGGCGGATCGCAGCACGCTGATCTCGCTGCGCGGGAGCAACGACATCATGACCGAACTGCGCCTTGCCGGATCGGACAGCCAGCATTGGTTCCTGTTACTGGCGCATGACTATGACGCGGACACGGATGAGTGGCGGTTCGGCTGTCTGGTGCGGCTGCGCGCGGCACAGGCGATGCAGACCAAGATGCTGCACAATGCCCGGCTGATCGAGCTGGGTGGCATGGCGTCGGCGCTGAGCCACGAGCTGCGCCAGCCGCTGTTCACCATCTCGCTCGCGGCGGAGAATGGCGCAACGATGCTGCGCCGCGACCCGCCGGCCTATGATCGGGCCGGTGAGAAGTTCACCCGCATTTTGGAGCAGGTGTCACGCGCCTCCGCGATTATCGAGCGCACATCGGCCTATGCGCGCGAGGAGCGCGGCGATCGCGAGCCGACCGATCTGGTGCAGGCGATCCACGATGCCGCGCGCTTCATGCGCCCGGTGCTGCAGAATCGCGGGATCGACCTGACGATCGTTCCGGGGCCGCAGATCGAACCGATGATGCTGCCGCGCATCGGGATCGAGCAGATCATCGTCAATGCGCTGCAAAATGCCGCCGATGCGATCGAACAGGCGCGCGCCGAACAGCTGACCGCCGGCGCGATCCGGATCGACATCACCAAAGCCACCCATCATGTCGCGGTCGCGATCCGCGACGATGGTACCGGTCTGGTCGATGATCTGGCCGACTCGCCGTTCGACGCGTTCAGCACGTCGAAGCCATCGGGCAAGGGCACCGGCCTTGGCCTGTTCATCTGTCGCCAGATCGTCGACGAGATCGGTGGAACCATCACCCTTGCCAATAATCAGGACGCGGTAGGGGCGACGCTGACGCTGACCTTTCCGCTGTCCAATCCGTGGAGGCTCACATGACCGACCCCGCCGTCAGCTCGGCCGATCCCGTCTATCTGGTTGATGACGATACCGACCTGCGCCACGAACTCGCCGATGCGCTGGAGGAAGCGGGCTATGCGGTGCAGGGCTTTGCCAGCGGCGAGGCATTCCTGGCGGTGCAGGCCGATCTGGCGCCGGGCTGTGTCGTGCTCGATCTGACCATGCCGGGGATGAACGGGATGCAGGTGCACACCGCGCTGGTGGATCGCAACAGCCGCCACGTCGTGGTCATGCTGACCGGCACCGGCAGCATCGCGACGGCCGTCGCCGCGCTGCGCACCGGGGTGGTCGATTTCGTCGAAAAACCGGTTCAGCTCGACACGCTGAAGGAGTGTATCGCGATCGCACAGGTGCGCCGGATGACCGTTGCCGCGAGCCGCGAAAAGCTGACCGCCGCGCGCGAGCGGTTCGCGCCGCTGACTCCGCGCGAGCTTGAGGTCGTTTACGGCATGATGATGGGCCAGTCCGCCAAGATGACCGCGCGACGGCTCGACCTGTCGTTCCGCACGGTGGAAAGCTATCGCGCGAACCTGATGGTCAAGCTCGGCGTGCGCACCCTGGCCGAAGTGGTGCGGATGGCGATCGAGGCGGAGATCAAGCCGAGCGGGCCGATCGTGGACGAATAGCGGCGTCTTGAGGTCTTGCGGCACCGCGTCAGCGAAGCCGACACAGCGTCAGCCGAGCGCCTCGAACCGGAAGTTCGCAAACTTTGCCGTCCCCGCACCCGCCGAATACAGGCCGGGGCGGAGCATCAGGAAGCCGCCACGGACATTATGGTGGTATCCCGACACCTCCATGCCGCGGTCGAAGCGGTGCCAGGTCTGTCCGCCATCGGCGCTGGTGTCATAGGTGACGATGTGGCGGTCATTGGTCACGCGCATCCGCATTTTCCGCCCATGCGGGTTGGCGGGGCGGCCGCGTTCGATGCCGTACTGGTGCGTGACGAAGCGCTTTTCATCAAAGCCGAGGCCGCAATAGAGCTTGTCGTCGTAGAACAGGATGAGGCCCGCGGTGCCGCCCGGTGCGATCTCGATATCGCATTCGAAGCGATAGGCCGGGTCGCCCGCGATCAGCAGTAGTGGCGACGAACTCGACGGCGCGGTGCCGCGCGCGTCGAGATGGAGCGTGTTGTTCGCGACCCGCGCGCGCGACCGTTCATCGGGGGCGGGGCGGAAGAAATTCCATTTCGGGCCGATGTCCAGCGTCGCAAAATCGTCCGACAGCTTCATCCCGTGCGGACCGGTCTTTTCGCCGCCCTTGGGCTTGGCCAGCGGCTGCGACAGGTCGCCGCCCTTCATGCGGAACCAGCCGTCATCGGTCCATTCGATCGGATCGAGCAGCGCCTGCCGCCCCAGCGTCCAATAGCCATTTTCATAGCCGTGATAGACGCTCCACCAATCGCCTGCCGGCCCCTCGACCAGGGTCGCATGACCGCGCGACCACCATTTTTCCTGCAGCGAGGTGGTGCGGACCAGCGGGTTGGCGGGGCAATTGTCCCACGGCCCGTGGATCGAGCGTGAGCGTGCGGCGATGACCATGTGCCCGGTCGGCGGGCCGGCGGTGCCGCCGACGGCGGTGATCATGTAGAACCAGCCCTTATGCCGGGTGATCTTCGGCCCCTCCGGCGCGAAGCCCTCGACGATCCAGTCCTTGGGATAGCGCCACGGATCATAGACATGTTCGGGCTCCCCGATGCGGCTGAGGCCATCGTCGGACAGGCGCACGCGGTCGCCACCCGACAGGAACAGCCAGCGCGAGCCGTCCTCGCCCACCGCATGGCCGGGGTCGATATGGCTGGGCAGCTTCAGGTCGATCGGATCGCTCCACGGCCCTTCGATCTTGTCGGCCCAGATGACCCAGCTGGTGTTCGGCCCCTTGGTCGGGATGTAGAGGAAATAGCGGCCATTATGCTTGCACAGCTCCGGCGCCCAGACCGACCCGATATTCTTCGTCAGCGCCGCGCCGACCGGCTGCCAGTTGATCAGGTCGCGCGAGTGCCAGATCACCAGCCCCGGATAGGAATCGAAGGTCGAGAAGGTCATGTAATAGTCCTTCCCGTCCTTGAGGATCGTCGGATCGGGATGGTCGCCCGCCATCAGCGGGTTGAGGAAGCGGCCGTCGCCAAGGTCCGGGATGCGCTGATTGTCGAAGCCGCGCTTCCAGTCGGGGGCTGCTGGCTTCGGGGTCTGCGCCGCCAGCGCCGAGGGAAGGGTCGAGAGCGCGCTGCCCATCGAGGCTGCGCCGATCAGGTCGCGGCGGTTCATACGCATGGGTACTTCCCTTTTGTTCAGACGAGGATGCCGCCGGCCCAGGCGAGGAACAAGTCGGGCCAGACGGCAACGGGTTTGCCGAGCGTTTTGCGCAGGCCAAAGCCATGGCCGCCATGGGCGAAGAGATGGGTTTCGACCGGAATGCCCTTCGCCCGCAGCGCCGCGCGCAGTAGCAGGGCGTTCTCGACCGGCACGACATTGTCGTCCTCGGCATGCAGCAGGAATACCGGCGGAGCGTTGGCGGGCACGTTGCGGTCGGGCGAATGCGCCGCTTCCTGCGCGGCGTCGGCATTGGCCCCGATCAGCAAATTGCGCGATCCGGCATGGGCGTGCGGCGCGGTCATGGTGATGACGGGATAGATCGGCGCGGCGGCGTCGGGCCGGGCGCTGTGGTGGTCGGCGGCGTCGACGGGGTCATAGACGCGCGCGTCGAAGCGGGTGAGCAGGTCGGCGCACAGATGCCCGCCGGCGGAAAAGCCCATCGCGGCGACGCGCTGTGGGTCGATGCCATAGTCGCGCGCGCGGTGGCGGATCACGCGCATCGCGCGCTGCGCATCGGCGAGCGCGACGTCGGGTCCGGCGGCCCAGCCTTCGCCGGGCAGGCGGTAGAAGAGGACGAACACGGTAAAGCCGCGCGCCGACAGCCAGCGGCCGAGCTCATAGCCCTCTTTGTCGATGACGATGTGGCGATAGCCGCCGCCGGGGGTGATCATCACCGCCGCGCCATTGGGGCGGTGCGGGCGGAACACGACCATGCGCGGGCGAGTGATGCCGAGCACCGCGCGGTCGGACAGGTCGCGGTCGGTGCTACGTTCGGTGACGGTCTCGACGGGCGGGGTGGCAGGCATGCCGGGCGCGCCCTTCGGCCACAGGTCGATCGTCTCGGTCGGGTCGGGAAGCCCCGCCGGCCCCGGCGTTCCGGTGGCCGGCGGTGCAGTCTGGCCGAGAGCGGGGGCGGACGCCAGCAGCGCCGCCCCCGCTCCGGCGGTTACGAGAAATGCACGGCGGTCGGGTCGAAGGGGAACCCCGGTCCGATCCGCCATGCCCCCTCTCTCGGTCACATCTTGATCCGCGCGCCCACCAGGATCGTGCGGCCGAAATGGTTGTTTTCGTAATTGCGACGCGCGGTGATGTCGGTCCAACGCTCGCGATAGGCGTCGGTGAGGTTGGTGCCCTCGACCGACACTTCGAGATAGTCGGTCACCTTGTAGCGCACCGAGGCATCGACGTTGGTGATCGCCGAATAGCCTTCGAACACGTTGCCGGTGCCCGAACCCGCGTCGGTAAAGCCATCACGATAGCTGACCGATGCGCGTGCGCTGAACTTGCTGTCCTCATAATAGAGGGTCGCGTTATACTGCTTCTTCGACAAGCCGAAGAGCGTGTTCTCAAGCGAAACCGACGGCAGCGATCCCCCGGGCGTGGTGGCCGGGCCCTGCTGGGTATAGGTGGCCGAGCTGTCGACGAAGGTCGCGTTCACGATGCCGCCGAAGTTCGACAGGAACCCGGGCAGGAACTTGAACGGGGCCTGCAGCGCGATTTCGACACCCTCCAGCGATGCGCCGGTGCCGTTGCCGGTGGTCGCGATCGTCCAGATCGGCTGCGACTGCTGGATCGGGTTGAGCGCGGCCGGCGAGGACGGCACGAGCACCGAGGGCGACAGCCCGGTTTCGGTGAAGGTGCCGGTGCGGGTGATGGCAACCGGGAAGCTCGCCACGTCCTTCTTGAACAGCGCGACCGAGAAGATCGACTGGGGTGCGAAGTACCATTCGAACGCCAAGTCGAAGTTGGTCGCGCGGAACGGCAGCAGGAACGGGTTGCCGCTGGTGACGCGATAGTTGAAGCCATCGGCCGAACCGCCCGGCGTCAAATTGCCGAGCGAGGGACGGGTCATCACCTTGGCAATTGCGCCGCGGATGATGATGTCGTTCGACGGATAGAGGGCGAGGTTGAACGAGGGCAGCCAGTCTTCATAGTCGCGCTCGACCGTCACGACGACACCGCTGTTGATGCCGTAGGATGACTGGTCGGTGCGGACATAGCGGATGCCAGCGTTGAGCGCATAATCGAGCCCGAACATCGCGCCCTTGGCATCGAACTGGAGATAGCCGCCGGTCGTCTCTTCGACGACACCGCGATTATTGCCGACGTCGAGCGCGGCAGTGCGGCCATAAAGGTTGGTATAGGCCGTGGCAGCTTCGAGGTTGGGGATCAGCCACTGAGTGGTCGTGCCCGACGGTGCATTGGAGCCGGTCAGCGTGAACAGCTCCGACAGCGCCGCCGTGACCGGGAAGCCATAGACGGCCGTCGGACCGAACAGGCTGGTCGGCGAGCAGGTCAGGGTGCCCAGCACGCGATCGACGCCGCCATTGCCGCACACCGCCGTGTCACGGGTAAAGGCGACGATGTCGTAGTTATAGCGCCGCCATACCGCGCCGGCCTTGACCGTAAAATCGTCGGTCACGTCCCATTCGGTGCGCAGCTGCGCATTGCGGAACTGGTTGAGCACGTTCGACGGGCGGTCGCGGATCTCGGCGAGCTGGAAGTTGCCCGGCGTCGTGACGCTGGTGCCGAACGTCAGCGTCGGCGCCTGCATGTTGCGATAGTCGTAGCTATAGCCCTGCGCATCGCGATCATCGAACACGATGGTGGTTTCGACCGGCACATCGGCGTTCGAGCGCGAATAACCGCCGATCAGCGTGAAGCGGAAATTGTCCGTTACATCCTGATCCCAGGTCGCGCCGATCTGGTAGAATTCGGTTTCGCTCTGCTTCAGGAAATGCTCGGTCCGCACCCACGCGTCGTTGAGCGTGGCAGCAATCATGTTGTTGTTGCTGTCATAGACCGGGTTGACGACGTTGATCGAGCGCTCGTTCGAACGCAGCAGCACTTCGCCCCATTTCTCGCGGCGGTCGGCCTTGAAATTGGAATAGAGCGCGTCGATCGAAACCTGCGTCGCGTCGCTCGGCGACCACTGGATGCTGCCGGTCAGGCCCAGACGCTCGCGATCATGGGTGATTTCGCCATAGCGCGGAATGCGCGGGTGGAACGACAGCGCGGCCTGATCGCATGCGGCGCTGGGGACATAGGTGCCGCCGCTGTTCGCGGTGGTGAAGCAGTTGGTGCCGTTGACCGCATCGAAGCGCGCCTGCGCCCAGCGGACGGTGTTGTTGCCGATCTCCTTGGTCGTGGTCTTCTGATAGGCGGCGGAGATCGATGCGCCGAGCGTGCCGTCGGGCGATTTCCACCCGATCAGGCCGGCGACGCGCGGGCCCCAGGTGTCGGACAGATCGTTATAGCTGCCCTGCGCCGAGGCGGCGAAGGTGAAGCCTTCCTTGCCCTTCAGCGGGTTGCCGGTGTTGAGATCGACGACTGCGCCGAGCGAGCCTTCGTCCAGGTCGGCGGACGCGGTCTTGTGCACCACGATCGAGCTGAACAGTTCCGACGCGAACACGTTGAAGTCGAACGCACGGTCGCGGTTCGCTGCCGCGCCGTCATTGCTGGTGGTGATCGTCTCCAGCCCGTTCACGCGGACACGGGTGAACTGCGAACCCAGGCCGCGCACGGTGATCGCGCGCCCTTCGCCGCCGTCGCGCTGGATCGCGATGCCGGGAATGCGCTGCAGCGATTCGGCGAGGTTCTGGTCAGGGAACTTCGCGATATCCTCAGCGACGATGGCGTCAACCGCAGCGACCGATTCGCGCTTCACGTTGAGCGCGGCGTCGAGCGAGGCGCGGAAGCCGGTGACGACGATTTCCTCATCCTCGCCCGCAGCCGGTTCAGCTGGCGCGTCCTGCGCCTGGGCGGCGGTGGCGATGACAAGGGCGGAAGTGGCTGCCAGCAGGCGCGCTCCGCCACGGCGAACAATGAACCGCATTGATATTCCCCTCTCAAACGGTGCCGATGACACCGGTAGCTGCAAAAGGCCTGGCGAATCGCCAAAAGCCGGATGTCGATGCGGAGGGAGTGCCGGGTCGCGTGCAGCGTCCGTTCGAGCTGATCCTCTCCAAATTCGCCGTGTTCTCACGGTCGAACACTGATTTCACGATAGAGAAACCGGTGTCATCGCGCTTCTCTGCCATTCCGCCCCAGCTGTCAACCCGGGGAAGCCCGGTAGTCCGGGCGCACAGACCTATCCGCCCGACCGACAAATGCGTGCCATTTCGGTGTGCCAGATCGTTACGGACAGCGTTTGGCGATTGAAAAGCGCATCGCTGCCTGATACCGGTGTCATTCGATGGGCCGGCAACAGGTCTGCGACGCGACATCAGAGAGGGGATTCCATGGCCATTCGTCAGCTTCATTTTGCACGCCGCTCGAGCTCGGCGATGGCGCTCGCGCTGTCGCTCGTTGCGGCAGGTCCAGCCTGGGCGCAGCAGACGCCGGCCGAGGGGCAGTCGGACGCCGAGAGCGAAGAGGTCGTGGTCACCGGTTTCCGCGCCAGCCTCGCCAACGCGCTGAGCGACAAGCGCAAGGCCGACCAGATCGTCGATTCGATCACTGCGGAAGACATTGCTGACTTCCCCGACGCCAACATCGCGGAGTCGATTCAGCGCCTGCCCGGCGTCTCGATTGATCGCGACAATGGCGAGGGGCGCTCGATCACCGTCCGCGGCCTGGGCGGCGATTTCCAGAGCGTGTTCCTGAACGGCGCCGATGCGCAGAATATCTCGGGCGGCAACCAGTCGGACGCCGGCGGCAACCGGTCGCGCGGCTTCGACTTCAACACCTTTGCGTCGGAGCTGTTCAGCGGGGTCAAGATCACCAAGTCGGTGACCGCGAAGGACGAGGAAGGCTCGCTGGGCGCGATCATCGACCTGATCACCGGCCGTCCGCTGTCGTACAAGGGCGACCGCATCTCGATCGGCGCCGAGGGCGAGTATCGCGAGAATGGCGACAGCTGGAACCCGCGCCTGACCGGCCTGTTCTCCAAGCGGCTGACCGACAATTTCGGCATTCTCGGCACGGTCGCGTTCCAGGACCAGCGCCAGCAGATCGATTCCTATCGCCGCCAGCCCGGCCAGTTCGAATATGCCTATCGCAATGCGCAGCATACCGGCGTGACGCCGAACGTGTTCGGCTTTGCGCGCCCGACCGGCACCGGCACCGGGGCGACCTTCGGCTCCGACCCGACCGCCTATGCGCTGGTCACCCCGACCACGATCATTCCGGCGCTGCCCCAGATCGGGCGGCAGAATCTGGAATATGACCGGCTCGGCATCACCTTTACCGCGCAGTGGCAGCCGACGTCGCGGACCGAGGTCATCGCCGACTTCGTCTATTCGCGCTACCGTCAGGACTCGAACTCGCAGGGCATCACCCCGATCGGCCTGAACCGCAACGGGACCAACGCCCGTGTGGCGCAGAACACGCTGCGTGCGCTCAACACCGCCAACGGCCTCGCCGATCGCCGCGCGCTCTATGCCCGTTGCGATGCCACCGCTTCGCTCGATTGCGGGCAGGCGCTCTATGGCAACACGCTCGTCGCCGGGACGCGGGCGAGCTTCAATCCGTTCAACCTCGACCCGTTCGATTATTACAACACCCCGACATCGCCGGGCTATATCGCCAACGCCAACAGCATCGCTTTCTATGACGAACTGCTGGGCCGTCCGGGGACGCAGATCCGCGCCGCGAACGTCAACGCTGCGGGGCAGGCCGACTATCTTGTCCTCGACAATGTCGACTGGCGCAGCTTCGCCGATGCGCAGTTCGGCCAGACCAATTTCAAACAGGCCACGCTGAACGTGAACCATGAGTTCAGCGACACTTTCCGCGTCGCCATCACCGGCGGCTGGTCGAAGTCCGAATTCGACGCGACCGGCCTGCTGGTCGAGTTCAATTCGATGGATCGCGACGGCTATGTCTTTGACGAGCGTGGTGGCGGGAACATGCCGGTGTTCAACCCCGGCTTCAACGTCGCTGATCCGACCCAGTGGACTTTGGTCAAGGGGCTGTCGGTGATCCGTTACTTCACCAACGAGGTGAACAACGAATTCCGCGTCGGCCGTGCAAACTTCGAATGGGATCTGTCGGAGCAATTCACGCTGCGCTTCGGCGGCACCTACAAGACGTTCGAGTTCGACAGCCTGACCGGTCGCCGCAACCAGGGGATCGAGGCGATCAACCCGACGCTGCAGGAATCCGGGCTGCAGATCACCCAGCTCGGCCAGCTCGTCGGCTTCGGTCAGGGGCTGAACGTGACGCCGGGCACGCCGACCAGCTTCTATGCGCCCGATCTCGATGCGTTCCGCCGTTACTTCTCGGTCGATTGCAACTGCATCAACAAATGGGGCGACTATCGTGCGCAGGCCGATGGGCGTGAGCGCAATGCGGTTAAGGAACGCGATCTGGCCGGTTTCGTCCAGATGGACTTCGACGTCGATGTGATGGACCGTCGTCTGCGCGGCAATGTCGGCGTGCGCGTCGCCAATACCCGCGTCGATGGCACCGGCTCGGTCGGCGGCGCGGCAAACGGCGTGCTCGGCACGATCGTGACCGCGCGCAACGAATATACCGACGTGCTGCCCGCCGGTAACCTGACCTGGGAAGTCGCCGACAACTTCCAGATCCGCGCCGCTGCCGCAAAGACCATGTCGCGGCCGCAGCTCGGCGCGCTGACCCCGGGCACGACGTCGTTCCCGACCGGCTTGACTGTCGGGGGATCGGCACCGTCGATCACGGTCGGCAACCCGTATCTGAGCCCGTTCCGCTCGACCAATCTCGACCTCAGCTTCGAATATTATTGGGGTACCAACGGGTTCCTGGGCCTGGCGCTGTTCCAGAAGGACATCAGCTCATTCCCGCAGCAGGTGGCCGGCGAATTCCCGCTTCAGGCGATCTATCCGCAGGAGATCATCGACCAGATCCTGCCCAACATCACCAGTGCCACGCTGGCGCAATACATCCGCGATGGCGGCGTGTTCGCGGTGCGTCAGTTCGACGATGCGCCGGGCGGCAAGATCCAGGGCGTGGAGGTGAACGTTCAGACCAACTTCTTCTTCCTGCCCGGCTTCCTGCAGCGGTTCGGCGTGACCGCCAACTACACGTACATCAGCTCGGAACTGAACTATCTGACCGGCACCGCGCTCTCGACGACGCAGGGGCAGACGGGGTCGACAGCGGTCAACGAATTCGCGACCGCGCCCTTCCTCAATACCTCGCCGCATTCGTTCAATGCGACGCTCTATTACGAACATGGTCCGCTCAAGGCGCGTGTGTCGGGGGCGTATCGCAAGGAATATGTGAACCGCTTCCCGCTGTCGTCGGGCACCTGCTCGGTCGGCACGACGACCAATGCCGGTGGCCCGTGCAACTCGCCGGTGGTCGCGGACTTCGGGTATAACGAGGACACGTTCAACCTCGACTTCGCCATGTCCTACAAACTGACCAAGGCGATCAGCCTGTCGGTCGAGGGGCGCAACCTGACCAACGCGACGCAATATCGCACCATGTATCAGGCCAACCCGGTGTCGAGCGTCTATGGCAGCACGGGTCGCATCGTGACCTTTGGCGTGCGCGCGAACTTCTGATGCTGGGTGCGCTGCTGCTGATGTCTGCGGGGGCGGCGACGCCGCTCCCCGCCTTTCCCGGGGCGGAGGGCGCGGGTGCGACCGCGCTCGGCGGGCGCGGCGGCAAGGTGCTGACCGTCACGACGCTGGCAGACAGCGGCCCCGGCAGCCTGCGCGCGGCGGTCGAGGCCAAGGGGCCGCGGATCATCGTGTTCGCGGTGTCGGGCACGATCCAGCTGACCAAGCCGCTGACGGTGCGTGAGGGGCGGGTGACGATCGCGGGGCAGAGCGCGCCGGGCGACGGCATCACGCTGCGCGATCATCCTTTGGTGGTGCAAGCGGATGATGTCGTCATCCGCTTCATCCGGTCGCGGTTGGGCGACGAATCCAAGACCGAGTCCGACGCGATCTGGATTCGCGCAGGCAGGCGGATCATCCTCGACCATGTGTCGGCAAGCTGGTCGGTCGATGAAACACTGTCGGTGTCGGGCAATTATGCCGAGCCGGGCGAAGGCTGGTACGATGTCACCGTGCAATGGTCGATCATCGCGGATTCGCTGACCAAATCGCTGCATGCCAAGGGCGAGCATGGCTATGGTAGCCTGGTGCGCGGCGGGCGCGGGGCGCGGGCGAGTTTTCATCACAATCTGTGGGCCAACCACAGCGCGCGCATGCCGCGTCCGGGCAACTACGCCCCGGCGGCGAGCGATCCCGACGGCGCGTTCTTCGATTTCCGCTGCAACCTGTTCTACAATTGGGGCGGCAGTCGGTCGGGCTATAATGCCGACAAGGATAGCCTGGCGCGGTATAATTTCGTCGGCAATGCGTATCTCCGCGGGCCGCAATCGACCAAGGCCATCGCGTTTCAGGAAGGCAATCCGGTCGCCAAATCCTTCTTCGCCGACAATGCGATGGACGGGGTGATCCCCGCCGATCCGTGGTCGCTGGTGAGCGGCATGACCGACCCGGCACAGAAGCTGTCGGCGCCGGTCGACATGCCCAAGGTTGGTTGCGCCGGTGGGGCAAGCGTCGAGGCAGTGGTGCTGGCGCGCGCGGGTGCATCGCGCAGCCGCGACAGCGTCGATGCGGCGGTGGTTGCGGGCGTGCGCGACCGCACCGGCAAGCAGATCGACAGCCAGCGCGACGTCGGCGGCTGGCCCGAATTGCGCAGCGCCGCAGGGCCGACCGACAGCGATGCCGACGGCATGCCCGATGCGTGGGAAGGCAAGCGCGGGCTCGACCCCAAGCGCGACGATTCCGCAGGCGACCGCGACGGCAACGGCTATAGCGATGTCGAGGATTATCTGAACGAACTGGCCGCGCGCTGAACCTCTGCCTGCCGGTCGAGTGAAGAATAGGGACGATGATGCTCAAACTGGCAGCAGGCGTGGCCGGCGCACTGACGCTGAGCCTGGCGAGCGGGTCGGCGATGGTGCCGCGCGAAGCGGCGGTATCCGCGCGCGTTGTCGCCTTTCCTGGCGCGCAGGGTTGGGCAGCGACGACGCCTGGCGGGCGCGGCGGCCGGATCATTCGCGTCACCAACCTCAATGCCGACGGGCCGGGCAGCCTCAAGGAAGCGCTGGCGGCCAAGGGGCCGCGCATCGTGGTGTTCGAGGTGGCGGGCGTGATCGATATGGGGCTGAAAAGCTGGTCGGTCAGCGAACCCTATCTGACCATCGCCGGACAGACCGCACCATCGCCCGGCATCACGCTGATCCGTGGCGGGATCGACATTCGGACGCATGACGTCATCGTCCGCCACATCCGCATCCGCACTGGGGTGGACGGCCAGGCCAAGCGGTCGGGCTGGGAGGCGGACGCCTTTGCCACCGTCGGCGCGCATCATGTGATGATCGACCACTGCACGATGAGCTGGGGGATCGACGAAAATCTGTCGGCGAGCGGACCGCGCTTCACCGGCAACAGTGTCGCGGAGTGGCGCGCGGGGACCAGTCGCAACATCACCTTCAGCTATAATCTGCTGGCAGAGGGGCTGTCGGACGCCAGCCATCCCAAGGGGCCGCACAGCAAGGGATCGCTGATCCATGATAATGCCACCGGCATCCTGATCTGGCGCAACCTCTATGCGCATAATGTCGAGCGTAACCCGCTGCTCAAGGGCGGGGTCCAGGCTGCGGTGGTCAACAATCTGATCTATGACCCCGGCAAGCGCGCGGTGCATTATAATCTGCAAGCGGTCGAGTGGGTGGGGCAGCCCTATGTCCAGGGTGAGGTATCGGCGGTGGGCAATGTGCTGCGTGCCGGGGCGTCGACTGACCCTGGCGTCGCGTTCATGATGCTCGGCGGCGATGGCGACCTGCTTTATCATGGCCGTGACAATCTGGCGCTGGACCGGACGGGAAAGCCGCTGCCTCCATTTGGTCGCTATGGCGATGGGCGCGCGCGCCTGATCGAAGCCCGCGCGCCGGTGGCGTGGCCCGCGCGACTGCCCGTCCTGCCCGCGCATGCG